>Ga0123352_10007910_pt1 | contig 16490 bp, 10 predicted proteins | sample TergutLab28metaG_FD_89700 | JGI IMG/M metagenome (GOLD analysis project Ga0123352, IMG submission 89700) | Labiotermes labralis P1 segment gut microbial communities from Petit-Saut dam, French Guiana - Lab288 P1 | ecosystem: Host-associated > Arthropoda: Insects > Digestive system > Gut ... | reverse complement strand
TTTTGTTTTTTTTTTTTTTTTTTGTTCTTTTATTAGGTGTGGGGGGTGTTTGTGGTTGTGTTGTTTTTTTATAGTTTCTGGGGGGGGGTGTTTGGGGGGGGGGGGGGGGGGCAAAATTGTCAACACATCACTTCAGTAGTTTGTTTTCATGATAGTTTAGAGGTTCAATGAACACACACTTTGCATTTGCAGATACTGTAATCCCTTTGTGTAACAAAACTCTGGTTCTGACAGAGTATTATATGCATGTATTTTGTGACTTTTACTCTGTAATTTCCACTGAACCTTATTTTTAAGATTCCACACTCATCCAGACTGGCTGTGGGTCCCACCCAGCTTCCTATACAATGGGTACCTGTTCTTTCTCGGGGGTAAAGCGGCCGGGGTGTGTCATTGACCACCCACTTCAATCTAGCTCCGAGGTTAACAAAAGAGTAAAGCTATACCTCTACTCCCCCTCTGGGCCTTTGTGGCCTATTCTGTGGTGAGCTTTAACTCTACCTTCTTTTATTGTAACACTCCATTATTACAGTAAATGTAAAATTGCAGCAAGAATTCTTCAAACATACCCAATTTGTGCCTGTACAGACCATCACATCTGCAGAAGTAGTGAAAGGTATGAGAGGTTGAAAATATGATTAGAATCATGTTGTTGTTATTCCAGTAATATATAACTAGAGTAAACTCGTGACAGTTGGACAGACTATTCGGTTACACATATAACATTGCATGCTTTTTCACTTTGCAATTTGCGACCTTCGTGTAACTAATTAAGTCACACCCCATTGACAGCTTATGTCCTTTGTCATACTATCAACCTCTGGAGCCTAACTTTACATAACATTGCTGTAATCTGTAGCCTACATCAAAATCATTAATGATATTTCTTCCAGGTGCAGTTCAGTCACTTCTTTGTCAGTACAGTAAAGCTTTAATTTTATGGTTCCATTGCAGTGCATGGTATGACATCCCAGAAACTGATAATAACACTTCCAGATCAGTGATTTGTAATGTGAGTGTGTTACATAATCCACAAATGAATGCTTTTATGCAAAGAATTGCTGTAAGTGTCCTGTAGCAATTTAATTTGTAAGAAGTGAAAAGGAAAAGTTCGATAAGATTGAACAGGTTAGCAGGAAGGGAACTCTGCAAATCCTCATAAGTGATTATAGTCACAGCACTGTTGTAAATCAAGATGATGTAAAAAGGTAGGTGGGATGGGGCTAGATTTGATGAGTGGAATTTTGTAAAAGATTTTTGGAGTGTACCTCTGAAAATAAGGGTATCCTCCATACTTTCGGTATGTTGATCTGTGACTTTAGACACGTGGTTATTCATTATGAACTTTATGTATTCCATGTCCATTCAGTAATGAATATTTTATACTTATGTGATAAACCAGCAAATACACATTTGTAATTATGTTCAGTCGCATATTATTCTTCAACAGTATGTTTTGGTCACACCTGTGACCATCATCAGGGTATCTTAGAACAATAATACAATCAATTTACAAATAATTGTATAAAAATGTATGATAAAACCACTTGATTATCTATAGCCCTCCTTATAGTTGCAAAACTATTGTAGGAAACTATCATATTAAATTTTTCCAGCATAATAATATGATCATAAATGAACAAGCATGAAAAGAAATGAATCCACTTTCTGAATTGATTCACAATGTACTAGTACACAACATGCCTAACATTGCCACAAGCATATTGCTTCTACTTAGCTAACTACATTACCTCCTAGTGTACACAGCTTCGTTATCTAACAGTTATGTATTTACAGTGACAACAGTTTTACCAAATATGCAATTGTTACAGATATTGGTAGGATAATACCTATAGCTAAGCTTTTCTTTATTACAGGGTGTGAATCAACTATGCATATCCAACAAACAAAATAAATGTACCATTATTTTACTGTTTTTGACAGTATGATTCGATACTTTATGACCATAAGGAGCGCTATAGAAAATCAAGTCTCACACCAAGTGGTTTTATCATACTTTTTATACAGTTACTGATATATTGATGGTATTCTTTTTATAAGACACATAGATGGTGGTCACAGGAGTGACCGAAACATGTTGATGAAGAATAATTTGTGATTGAACATATTTATAAATGTGCCTTTGTTGGTTTATTACATTGGTTGGTCATTATGTTCAGTTTACAGTATATTAAAGTTGGTTTTCCATTTGTGAGATTTATCCTTTACTCCTTCCACACCCTGTCCAGTTCAACTATCACAGACATTATGCAATGCAAAGAGAAGACATTATATAAAAATGTGACTTACCCAGTAGGTTGGCATGCCATCTGTAATGTGCAACATAAAGTGCACAGACTCAGTAGTGACAGAGATTATGATAATGGTGATGAATCTAATTATAAAAATTGTTATCTTAATCACTGCCAGCACTGTCATAATCGTCTAACTGCGGGGTGAATGTAGGAAATCTAATTCTTTGCTAAAATCTTAAAAGCAATAACTTGTCTCATGTATGGGTCATGCTTGTGGGCTGGGATAGTGTAGTCACTATAACAAATTGCCGTGGACTAATGGTCCAGGGATCAAATCCTGGTGGGGGCAAGATTTTATGCACCTTTTCAGACCAGTCCTGGGGGCCACCCAGTCTGCTGTACAATGAGTACTGGGTCTCTTTGCCAGAGGTAAAGCAGCTAAGGCATGATGTTGAGCACCCCCCCCCCCACCCCCCATCTAGTCCTGAGGTTAAAAAAACTGTAGAGCTATACATCTACTCCCACTATGAGCCTTTGTGACCTGTTCTAGAATGAACTTTACCATCATGAGTTGTGCTTGATATGTCCTAGAAGAAAATTTGTACTCCCTAATGCATGTTTTCTTGAAGTCACATTCTTAGTTTAACTTCATTTCTCTGCAGTTGTGATATTTACTTATGTTTTACTTAATGTTGCTGTCCGTAGCAGATCAGATCATATAATGTCAGTTTACAAGAAATGTAATGACCAGTGAACTGGAGACAATGTGGAGCAAGCATGATTTGAAAACCTATTGCAGCATTTGTCTGGAGGAACTGAGAATTATGAAAATGTCAGTAGAGCTGGTCTCTTGCCTCAGATTTGAACCTTGGATCTACCAAATATGAGTCAGAGGTGCTATTCTTCCAGTCATGATGTTTAGTGTTGAAGTTCAAATTAGAGAAAGGTTGCTATTTACATAGCCTACTGTGTCTTGACTTGTGCCCCACAGTTTGTTTCCTACTTCCTTACATGATTTATGCATGTTATTACAGTATTCTGGTAAGCTTGTCATGGTCCACTAGGTATGATAGAGAGGGCAGACATGTAACTCGATGACCTATCCACTTTTTATCTAAAATAAAACATATTTTCCATTTTTATTCCAAGTTCTACTTTTTTTTTTGGGGGGGCGGGGGTCATGTTTTATCTTCTCATCATCTTCCCAAACTATTTCTTCCAGAATTATTTCTGGGTTGCCATACATACTACTGTATTCAGTATTTTATCAGAGTTGTAGGTGTTTACTCACTTGCCATGCTGGCAGTAGAATAGACTTGAACTGCTGCTATTGCATAAGATCCATACAAACCCTTGTATTCATATCAGCTGCTGCTCTGATAAGGTGATAAGGACTATTTTTGAACCTTCAGTCCATGGAGAATGCAGGGTATTTCATAGCAGGGAAGTCAGCTGTCCTAGTGTATGGCAACAGGGGACACATGTTTCAGTTTGGAAGACAAAATGATATAGGGGGAAATACTTAAAATTTGAAGAACAGTTTGGATGATGGTATAATGAATCTTGCAGAGAAACTGAACTGAATGATACTGTCTTAGGATTTCCTTTATAGGTGAGCTTTGATGTTATAAGTGGTGAATTAGAATTCTAACACCAATGAGAATACCGAATATTGTGTTCTCATGACTCTTGATATTTATGGTTTTCATTCCTAGAGTGATCATGTTTTCTGTTTTCATTCCTTACAAGTAATACATGTTAGATGTTGACTTGTGAACACGATAATGAATCTCTGAACTTTGGTTGTAATTGTATCAGTAGTGTTACTATAAACAATATTAATAAGTGCATTTGATAGCATATGCCCTTAAAACTAAAACGGTAAATGAAAATCTAATGAAATTAGATCAGTAGTACAAAGGTAGAAACTAACAATTATCCATCCAAATAGAATCCATAACATCAGGTGTTCATGTTGTTAAGAAGCCTAGCATACTGACAAATGTTGGAAATTGATACATCATTATACCAGGTGACTTCAAGATGTGTTAAAAACAGGAGTTCTAATATGACATCATTGCAAAGTACCAGGAAGAAAGCCCTAAATTTACAAGGTCTGCTTTCATCACAGAATCTGATTTTAACCCAAGCTTATTTACCCAACTCTGCTGAACTTGAAGCCAGGGGTGCACAAATCCTGGGTGCCAAGGTAACTAAGTTTTTTTGTTTGGTGGTGCCTTACATTTTTTGGTCCTCAGAATGGAAACTGCTTCACCATTCTGTCACCTAGAATTCTGAGGTGGCTCCTGCATTTCTGGCAAATTTTTGCACCTGTGCTGTAAGCAGACAGCAATTGAGGATAATGCACATTTTTCAGTTATGTTGCAACAGGTGTATTGCAATACTACTACTACTACCACCATTAGTAGTAGTAGTGGTGGTGGTGGCGGCAGTAGTCACATGCCCATCATATCACAGGCTAACAAAATATTTGTGTTTTCTCCACTACCTCTCTCATAGGTCATTATTGAGAGTCTGAAACAAGGAGAAGCAGAATTTCTTTCACTCTAATCTTAGGTGATAAAGACAGTGTTATCTTTATCTTGAGTCTGTCTGTTGGCTTTATCCAGATGTCGTGATGTGTGAGCAATTGACATTGAGATATCTGGTGTCCAGAGTACAACCTGCTGCCTTCCACTTGCTGTAGCACCCACTAAATTTGTGGTATGTATTAATGTAATTGTTAATATATAAATGTTAAACCCATAACTGATTACTTGATGGATTAATGGGTTAAAATCAAGTCTAGTTTTAGTTACTGGTCTATTAGCAAACACTAAAAGACTATTTAAAAGGAAGATTGAAAGTGTTCCATGTTCATGCTACAAAGGCATATGAAAAGTGGAGGTATAGCTCTATGCATTCTTAATCTCGACACTAGGTAGAGATGAGTGGTTAACTTTACTCCACAGCCGCTTTACCTCCAGGCAAGGAGCCCCTGGTGCCCATTGAATAGGAGGCTCCATGGTTTCCAGAACTTGTCTGAACATGGAGTACAGCAAATCTCTTGCACCTGCCACAAATTAATAACTAACAATATAAAATAATAATTTCGTTTTTATGTCATATTTCTTTTTTAATGAAATGCTGTGTGTGTGTGTGTAGAGTAGAAATATAATAAACTAGTTGAACCTTCTTTTTCTAACATTTCCTGTAATTTCATGACCATACATACTCTGGTAGTCTCTCCAAACTCTCTGATGCCATATGGTCATAATGCTTAATTATTTGAAATTGTATTTGTCAAATTTCTTGAAAGCTTCTACACAGGACTCATTTTATTACAGATGTTTGATTTGTAAACGACTAAGAGAGAGAAAAAATCTGACATGGGTATGTACTTCAAATCATCCACCATTTGGTTGTTCTTGGTAGCAGTGCTGCTGGGAAGCTTAGTGGGGAGTTATGGAAATGATGCAAAGAGAAGTAACAGTCAAACTGAGAGTAGGAGTTTGACTGATCAACCAGCCCTTGACTATCTGGACTTCAGTTCAGAGGGCCTGATGTCTGTGCCAGTCTTCAGCCCAGGTCAGATGGTGCATACACTTGACCTTTCCCACAACAATTTACACAGTCTGTACAATGGCAACTTTTATCCATATCCAAATGTAACAAAGCTGATACTTTCATTTGACAATATTATCAGCATAGAAAGCAAGACATTCAGCAATCTTCAAAGTCTGACAGAAGTGGACTTATCATACAACAGCCTGACATTCATCCATCCCAGCATGTTTGTTCTAAACACAAACCTGCAGGCATTGTCACTACAAGGCAATCCTCTGTATACCTTTGAATCAGGAACACCATTCTTAATAGCTACATCACTGCGGTCACTGGACTTGAGTCACTGTCATCTCTTGCAGTTCAGTACAGAGAGTTTATCTGGTCTGCCAAAGCTAGAAATTCTGGATCTGAGACAAAACAATTTGCAGCAACTCTCATTGAATAATATATCTGCTCTATCCTCACTGAAGTTAACTGGAAACCCTTGGCAGTGTGATTGTCATTTCCATGATCTACTAGTGTGGGTATCAACAAATCAAATGATGGACACAGACATCAAAACTGACAACACAGTGCAATGCTGGATGGGAGATAAAATGAGAAATCTAATAACAAAGAAAGATTGGGATAGCATCTGCATAGAGGCCACAGGTCTGCCCACTGGTCACAAAATATTACCTGAATTGGCTGTTACAAGCATTAAAAACGATCATGCTGTATTAGACAAGAAAAGTGATTCAGCTTTTCCTGCTAACAGCAAAGATGATGATGGTGATGTAGGGATGTTTGAAGATGATAGCCAAGAAATATTCATTTTTGATGATGATACTAGTGCTGAAGAGCTGGATGGAGATATTTCACATTCTGCAGAAGAATTACGAAATTCATTTCACCAGGACTATACTGGCTTAAACTTGAATGTCAGCACGAAAGTTGGAGATAATCATAAAAAATTAAGTATAAAACATGAAGTCGTAAGTTCTTCTGGTGAATTTGAAGATTTTGACAAATTAGATAGTGATAATATCTCAAACCTGTCAGCAGAAATCCCTAGTTTAGATCAGGAGGATAGTGATTTGACCATCAGTATGAAAATTAGACATAATCGTACTGCAGTTAATACAAGATATGATCTCATAGATTCTACCATTGTGTTCATAAGTGCAGAAGATAATTTTGTTCCTGAAGATACTGATTTAGGTTTTTATGAGTATGAATTCTATGGCAATTTTCAGGATTCTGAAGAACTGCACAATGATGTTTCTGTAGCAGAAATCTCAGTTGTAGACAATGAGGATCATGATACACCTGTTGATGTGAATTATGCTTTGGAAAATTCAAATTTACAAGAACTGCAATCAAAAATTAAACTCCCAATTTTCACCACTGACTTCTCAAGCCAGGGTAATGATGTTATTAGGGATGGTATTGCTTCTGATAAAAACAGGCTAAAAATATCAGATACAATTTTGACTGATGACATTTTTCAGTTCCAAAACATGTATGATGATTTTAATTCTGAAGATATTGGTGATACATTTGCATCTGATTTTTATGACTTCGATTCTGTGGAGGTAAATAAATATGAACTGTTACCAGATACTATCAGATTTCCAGACACAATTGATGAAGATAATTTTGATGTTGACAGTCTCATTGCGTCTGTTCTTAAAGGTCTTAATTCTGCATCAGATGTTCAAGAGCCTGAAACTTTAATGAACCAAAATGATAAACCACCAAATGAAAGACACTTTAAGGTATACACAGTTATAAAATTTCTGATTCTTGCAGGCATAGTTTTAGTGGTTGTGTTCTTGTTGATAATGATATTTTATTGTATTACCAATGTACACTATACACCTGCATTTTGTACGCAAGTGTTTGAGTACAAGAAATTGAAGAATAGCATATCTGAAAATCAACTAGTGCAGAATGTATAATAGTATATTTTAGCCTGTTGAATTTAATCCATGGGTTTACTCAAATATCAAAATCACTGATGAACTTATGTTTCACTGGCAAGAAAAAGTGGTAAGACATTGGTGAATTGAGGATGCATGTCTTGAATACCATGTGAGGGCATGCAACTCTGGAAGTACAATTCAGCAGTAACATCTACTAAATGTAGCCAGATACTATGCTACCACAATGAAATGTAAATTTTCTTGCACCTCTTATTAACACCATGTTTTCAGTATTGCTGTGCAAACTAGGTAGTCACTTAAGAAGATTATACCAGTTATGATGAAAGTGAATCATGAAGTGAACTATATCAGTATGCAGTAATAACAGAGGAACTATTCTTACACACAAGTAACATCCCAGAGTGTCATTTTTTGTGCAGAAGTACTGTTAGATTGCAGAGGATCCTGCATTTTATTGCTAAGTCAGAGTCTCTTACAAGGGTAAACGAATGTAATGATTATTATTACATAATAACAAAGTCACTTGCTCAAAAACCAGGCTGTGTTTATATCACAATGTTGGCTGTGAGATAACTATCAGCTCTGCAGATATCTGTATGCATTTTTATATACTTAAAATGGCTTCAGACTTGTGTCCTGTTGTCACTCCCACTGCAAATCCTTAAAGAACATGACATCACTTCTACAGAATAAGTTCTTGAAGTCCTGACTGAGACAATCAGCACACTAACCCATTGTATGGAACATCACTCTTACTTTGGTTATAAATTTTGATGATATAATTAATAACAATGTATAGCCATTGTATTATATTTGCATTTAGACACTGTCTTCTGTAATCTTAACAGATTTTATTTCATTTTAAATTGTTTTACTCGTGATTGAATATTATGAATATAAGGAGATTAGAAGAGTAAAAACCTTAAGAGGCTGATTTTTAATAAGCTATTGTAGCCGAACATTTTTAATATATTTGTTTCTTAGGATTGCTGGCATCAGTTATGGACAGTTCATGGCCATGTATTGTAGGCTAATCTGTCAACGTACATTAAGAACCGTTGGTGATAGGTAGGAGGGGAGAGATTTAAACGCCGAAAGGGTTAGGAGATGATAATGGACGCTAGCAGTCTGGTAACGAAGTCAGTCGTGTACGAGAGGTGTGAGTAAAGGAGTACAAGTGACTGTGTTATTTTAATAAAATATGATTTAGTTGTTTAACTTGATACAGCATGCCTTTTTTTCATTTTGTCAACAATAAATTGAGTAAATAAAACAACAAGTAAAAAAGAAATAATTAAAACTATATGTGATTTGGTGAACCACACCCATTTCCCAAAAGAGGATCACCTACCAGACTGAGCACGTGGGACAACAAAGTTACAAAGGGTGATCATGTAGACTATTTTATCCTTGTTAATAATGTATGACTCTGGTTAAAACTCACATTTATTGTTAATTTTGGATGATATAATTGATAATTAATGTATGACTATTGTACTACATCTACATTTAGAGAATTCTCTTCTATATTTACATTAGATTTTATTGCATCAAATGCGGCTATTTCCACATCCAGGGCTTCTTTTTTAACCTGTATATGGATATGTGGAAAATAAAGAACGAAATTAAAATGAAATAAAAAACACTGTTGCTAGGAATTGCATAATGTAGTATTGATTATTTAAAACACCAGACGTTTGTACCTTACCATAAATCCAACTGCATGTATGTCATGCAGTATCTTCATGGCATATACTTGTATGCACCTCATCAGTTGTCACAAACTCAACCATTCAAGATTATTTAATCTTTCTTTTACTTCTGCTAAGTTTTATTGTACATGCTTTTGAAATAATATATTTATTTCATCCATTATACCACTAAATGTTTAGCTTACTTTACTTATTTAATATAAACAAGTAGGGTAACTGTATCATCATGCCCATTTTCCATGCTTACCATGTGTACTTACATGCTTGACCATGTGTGTCACTTCTGTTTGTAATAGTTAATTTTTCAAAGCTGTCTTTTTAGCTTATCACAGTCATTACAACAATTTTTTATCACATCCTGGCCATTTTCAGTTAAAAACAGAGAGCCACTGTAATCCCCAACTGACTTGTCCACCATGCTTTAGATACACTCATAATGATTAAATTAAAACTGATTAGATTAGCAGGGCATGGTGCATGCATGAGAATGAACAGAAACAAATAAAAGTTTTCATAGGAAAATCTGAAGGCAAATGACTACTTTGAAGACCTAGGCATGGATGGAAATATGACATTGCATGAATTTTAAAGGAATAGGTTGGAAGAGTGAACTGGATTCATCTATCTCATGACAGAGATCAGTAATGGGATCTGATAAATACGGTAATAGAACTTTGTGTCCACGAAATGCAAGGCATTTCTTGACAAGCTGAGGAAATGTTGGTTTCTCAAGATAAACACCCCTTTGGGAAGTTTGTAAGTTATGGGTTGAATAAAATAATTCTCAATAATCTTGAAGCTCCACAGTGGCAATTTTTAATTTCATTTGCTGATCCATCATCCGCACAAGTCGGGTTGAATGTGGAATTTGTCATGAAAAGAGCTAAATTGCAATATGCAATCAAGTCAAATCATTCAATTACAAATTACATAATATTAGTAAGAACATGAGAAACTACAAAGTAAAGACCATATATACACAGCAGTTCAAAGCAACTATATGCCATACAACGTAATGAAACAAGTTAAATAAGAATGTTCATATGTCTACATTGTTATGACCAGCAGATAGAAATTCCTCAATGGAATAAAAGGCATTTTTAACAAGGTAGTCTCTTAACAGTCTTAAAAGTATGTATGTTTTACAAAATTTTAATATATTTTGTGATAGCTGGTTGAATATTTAACAGATGAACAGTAGACAACTCTCTGTATTGAGGAAAGTCTTACTGAGGGTATGTGCAGTTTATTTTGCTGCCTTGTATTCATACCATGAACAGAGGAGTTAGTTTGATAGACATTAAGATTTTTAACAGCAAATTACATCAAGGCATAAATATATATACAAGGAACTGTAAGTATAGCCAATTTTTTAAAATCGTTTCTACAAGAATTCCTTGGACCCAGTCTCAATATAATCCAAATTGTTCTTTTTTGAATTATGAAAACATTTATCTTTGATGAAGATGAACCTCAGAAACATCAAAGATTTCAGAAGGGAGAGAAAGGAAAGTATCAGTGACCGCACAAACCAAACATAGAATATTAATAATTGGAGATAGTGATGTAAGAAATTATGCTGAATGATTAAGTGATCACTTGGGACACTCCTTCAACGTTACAGGTTATGTTAAACTGAATGCAGATTTAGACATCATTATGACCACAGCAAAATCAGAGAGTAAAAATATGACTAAAAAGGAAGTAATAATATTATGAGGTGGTATGAAGAATATTGGGAAAAATGATACTTACAAAGGGCTTCACTGTATATCACAATTTATTGGAAACAAAAGGCACACAAAAGTGAAAATTATGGAGGCCCCACACAGGTTTGATCTAGTACCAACATCATGTGTGAACAAGGAGGTTTACTTTCAGCAGGAGATTGCCAAAGATAATCAAGAGTGTTAACCATGCTGAGACTATGAATATGAGTCCAAAAAGACAGCTCTTTACATGACACGGGCTACATATGAATGGCTCTGTAAAAGATTGGATCACAAGTCTTTTAGCAACAAAAATCTTGCAAATGTTCACAATTTGTAAACCAAAGCCTCCTATGTTTCTTACATGGAAGGCAGAATCCAATGAAGAAGACAGAAAAATAAGAAGGGTGGAAGAAGGAAGTAATAGTCCCAGTCAAGAAAGTGTTTTAAATAGGGAACTGGCAGGAAACAACAATCAGTGTACAATAATTAGTGTAAGTGATTCAGTAACAAGCACAGGAAGTAAGGAAAGTGAAAGTGAAGGAGATGAACTTAATCATAAAACATAAAAAAGAACAATGAAGAATATTAGGTCAAGATATGGTGATTTTTTTTATGGATGTAACTCATAATGGTATTGGGATGAAGTGGAACTGGACAAATCACCAATACGTTTTCACCAAAATATGAAAGGTTTATAAAGTAAAATTCCTGAGTTCATCAGTTTGTTAATATTGGACAGTATTAAGTTTTTGTGCTACTATGAACATCTCATTCTTTGAAAGACCAAGTTTCACACCCATAAGAAACAACCAGCAAAATGGTAGTTCTATGTTTTTAGGCATATTCACACGGTCATGAAAAATGTTTGTCAGCTTTGTCACCTCCATCTGTCTCTTCAAATGCCTGCAAGCACTGGCATGGCTCTGACTCAATGAATTTCCACAAAATTTTGTACTGGGAACTTTTATGAAAAATCTTTTAACGAACTCCAAATTTGGTTGAAACTGTGTGGAAGTATCAGGCATTTTACATGAAGACTAATGTACATTTTATCATTTCCAGCAAAATTAAATCGCCATAAAAGTGCTGTCTTCCGAGTGAAATATTGTCAGGCTCTTAGGTTAGGTGACGAGCTATAAACATGCACACACAAAACAATCTTAACCAAAAGTTATTCAAACTGTATACTTAAGAGTAGAAATGTGATGCATTATCATGAATGGTTTGTTTACCTAAATGAATTATCATTGCAAATAACATTATATCCAATCTTATCACATGTGTTTATATATAGAAAGCTATCCAGGATGATTCATACTGTGTTGAAGTGCTTTCTTATAGAAATGAACGTGTTGGTACGGAGGTTTGTGACAATACCTGGCATTTGATGGAAGGCATTAGCAATGTCTATGGAAATGACATTAAGAATTTGAGTTACTTTTAAAAGTTTTTCATTTCAATTTCATTATTCCCCTAATTTTTATTAATACATTCTTCTGCATTCTGTGTCTTATGAAAAAAAGATGCTGCTAGTACATATTTTTTTATGTTGCCAGCAAGAGTGCCCCATAGGTTTGTAAAACTGTCTAGTCTACAGTTCCCTGTGCCATGAAAGATGTACTGGAGAGCTGTGGCATAGATGTCACATTCTTAACCTTGCAGTTTAGTGGTTAGCTTCACACCCACACTGAACACATCATCCTTTGGGAAAAATTTTGTTGTATCCATTGGATAGGAGGTTGGGTGAGTCCCAGAACCAGTCTGGATGTGGTGACAAACAGAAAAATCTGCTGGGAACTGAACCTCATTCATCCAGTCTTTAGGACTGATTTCAACCAAATTCTTTAGTACTTTTGCAGCCTAGTTACTAAACTGACTGAATTATCCCAGCTCTTCTGCTTGAACGAAGCAAGCAAAATACAGGAATAAGCACAGAAGTTTCTCTTGTAGATATAATGGACTATTTACTACCATTTTCTAGAATTATGAGTTATTTGTTTTCATCAACACAAATTTTACCAACTTCTCTGTAACCTTAATTCATCCATTTGTATAATATGTCAAAATTTCAGATGCAGCTTTGCATAAATTACTGCTATTGCTAAGATAAATTTCATACACTTTGTGAAAAAGTATCACATGAAATCTAAAATAAGTTCAGAGAAGTGGTACATAGCAGCCCCATATAAGCATCTTATCAGTTAGGCCCTTTTCACATCCTAACAATCTGATACGTGACTTTATCTTCACTGCCAATATCTCGGTGTAAAAAAAAAACTACCCCAAGTGCAATGCGTATATCTTTCCTGGTTCATAAAGAAAATGGTAATGGTAGAAACAATGAACAGTATAGTTTTAATGTGTATTATAACTGCACTATATTTTACCTTAATTTTGAAACGTTTTTGTGATAGTAGCCTGATCATGGGCTGTGTCAGCCGAAATATGTAGTCATGCTTAAGTAAAAATAAATGTGGATGTGTCTGGCGAATTGCCGTGAATTATTTTATTAAAATGCAAATGAATAGGGTGCTACCCTTCGTTTCTCCAAAGGCATGTATATCAATGTCAGCAGATACGTCTTTTGGCAAAATAATTATCAGATTTCCGGGCCTTACACAACAAAACTGCCGCTAACCCACGTGGACTAGCATCGTCATCTGTCCGATAGCAAGTTTTGAATTACGAACAACAGATGGCGATTAATTTCGTGACAAGGCACACTCAAGTCCATCGTAATGGAGTCATGTCGTCGTATCGCAGGGTTTGCACGTATTGATTGCTTCAGAAATGTAGTCTACGGGTACGTACATTTCCAGTCGATCTGTGGTTTCTATTATGCATCCCTAGATCTCGGTAGTATTGTGAAATTTTGATTTCAGTTTTTTTTTGTCTGTAAAAATGTGAGGTTGGCGACAGCAGTCAAGAAGACAGCAAAATAGAAGTTCATAATGGTGTCCATAATAAAAAACCAACTCCTGAAGCACTTATCAAGGTAAATATAACAATTATAAGCATTGACGAAGAGATTTTGTGCTAATAGAACGAAAATTTATATTTCAGCTATTGAGGAGAGATAATGGCGTTCAACATCACTCGTACGACTGTCCTAGCGCAGCTCTCCGTGCCAAGTCCCTGCATGGTGTATTAAAAACGATTGCCTTATAAGAATCACGCCGTGCAATACTGCCATTGTGTATAAATTGTATCGTGGTTGAAGTTGAATACAAATAATATTTATTGGTGTTACTATAAGCCCGATACAGATAATGCAGATATGTGTGACAGTCTGGTTAAAACTTGACTGAAGATAGTTGTGCATGCATTAGAGAAGGAGAGTTTATTCCACGTATACACGTTTCGTTTCACATAAATTTGAAGGGCCCAGCATAATTACAAGATTTGTTACATAATTGAAGGTTTCCAAATGGATGAACCGTTGTTTTATGGCACACCATATTTCAAGTAGACACAAGTAAATGACTGTGTAGGCCTAATTGTTTGTGGGATTTTATACTGTATGGAAAAAGGGACAATGTGCAGCTCTATAGCTTTACTGATGAATCTGTAGAGTTAATGTAAGGAGTAGTATTCACTTGATATTCTCTTAAGTTGCCAGACAACTTCTATGGCTGTATGTTGAATCAAAACTAATTTGAAGCTACCAAATGGGGCATGTTGAAAACTTACTGCAATAAAAGGTAATGAACAGTTTGATATCTCTTAACTGCCCAGGGAGGACTCTGTGTCCTACAATTTAGTAGACTGGTATTTTTTTTCAAAATTTGAAAAATGTTTATGTTGATTTATTTTATAGAAGATTCTTCTGAAATTTGACTTGAATGTCCAGCAGCACTGCTGTGAGAACCTCAGATTGTGTGAGCTTGCTAGGTTAGTCGACATGATCCATACCTTGTATTTCTTTAGAATGCTTAGCTTTGTTTTAATGCACTCTGACATAACCAAAAAATTTATTGATTTTTCCTTTCTCCTGATGATAGCCAGTAATTCTGTAGAAGTATCAGTAGCAAGAGATGATCTTGGCATATTCGGAATGTGTTGTGATCTTACTTTAAATGAACTGTCATGAATTGGGCTTTTATGAAGGAAGAACACTCTGAGACCCAGAAGTGCGTTATTCATTATGTTACTATAGAAGAAGAAAACATTTGACAGCAGTATTTGTGAATGAAATGTGTTCCATTTGGTAAGGTATAAAAATTAACTATAACCAGGAATGGTCAGGATAGCTTTTCAGATCTTTGGTTCAGGGGGATATTTTCCCTAAATATTACTGCATGAAATAATTGTTGAAGATATTTGATGTATGGTACAAGACAGGGGATGACTCTTAGGTTTAAGTGGTCTGTTCCCTAACATGTTTTCTAGACAAAATGCATTTTGTGTTTGTTTCTCAATGCTTCTCTCATGTCATCCTTGATTTAATCATTATTATCACTGTGAATTTGAGGGTATAAATTGTGAAGCACATTACTGAATGATACACAAAATTTAAGTTTTTCATGATGAATCTTCATATGTTATCCAGTGAGTTATGATTCTTGTAATGTGGTAGGTTGTTGCCAACATTTTAGAGCAAAGTGCTTGCCTCTCTTTTCAGAGTTTAAGTTACCAGCAGGCCTTCTGAAAGTTGGTGTCCACATACCAGCCCATGACATGTTATATCCACATTATAAAACTCTTTATTTTGTATATTTTCTTCATTCTCCAAGTGCATGAAATTGTATGTAAACCACATACTGTTACATGGAAGACTTCATGAATGTAAAGTGTTATAGATTTGTTTGTGGAAGGAGGTCATTGTTGAGAAATGTTTGTAGCAGTTAGTTGGTATGTTAAGTATGTGTACGCAAAGAAGTATTTAAGATAAATCCAGCCCATGTTTGTGAACCTACTTGTTCTTTGTGCGTCATATTTTTGCACTACAGGTTCACCAAAAACTTATCAGCAGACAAAATCAATCTCAGCACTTTCAAAGGTGAAGGTGAGCTGTCCAATTTGGAACTTGATGAAGATGTGTTAACGGAGTTATTAGAACTGCCATCATGGTTGAGGCTTACTAATGCGTGGTGTAACCGTGTCTCTTTCCGCATTCAGTGGACCAAGCTCAAAAGTGTACCAATATTTCTGGTGAGTTTTGAAATGAGAGTGGTAGTTCTGATAGTTTTTTACAGTTATTTATTTATTTAGCAGGTTGTTCGACGTTTCTACATCTTCCTGCGCCCTTTTAACAATTATATTATCTTCTTCCTCCATTTGTCTCTGTCATTCCAGTCTTCTTCTATTAATCCCTTTTCC
>Ga0123352_10007908_pt1 | contig 16491 bp, 10 predicted proteins | sample TergutLab28metaG_FD_89700 | JGI IMG/M metagenome (GOLD analysis project Ga0123352, IMG submission 89700) | Labiotermes labralis P1 segment gut microbial communities from Petit-Saut dam, French Guiana - Lab288 P1 | ecosystem: Host-associated > Arthropoda: Insects > Digestive system > Gut ... | reverse complement strand
TCAATATATTTTTTGGGAAAAAATTTCCCCCCCCCCCCCCCTCTGGTCACATTGAATCACAAAATTCTGACCACCCCCATTGCCATGCATGTTAATCATGATCATGCAGTTGTTCAACTGTCTCCCCACATGTGTGACCTAAACACCACAGAGCTTATACAGGTCAAAATTATGAGACTTGTGGTTGGAAACAACACAGGAGATGTGAACTTCAAGACACTACAGAAGGGTAGTGAAGACTCAGTGTCACTTGTAACAGAGGATGGCCAGGAAAGGCACTGGAAACACATTTGAAACAAGAAAGAATATCAGGAAAGAGACAGGGTTGTTCCAGATGTCACAGACAACATCACTATACTGCTCAATCCTGCAAGTGATAGCAATGGTGTTAGTGAATGTGAAAGCAGTGACACCAAGGATGTGATTGTTCATCAAGTGGAGATATGGAATTGGAGCTGGTACAATCAGTGTAATGTAAGGGATGTGATTTTACACAGATAGCAATCACTGAGTTATGTACCCTAAAATACACACCCCAATCTACCAGCATTCCTTGAACACTTTCCAAAATTCAATTTACCAGGAGTGGAGAAGAACTTTCCCTCTGTTCCCAATTTCTCTGACCTGGTTTCCATGTAGGTCATGAACACCTCCCTTCAAAACTGAAACTGTTTACTTCATGTGTGCCATTGTAGGTGGTAATCTACCTATATCGACTTCTGGACCTTGTCCAGAACATCATATGTCAAGTCCTTAACTTAGAATTTGCAGCTTTGGCGAACTTAAATGATATCAGGGATATAAATAGGACTTGTGAAAACATTAAACAGAATATCATAAGGTCACTGAAAGACAGTCTAGGTCTGTAGGAAGTGAAGCAGCATAAACCATGGTTTGATTAAAACTGTTCACAATGTTTACATCAAAGGAAGCAAGCTAAACTGCAGTGGTTACAGGATTCAAAGGATCCAAATCAAAGCAAACTACATAATCTAAACAGTGTAAGATGTGAAGCTAGTATACACTTGAAGAACAAAAAGAAGGATTATCTAAAAGCTAAAATGATTCACTTGAAACCGACGGTACGATCAAAAATATCAGAGACTTGCATATGGGCATCAATAACTTTAAGAAGGGTTATGTTCCTATAACTAATATAATAAAGGATGAAAAGGGCCAATGGGTTACAGACTCCCATAGTATTTTGGCCACATGGAGGAACCATTTCCCACAGTTATTGAATGTACATGGGGTTAATGATGTTAGGCAGACAGAAATACATACAGCAGTCACTAGTGCCTGAGCCATGTGCCAGTGAGTTTAAGATGGCAACTGGAAAGTTAAGACACAAATCACCAGGTACTGACCACATCTCAGCAGAATTAATGCAGGGGGTAAAAAATTTGGTCTGAGATCCATAAACTTATTAATTCTATTTGAAATAAGGAGGAACTGCCTGAGGAGTGGAAGGAGTTGATCACTGTACCTATTTATAAAGAGGGTGTTAAACCAGACTGTTTTAAATATAGAGGCACATCTCTTTGTCGACTATGTACAAAATTTTATTCAACATCCTGCTGTCAAGGTTAACTCTATCCAACTTTGGTTTATGCTGATGATGTTAATATACTGGGTAGAAGCATACATACAATAAAGAAAAACACAAAAGATTTAGTAGTTGCCAGTATGGAGATTGGACTACAAGTAAATGCTGATAAAACCAAGTACTTGGTAATGTCTCGAGATCAGAATGCAGGATGAAGTCACAGTGTAAAGACTGGTAATAGTTCCTTTGATAGGGTAGAAGAGTTCACACATTTGGGTACAACCTTAACAAATAAAAATTACATTCAGGAACAAATTAAGAGCATATTGATGGCAGGGAATGACTGCTATCATTTGGAGCAGAATCTTTTGTCTTCCTGTTTGCTATCCAAAGTATAAAGGTTAAGATATAAAGAACTATAATTTTCCCTGTTGTTTTGTATGGTTGTGAAACTTGGTCACTCACATTTAAGAATGATCATAGGCTTACGGTGTCCAAGAATAGGATGCTGGGGAAAATATTTGGGCCTGAAAGGGATGAGGTAACAAGGTAATGGAGAAAACTACATAACAAGGAGCATCATCATCTGTACCTCTCAACCAATATTGTTTGGGTGATCAAATTAAAGAATGAGGTGGGCTGGCATGTAGCAGGTATGGGTGAGAGCAGAGGTGCATACAGGGTTTTGGTGGCGAAACTTGGGGGAAAAAGACAACTTGGAAGAACCAGGCGTAGATGGGAAGATAATATTAAGATAGATCTTCAGGAAATGGGATGGGGGCATGGACTGGATCGATCTGGATCAGGATAGGGACAGATGGCGAGCACATGCAAACGTGGTGTTGAACCTTCGGATTCCATAAAATGCGGGAAATTTCTTGTAAAACAGAAGATTCAGTACAATCACTCAGAGGCAACATTGTCGAAATGCGAACCTAAACCCGGCTTGCCTACATATGCCGCCACTAAATAAGCTTGGTGACGACATATTACGCTACATCTCTTACCGCTTCGGGTACCTTCACGCTACACAGGCCACTATTGCGATTAGGTATGAGGAATTCTACGCGCTTACCATTTTGTGCTGTGCAACAAACCGCGCTGTGAAAATTCTACAATTGCCCTCTGAAGATCCTGCTTCACCTCCTTCAAATCAATCTTGAATGACTCGTCAGACATATTAAACACGGATTTTAAAAATAAATATCACATACACTTTAACTACACGTACTCAAACGTATAGACACACACCAATTTCTCAACAACCATGCCTTACCGCACTATATACTACCGGTCTGATCTGTGCTACCAGTGGTGCCAACTGATGATCTGTGGTGCCAAGGGGTACTGATTAAATTCCACTAGAATCCCACTACAAGAAATGTTTTGAAAAACAAGTACAATGTGCAAGAAAGTTACCTACATTTTTGCATTAAGGACTGTTTTAATAAGCATTAGCACTGACCCTTGAGAACGGCAGCAATTTAAAAGTGAGATACAAGTTCCTTTCAGGAGTCATTTATTCTCGCCACCCTAGACACTATGGACACCCGTCACTTACGGAGCGACACACAGATTGGTGTCACTGCAGTTGGAAAACTCCATCGTAACGTACGACTATACCAGTATATTCAGCGTGGTCTACAGTGACTTCAGCCTGCATGACACAGTGATTGTGGACCAAGCATGCTCCTTGTGGTAATTTTCGGAAATATGTAGCATGTCGTCAGTAATGCAGCCACGTACTTAAACAACGCCCTCTACATCCTTAAACTAATGCTTGCTAGACAACTTTCTTCAAAACTTCTACAACCAATTTCATGAAAAAACGTCCCTCTTACTAAGCTACAGACCGAAAGACATAACGACGAGCGGGCGGATGGACGCGTTTTCCACATACGTCCCTTTTCACTTCGCAGAACAACTAAATTGTAGAAACACAGAAGATTTCTTTCTCCTGTCTTTCAGAACATACTCAGGCAAAATTCGTAGTTTCGCTTATCAAACACAACGGTAAAGCTGATGTTTATTGGACCGTGCATCATTGTGATAGTTGAAGAAGCTGCCGGCTGAAGCACAAGAGTTGTGCTTCAGCCGGATACCACCCTAGCCGAACCGCACCCTAACTCCAACACACGGCAATCCAAGAACAATACAGCCAATGTGGTAGTTCAACAATAATGTCGCAAACTCCTGAAGATGGACGTATTAATGCCCGAAACATGTTGAGTATCTAAGAAGTAAAGTAAATATAACAAGTGACACGTAGTTGGTTTTTATTCCTCAAAGATGGTAAATATAAAAGTAAAGTTAAAGTTCAGCCTAGAACAGGCCACGAAGGCCCATAGAGGGAGTAGAGGTATAGCTCTACTCTTTCTTTAACCTGGGCGCTAGATGGGGTGGGTGGTCAGCGACACACTCCGGCCGCTTTACCGCCCGAGAAAGACCCGATACCCATTGTATAGAAGGCAGGGTAAGCCCCAGGGCCGGTCTGGACGAGTGCGGTAAATCTCGCACCCACCGGGATTCGATCCACAGATCGTCAAGCCCGTAGCGAGTCGCTATACCGACTGCGCTACGATATCTATATTCAATCCACACTCTGGGGCAAATTCTTTATGTTTTATGAATATAATATTATTTATTTATATTCTACAGAAATTGAGTGGGTTTAACTTACATGATATCATCGGTGGAAAGTTAGATGACTGCATAGGTTTGTACTTTTACAGTATTTCTGTTTCTTACAACTAAGCTATGTGCGGTGCTACTAACTGTTATTTTAAAGTGTCTGCATCAATTACTTTGCTATAGAGTATTATTATTATTATTATTCGTGCTCCTTTTATTAGTTTTCTTGTTCTTGCTCGTCTTCTTCATTTATTCCTACGTAAGCACATATACATATAACCCCATATCGGTGTATACACAATTATTAATACTGGCTTAGTGAACATTCTTCTTATACGACGAAAGGTGATATTAGGTTTCACGTGATAAGGTTAGTTGACGTGGGGCTACAGTTTGATGGCCTCACTCTAATAGGATTAGGATTTGTAAAGATTAGGCATGTCATAAACACATGCACGTGTGCCAGTACCTTGTCTTCACCACATTTCACACTATAGAGCTCGGAGGCAATTTCGATAGCGGCGTGGGTTTAGACGTCAGCGTCGAATTTTCGATGTGCACTGTGTCGGCTTGTCAGGTCCATGTTTAATCACTTTCGACAAAGTGTTTAAAGAAAGAATAGCAGCAGGAAACAGGACATACCATGTTCATGATAAACTATTCACATCAAAATGAATATCCCGAAACATCAAACTACAACTTTATAACACATTAATTCGCCCAATAGTAACTTTCGCGCCCGAAACATGGGCACTTAAAGAAAATGTGATAAATAAACTGATGATTTTCGAAAGAAGACTCACGAGGAAAATGTTTGGTCCTACTAGAACAGATGATGGCTACTGGAGGATTAAAACCAACCAAGAAATCAACGAAATATGAAGAGGACAAAACATAATCGCGTTTATTAAAAAACAAAAATTAAACTGGCTAGGCCATGTTGAACCCATGGCCGAAGATAATAATGTGCAGAAGATCAAGAGCTGGAAACCTGTGTCTAAAAGACCAATTGGAAGACCTAAAACACGTTGGGAATATGACGTTTTGGAAGATATAAAGATCATGAACGTACGCAATTGGAAGAAAGTAGTACAGAATAGAGACAGTTGGAAGAAAGTGGCCGAGCAAGCCAGAACCTTATCCAAGTTGTAGCGCTTTATAAGAAGAAGAAGAAGAATTATAGAGGTAGGTGGCGGGAACTTATGAATGCGGTAATAAACCTTCGGGTTCGATAAAATGTGGGTAATTTCTTGACTAGCCGAGAACTGATTAGCTACTTAATAAGGACTCCGATCCATGGAGTAAGTAAGCATGCATATAAAAGAGGCTCCACCCATTCTCAGTATCGGCGCTAGATGGAGGTGACTGCTCAACATCACGGCCCGGCTACTTTGCCCCCGGAAAAGAACCAACGTAACCATAGAATAGGAGGCTAAGTGGGCCCCATGGCTGGTCTGGACGATTTGTAGAGAAGAAAAATCTGTTGCCCCTGCCGGCATTCCAACAGCGTTTCGTCAAGTCCGTAGCGTAGTTGCTATAGAGAGTACAGTGATGAGAAGAAACTGAAATGCGTATTCAACACGACTTTAATATACAACATCCAGAAAATTTGTACTATAAAGTGAATGGAAAAATATCTCCGATTCATTTTCGGCAGGGATCTTAAATACAGTTTTACAGTGCGTGTAACTCAAACAGCGACATTATGATTTGTTAGGAGTCCAGAGGCCTGAATTCCGAAAATAATGAAAAATTTGCCATTTTCATTTTCTTATCTCATTGCCGAAAGTGTGTTTAAATGGACTCCAAAATTCGAATTTGAAGTCAGTTAAAAGAAAAGGGTGAGATGAAGTACTTAAAAAAATTAGAAGCCGTCCAAAATATTTTCTGGTTATCCGTACAACTGTTGATCAAGTGTTGGCAGTCATACAAGTGCTTCATACAGAACAGTGAGAGACGCAACATAAGCAAGGTAAATTAATTAATCGCTTCGAATGCTGGCGAATAAATTATATTTGCCACGGACGTATATTGTATACTCGGTAAAGGATGCGGTACCGATCGGAGACGCCGTGCGGAATAAGGCATAGTTCTGCAGCCGCTTGATTCTTGATATCGCGGGTTTGAATCGCGCTGAGGACATGTATGGCCGTCTGTTGCCTTTGGGGGGGGGGGGTGTTGTGTAGGTAGTGCTCTGTGAGACTCGTTCAGGGGAGCCCTACCGGGCGTGTGCGTGTGTTGAATTGTGTGATCCGGGTGCACAAAAAATGAGGAGGTCTGGGCCCGATTTGGGTTCTTGCGGCACAGAAAAGCATGTGCCGTCAGGACACGTCACTAATAACTCTTGAAATAGAATATTCGGTATCTTCTGCAATACGGTCGTCGTAAGACTATAGAAGCCTGTGTCAGACCAAGTTCTTTCTGGAGAAGTACTTACAGTGACTGTCAAGATGTGCTGGCTGGTGAGACACGTAGTGAACAAAGAAGTTAGAATGGATTAGTTATTAAATCTAAGAATAAAGGCACATGATTACGATACTACTCATGACAATTACGAAAACGGTGATGATGATAATGATATCATCATCATCATCATCACCACAACAACAACAACAACGACAATAAGAATAAGTAGCAACGTGTTTCACGAACATGACTAATTAATTTCAACTGCAATAGCTATAAAACTCTCTTAATATACATACACCCCTTCCCCTCACTCTCACCCCAATTTTATGATTTGCCCCTCTCGAACTCAGTATCCAAAAAAAACTATTCATAGCTAGAAAAAATATTGGTCAGGGGCATTTATCCCCCCCTTGCCCCCCCCCCCACCAAGTTACGCCTATGTTGACACCATTAGGTGTTAAGTAGGAAGAATTGTTACGTTCTGGCATATCCGGCAAAACTCTGCTACAAAGACACATGGGTAAACACTATCACGTATTTTTAAATTTATCCTATTTCTTTGAATACGTTCCGTTTTCCGTGCATCAATCAGCTCCATAATATATACAAATGACCAACAAAATGCACTTCAGTGTTTATGGTGTATTTTATTTATGTGAATAAGATACATCATAGACACTGAAGAGCATTTCGTTGGTTATTGATACCGTATATTATGGATTCTCCTATTTCATTTCCGTGTTATGGTATTTTACTTACTTAGCACGATTTAATTTGTAAGCACTACAGTTAGAAGTTGAGTATGAGTATGAGTGTGAGTATTTATTCACATTCCATAGATCTTTACAAAAGATGTGGAAACAGTCATAAGTACAATGAGTAATCTAATCAATAATAAAATTAATACCGTAATAAACATATGTAATCTATGTATCATAAGTATAATGATTGTTGAAGTCTTCTGATTATAATACACTTAGACTTGATCTATTAGTAGTACTGATTCAGTTAGCGTATTACCAGAACACTATACAGGTGTATAACCGTACTTACATGCTCGATAGAGTGCCATCATTTATAATTGAGAAGTGCTATACCGGTCAATCTTACAGTAAATTGAAATTAAAATACTCTTCCAAAGAGTAGAATGAGTGCATTTGGAAAAATGCTTTTAGGACTCGTTTAAAACGCTTCACATTACCTGACGAATCCTTTATATTCACTGGCAGATGATTATAGTCTCTAATTCCTGAATAAAAAGCCCCTTGTTGAAATACTATCAATTTAGCCGTTGGCAGGTGGAGATCATTTTTATATCTTGTGTCAAATGTGTGAACATGAAGAAATTACCAAATAATTGCTTAACAATATGCGAAGTTTATTTCTTAAACACACAATAACATCCACACACAGACAGAATTTTGTCGTCCTAGATTATTAATTAAGCCCGTGAACTATTTTGTATGCTCTAACCCTTACTTTACTCAAGGGAAGAAAGTTTTTAATTGTTTTTTCGTGGGCTTATTTTAGATGGCAATTGTTTAGAACCGAAGATGATATTCTCTATCACAACTCCCGTAAGCTTGGAAATAACGTGTGACGTATTTTGTGTGTGTACTTGTTTTTTCCAGACAGTTGTAATGGGTCAGTTACCGCCCCGTAAACAACACTAATGAAAGCCAGGGTATGGATGTTTCTACGCACTTACTTGGAACTCTAAAACATGTGTTACTGTATGTTTTTAGGGCGTTATTTTACCACACCTCCTCGGCCCAATATCAGCGAAGCCAGACAAATGGTCGACAGAGCAAACGTAATTTAAGTTGCGTTCAACAACCAGTGGTGAGCAGATACGTTGCGCTGACGTAACAGACTCTTGGCTCTGGTTGGGCTGATGACATTATCCACACTTCCTTTCCACCAGACAGTCGCGCGGCTGGCAGATAGAGAGTGGCGCCAGTGGCAACAGTGTGCAGTACGAGCCAACGTTGCTGGTTCTAGTGGAAGGCAGAAGGAGTTCTTGGAACAGAGTGATACAAGTTCGCAAGAATAATGTCAGGGAGCGCACACTGTAGTGCAACTTGCACCATCATATTATTATTCTTTGCTTTCACCGCCACTGAGGTAAGTGTTACAAGCTGCAGGAGTATAGTGCATTGATACTTGTCGTCGAATATCGTTTTAGGCTTTCTTTACGAAGTTAAAAAAAAAAAAAAGACGAACGCCTCACGTGGAGACCACGTCCAACAGTCTGTCCGTCTGTACGTCTGCATGTAACTTAGTACGAGAGAGTACGTCGTTTGTCGGATTTGAATGGAGTTAGGCGTAGGAGTTCTTTACAAAAACTCGCCTAACAAACGCGAATTTCGTCAAAATCGGTTCAGTGACAGTCATACTTAACTTACGGGCGTAATTAATTTCTACCCATCCTTTCCGTATATCATGACCGATTTTGGTAAAATTCGGTATAGAATATCTTAATATAATTATATTATGGAATTGCAAGTTTGCGGAAAATCGGTGTAGTGAAAACCATACTTTACTTAAGGGTGTCAATGACATTTTGCCCATAGTTACTGCATTTTTCGTCTGATTTGAATCAAATTCGATACATGAGAAGTCCAGAAAAATTTATTCGGTGGATTTCACAGAAAGTCGCACCTTATTTTCTGGCGTAAATGAATTTCTATCCATAACTGATGTCCGTGAAATTCGGTATGAAAGAGTTTAAGGTCATTCTATCTCAACCTGTGTGAGTTTCCTGAAAGTCGGGGCAGGGAAGTGCAATCAGGCGCGTATCTTGTAACCGTATGACGATTAGAAAATGAACTCCTTGGTAAATTCTATGTACCACATCACGGAATACACAATTCGCAATAACATGGCGCTTCGGAGTGGACAGTGGTGCTAGAGAACGTATTTTCGGCCAAACTCCCATAACCATATAAATATTTGTCCAAGTACAGAAGGCGCAGGCGTTAGCATTCGCTGAGATAAAAAAGACAGGCCCCTTCCAGAGTCTTTCAAAACTCACCAAAGACCAATTTCTAGCAGTTTGTAATGCCATTGTGTTGCGTTCCATCACAGAAACATAAGCATATAAACTTAGTTATTGAGAAGCTGATTATTGCTTAGCTGGTCAACAAATTACCGAACTTTCATGCAATTCGAAAGTCCATTACCGTCTTTCAAAGAGCCCCGCACCAGACCCCATCCTGTTTCATGAATTCAGATTACATCGACACTTTCTTTTCGAAACTGATTTCAAAACTGTAAGATCAATTTACCGTAGCAGTGAATAAGATGTTTATGATCTTCGAGGACGTGACGCCGAGTAATTTGGTCGATAGTTACCAACGAATGCCGAGCTACATTCCATGACATCGTGATTCCCGCTGAAATATTTTCCATCCATCTACGTCTGTGTCTCCCAATGGTCTGTTCCATTCAGGTCTGTCCTATATCTTCGTATGTCCCTCAAATGATACACGCCGTGCCCATCCTATCCTCCTCCATTTCGTCACCTTAACAACATCTGCTGAACAGTAAAAATCGTGAAGCCCGCCCTCCTTATGATCAAGTGTCTCAAATTATCGCGTTAATTCCTCTCTCCTTGACCAGATATTCTCTTCAATCATTTCGCGTTCTGATGCAACCAGCGTAAAGTTACATACCTTCAGTAGGAATCAAGCATCAAACAGTTCTACAACTTAATCTGCTCCTATTTGTGAACAAAAGTGCCTGTAAAACGGTAGTTAGCTTTTACACCAACTTCCTTACTAGCCTTTGAGTTTAGGCCTTTTCAACCAACGTTCCTTGCATATGGCTAACTGAATCAGCTCATTCTGTGCTTATCTTCGTGTCTTCCCTTTCCACGTGTGAAGCAGCAGTTCGATTTTCAGTTAATGTGGTATAAACGTTGTATCGCCGGTACAGTGATTTGGTTATGGAATGGACCATTCCGGGTTAGTTTCCCGGCAGGACGAATCTATTTTCTTTCCCAAAATGTCCACATGTGTTTTGGTACTAACACAATCATCAATTCAATGGGTACCGGAGATCTTTCTCCAAGTGCAAAGTGGCCAGCACATTAAGTTGACCACTCACGTCTATCTAGGGCCGAGGTTAAGAATGTGTGGAGCTATACCACCAATACTCATCTATGCCTTAAGGCACTGGAGAGGGTCGACGATACCGAAGTTTGCCTTTACCTTCAAAAACCGTGAATCGCTGTAGGCGATGCCAACTTCGTAGTTAATAATATCCTACAATTAGTAATAATAAGACGGTCCTTCGACTTCTGAGGTGGAAGCGACATTAGCGCCACTTAATTTGCTCATATATTTCGCAACATCTACAACTTTTCTTAAGGTGCATATGTTTTCACTTCTGTAGGGTGTACAATGATGTAACGCCCGTGCAAAGATACTTCTTTAGAGATATTACTGCCACATATGATGCCATACAGTCTGATTGCAGTTGGGAATATGTAGAGTAGATATTTTAAGAGAATGGCATGGGCGGGGCATGTAGCATATATTTGAGACAGAAGAGACGTATACAGGGTTTTACTGGGGGAAACCTGGGAGAAAGAGACCACTTGGAAGACCCAGGCGTAGAAGGGAAGATAATATTAAGATGGATCTTCAGGAAGTGGGATATGGGAGCATGGACTGGCTCAGGATAGGGACAGGTGGCGGGTACTTGTGAATGCGGTAATGACCTGCGGGTTCCATAAAATGCGGGGAATTTCTTGACTAGCTGACAACAGGTTAGCTTCTCAAGAAGGACTCTGCTGCATGGAGTAAGTAGGTACGAGTATAAATTTGAAGTAACAATTGCGGAACAACAATACATGAAATCAAATTTTGTATTAGTCTTTCCAAGATGGAAGGATGGTAGTGACGTGAGTGTACACTCCCAGACACGGTGGTTGTATTGACAGTATTCTTGGCAAGAATAAAACCTAAAGCTTAAAGAAATCCGGGTTAAAATTCTAATAAATTATGACTAACACCAGACTAAACAGCTTACAGAAACAGCAGGAAGTAAAATTCTGAGTCGTTCATCTTCGAAGTTCACGGTTAACAAGAAGCGGAATTCAGAGCGCTCGTTGACGATTTGTGTGTCACGTGCTGTTGTTACCTTGTGGGTCAGTGACGTGACTGCATTTTCAACTAGAATGAGTTTTGTACAAGAGATAAATGAACGTTAGCCGTTTTGGGTTACAAGATTTCATGGGCCATCTATTGTCGTTCTTAACTGTGATTTAGTTTACACGTGGAAAATCTCCATGAAAAAGCGCGGAATTGCTCTCAGCATGTCGAATAGCTCCATGACTTAATGGATCAAGTGAATGGGTAAATACTAAAAAACATAAAATATGGTCTTACAAAGCTATGATAAATTTGACCTTCAGGTGACCGTGCATCGTGATAAATTCTTGTAATAAAACCAACTAGCTGCACTAATTTCTCAAATTTATTTTGGGATAAAACTCTACATGTTTCGGACAGTTCCTCTGTCCAACATCAGGAGTTTTTCACTGTACACGCAGCAATGGTATATGTCATACAGGTTTGCTAACAGCTTGCGAGCAGGATCAGGACGGAACCAGTTTTTGGTTTTATTATAAGAAAACTGTGATAATTATGCTTCCCGCCTTTCGGTTTTGCTTGGCCTGAAAAAAAAATATAATTCAGTTTAGAAAGATATAACTTTGCAGGCTTTCGCGGCGGGTTTTGCTTAAAAATCAGTACCCTATGTTCTAATGCCGTGTAGCGTAAGTTTGTTTGGACGTTCTAGAGAAAAGCACTGCCTCCTTCCTCAGAGAGAATTTGGTTTCGGACGATGCTGAGTTGATCTATAAGGAAAGTGTCCCCAGTTATTGTCTATAGGAAGACTGCAATTATTGTGGTCAATCATAAATACAGAACGGCAGTAGATGACGACTAATTTCTCCTCCCGTTCACTTCAGCATCCACCACAACCAAATTTAGTCTCCCTGAAGAGTGAGGATGCAAGTTCCTCTGAAATGGCAGAAAGAATTTACTGTACGCCATAGAAACAAAGATTACCACGTGAGTTCATAGAAATCTGGTTACTTTTGCAGGATAAGGCATCGTGAAGTGCAAATTTTGTCTAGAAGTGGTCGTTGTATCCTGTCATTTGTGATGGGAAGAGAAATGTGTTGCAGGTGATACTCTTCGTAAGGGGTTTTGTATTAGAAGAGTTATGTTGCTATTTCTTTGTAAATGTAATCAAGAATTGGCATATTTCTCTACGTAAAGACTTAACATATTTTTATTCGAAGAATCGCCGTTCAATTCCCGGCAGAGGCTCTATCTCTTGTCCGAGTCACCCAGACAGGCTATGGGGCCCACCCAGCCTCCTGTTTAATGGGTACCGGGACCTTTCTTTCGACAGTAAAATGTGCGGGGCGCGAAACTGCTCATTAAACTGCATCTAGTTCCCACGTTAAGAATGCGTGGCGCTATGCCTTCCCTCCGCCATATATCATCATGTCACGCAAAGGGATAATTTTACTTATAGGGTAAGGTTGCCTTCGATAGACCAGTTAAGGAATATGGCAATTTCAGAGATCTTATTAGGAATGAAAAACCGTAAAATATCATTCTGTGTACCTTATGCTCTCCTCTATGATTTAGCAAAATTCCAAAAATCTGACTCTTCGGCAACTGCCCCCCCAAAAATAATGAATGGCAGTTTATGATTTATTTTGTGATCTGTCCCCTTCGTTCAGTCACATCATAATCTTCTGACCGAGGACGTTAGTCTAGTGGTAAAGAAAGGGTCTGGGCTTGTACGTCGTATTCGAAATGTGTCTGTTTCTGATTTCAACTGGGACATCAGTCACTCTGAATGACTCTTTGTTTTCTTCAGTCCCTCCTATGCAAATTCAGGAATAGGACCTCGAACAAGTCACGCCCGCCACATTCCAAATCCTTTCCAGTTTATCATTAACCAGCATTTGAGACAGTGGCTAATTTACTTACTCCATGTAGCAGAGTCCTTCTTGAGAAGGTAACTGGTTCTCAGCTAATCAAGCAATTCCCTACATTTTATGGAACCCGCAGGTTCATTATCTCATTTACAAGTGCCCGCCACCTGTCCCTATCCTGAGTCAGATCGATCCATTCCGTGCTCCCACATCCCACTTCCTGAAGATCCATCTTAAAATTATCCCCATCTACACCTGGGTCTTCCAAGTTGTCTCTTTCCCTCGGGTCTCCCCACCTGAGGCAGCAACCTAAAAAAAAAGCAATAAGACAAATCCCGTCGTAATTTATTTCAGTCTACAAAATTCTGTCCGGATTTGAATCCCTGGCTTCCGCAGATGTAAGCAAGGATCTAAGATTTACGCATAGCGTTTTAATTAACTATTTTTTATGTCAGTCGTCTCGTGTTAGATATAATGACAAGAGAAAGAAATTGCCTTCAACGAAGTTTATTTCTCCTGTTTTAATTAAGCTTGGTTTGTATCACAAACCAGACGGAAAAATAAAAGCGTACTGTAGGTTGCACATATTCACACGAGTCTCGGAAGCAGCAATAAACAAGTCTAGTCAAACACTGCCTTAATTTAATAGTCTAATACAAATATTATATGCAAAAAGACGTTGTTAGGTTGAGGGGTTAGACGGAAATTTGTGGTTAATACTCTGTTATATAACCTGCAGGTAGGCCATGTTTTTCCTGGCTGACGTTAGTTACATTTAGATAGGCCACGACCATCGTATTCCTGAACCTTGCTACCATTATGATAAACTTGCCTTATTTGAAACTCCATATGCTGTGCCATTTAATATACCAAAGTAACACAAATCTTCAGTCATAAATTTGCTGACTCCAGCAAATTGACATTCTCTGAAAAATGATACAGTTGTAATTCCTTTAGATACAATATGACATTGTTTAATAATTATTGTATTTGGACATATTAAGGGTGCACATAAATGGAAATTATACTGTAAAGAAGCCTAAACAAAAGACAGCAAAATACAGTTAAGAATGAGCTTGGAATCCAAGGCCATACTTGAATTAGTGTGAAGGAATGTGTAATTTCATACGACAGCACTTTGTAGTTAGAAAATGGTTACACCATAAGTTTAAAACACAACTGTCGACAACATTTTTTATGATAAAATTGCTACAAGCTTCAGGGATGTGGACATTAGGTAAGTGATTGCAAAAGACATGTTACTGACACGGTGATATTCAGGGTTATGACAGAGTGTTATAGTCTGGTATGTGAAAATCTTGTTTTGCAGAAACATGCTGCATAAATCTCCAAGATATGAAAGCAATATAAATCACAGTATGAAAACATTTTATTCCTCTCCAATGCCAGTACCCATGTACCAGACCACAGCTTCACCTTTTCATTTAAAACTCATTAATCACAGTGTTACTTAAAATCAGAATCACATTTGTAACATAAGTCCACCTTTCACTCTACATTGAAGCTAGATAACTTCTTTATAACTGATAAATGTAAACTATAACATATCATAAAATGAGAACATATAATAAACCCACAACTCAAAATGACATGTATTCTCATGTGGGTTATTAATCTTTAATTACCAGACATCAGCTAAACAAACCAAGCTTTTACCAGCCATTAAAATTGGTTGTGGATAATGCAGATTAAAAGAGGCTATCTCAGGATTATCTGTTTTTACCCCTCTATTAGCGCCAGCATCTAATTACATGACGATATGACAGTGTTTTTTGCAAGCTACAGTTTATTTGCCTGTCAGATTCCAGTTTGATTTTTGTTTCACTTAAAAGGGAAATTTGTTGGCTGCTCTCTTTGAGGCTGTTTCAGTTACCAATATTATTGAGCACCAAGGAGAATTAATGATTATGCAGTATGAGTCACAGAGCATGCTGATGTAAATGAGTGTGACTTTTCTTATATTACTCATTTCATGCTTTGTGACTAAACTTCTCATTTATAGAGCCAATGTATGCACATCTAACATACATAACAATACAATTTCTTGTGTACTTTGCGTGTTTCAGCAGAACTATGCCATCTTAAGGGAGTCTATACACCAAAATTTAAAACTTAGTAGTCCATAATACATTACAATAGTAATGCATATTCATAGTAATTTCCGCACCTCGATTAAAAAATGTAATCTCATAAAATGTGGTTAAAATTGTATGTGTTTTTTGTCACTGTAGGTTTTGGCAATGTATACAAGCATCTACCCTTTTTCTTGATCCATTATGGATCTTGTCCAGTAAGTATATAAACTTTGTTGATTAAAATCATAATAAAGATACAATATTCCATAAAATATATAATATGTGATACATAAAATATATGTTGACACTTAAACTGTATTGTGTGTCATTGTGCTCCATGTACAAGGTGAATTGTTACTGGTTCTGGTGTATAGTACACATTCCAGACACTTTGACCAATACACCCACACACACACCTATACTACAGCAAGTTACCTCCTACACAGAGCATGTTGCACAATACAGCATAAATCTCTGCCTCTATCTTAAAGTATATATTTTAATGAAATTTTATACATATTTTATTGTAATTAAAAAATTTGATATACTTACAAGACAAGGTCCATAATGGATCAAGACTAAGGTTAGATGTTTGTACACAATGGTGAACCCTACAACAACATACCAAGCACTTTGACCACACTTTATGATTATTTTTTTTAATTCAGCTGCAGAAATCACTTACTTACTTACTCCATGTTGCAGAGTCCTTCTTGAGAAGCTAGCTGGTTTGCAGCTAGTCAAGAAATTCCCCGCATTTCACGGAACCCGAAGGTTCATTACCGTACTCACAAGCGTCCGCCACCTGTCCCTATCCTGGGCCAACCCAATCCAGTCCACATACCCAC
>Ga0123352_10007907_pt1 | contig 16491 bp, 27 predicted proteins | sample TergutLab28metaG_FD_89700 | JGI IMG/M metagenome (GOLD analysis project Ga0123352, IMG submission 89700) | Labiotermes labralis P1 segment gut microbial communities from Petit-Saut dam, French Guiana - Lab288 P1 | ecosystem: Host-associated > Arthropoda: Insects > Digestive system > Gut ... | reverse complement strand
CAACTTCAAAATGACCTTAAATTTTGCCTCTGAAATCTTAGCGTGTTTTATGTATTTGTTTTTCATTAATTCTCAATTAGATAATGCAAAGATACGCATTTTATTCTAATCTTGAACCTAAAAATTTTTATCCTTTAATCACCGCCAAAGGACTAAGTTCCGTTTTGATTTTCACCAAATCACTTTGCAACCCCATCACTTGCGAAATGTCTTTGTAGCACGACGCGGCTTCCTCCAAATCCGATTTATTTCGAATGGAATGAATGATACCGAGTTCGTCAAGTTTGCGTTTTTCCTCATCTAAATCAAGATTGCGAATGGCTGCTTTTCTGCCCATCACACGCCCTGCACCGTGCGAACAACTCATAAAACTTTCGGGATTGCCGAGCCCTTCAACAATATACGACTTCGTTCCCTGCGAACCCGGAATAATGCCGATTTCGCCCAATTTGGCAGATGTTGCACCTTTGCGGTGAACGATAACTTTGGTGTCAAAATGCTCTTCCCACGCAGCATAATTATGAGCAATGTTGATAATCGGTTCGAAAGCCACAGCGTTCAACACAGTCGAAACCACTTGCTGAATACGCTCCATCATCAACTTGCGATTTGCAAACGCAAATTCGGTGCAATATCGCATTTCCTTGTAGTAAACGTGCGCTTCGTCGGTTTCAAAAGGCAGAAACGCCAAATCCGCTTTGGCATCAACCGAAGAATAATAAATTTGATTGAGTTTTTTCGCTTTTTTATTGTAATATTCCGCCACTTGCAACCCGAAATTTCGACTGCCCGAATGCACCATAATCCACAAAAAACCATCATCGGAACGTTGCAGTTCGATAAAATGATTTCCACCGCCAAGTGTGCCGAGTTGCTTCAATGCTGCGAGATATTGGCGTTTTACAATGACTAACTCGTCTATCTGAAAGCCTTGTGGCATCAACGATTCGTCTTGTCGAGATTTTTGATGTTCGAAGCCAAGCGGAACCAATTCTCTGATTCCTGCCATGATTTGTGTGAGTTGTTCGCGACTTAAATCATCAACTTTAACATTGGTCTCTACTGCACACATTCCACAACCGATGTCCACGCCAACAGCATTTGGAATAATCACATTATCCGTTGCTAACACGCCACCAATGGGCATTCCGTAGCCCACATGCGTATCCGGCATCAAGCAAATATGACTAAACGCAAACGGCAGATTAGCGAGATTTATGGCTTGTTTCAACGCATCTTCTTCGATGTCGTCGAGCCATAGTTTTATGGGAATTTTCTCTGTAGAGATTATTTTTTGCATGGTTTTGGTATTTGCTGCAAAGTTACGAAAAGTTTTTCAATCATAAAAATTGAAATTATGCAGATGAAATGTAAAAATTTAGAAAGATTGTGGTGTGTTTTGATTTTTTTTGTATCTTTGCAAAAAATACGAAACTACACTCTCATGAACACTAATTTCAAACTGCGGGAATTACATTTATCCGATGCGGCTTCGTTTGCGGAGAATATAAACAATCCCAACATCTACGACAACCTTCGCGATGCTCTTCCAAAACCGTATTCGGAAGCAGATGGAAAAGCATTTATAGAAATGGTGTTGTCTCAACCCAAACCTGCAACTATTTTAGTGATTGAGGTTGATGGAAAAGCAGTTGGTTGTATCGGTGTCACTTTGCGAACTGATGTGGAACGAATTTCGGCAGAAATAGGCTATTGGTTGGGTGAAAACTATTGGAACAAGGGCATTATGACCGAAGTGATCAAACAAATGGCAACATACGCTTTTGCTAATTTTCCACACCTTCGAAAAATTTATGCAACGCCTTTTGATTTCAATACGGCTTCGCATAGAGTGTTGGAAAAAGCAGGCTTCGAGCGAGAAGCCATATTAAAACAAGCCGCGATAAAAAACGAAAAAATCGTTGGTATGTACTATTACAGTTTGTTCAGAAAAGATTAAAATATTACAAATAAAACAAGAAAACACCTTGCCAGAACCTTTAAAAAACATGCTCAACCCCAAGTCGGTTCGTGAATTTGCATTGACTATTCAATCGGTTTACAAACCATTCCCGGTGGACGAATTTCTGAAATCAACCATAGACAAAACGTGGGACGATTTAGAACTCAAAGCCAGAGGTAGAAAAATTACGATGAACTTGGGAAAATATTTACCTCAAGACTATAAAAAAGCCATTGGTATTATTAATGATGTTTTAGACAAAAGCGATTTTGTAGAAAAGAGCGATGCTTTTTTCCCATTCTGTTTTTGTGATTTTGTTGAGGTTTTCGGACAGGATAAGAAACATTGGGATATCTCCATGAAAGCTTTGGAAAAATACACCCAATACTCCTCTTCGGAATGGGCAGTGCGACCGTTTATTATGAACCACGAAAAACGGATGATGGAACAAATGTATGCTTGGTCGAAACATAAAAACGAGCATGTTCGCAGACTTTCCAGCGAAGGCTGTCGCCCTGCATTGCCGTGGACTCAAGCATTAAACAGTTTCAAAAAAGATCCTGCACCTATCTTACCGATATTGGAGCAACTGAAAACCGACTCGTCATTGTATGTGCGAAAAAGTGTTGCGAATAATCTAAACGACATTTCCAAAACACATCCGGAATTAGTTATAAAACTCGCAAAAAAATGGTATGGTAAACATGAATATACGGATTGGATTGTAAAGCATGCGTGCCGGACATTGCTTAAACAGGGCAATCGCGATGTATTAGCGATTTTTGGTTACGATGATGTGGATGCTGTAAATGTCACTGATTTTAAATTAGAAAAAAAATCGATTTCGATTGGAGATGACCTTACGTTTTCATTCACGATTTCCGTAAAAGAAGCGACAAAAGTAAGATTGGAATATGGCATTGATTATGTGAAATCGACCGGAAAAAGAAACCGAAAAATCTTTCAAATATCAGAGTCAACATTAAAGGCAAACGAGAAAAAAGGTTACACTAAAAAGCATTCTTTTGAAGATGTAAGTACGCGAAAACATTATCCGGGACTCCATTCGATTACGCTTATTGTCAATGGTGTAGAGCGAGGTACGTTAGACTTTAAAGTAAATGCGAATTAAATATGAAAGAGAAAATAATAGCAGAAATTCGTCAAACATTGAATGATTGCGTTGACGAGAAAGCACTAAAATCCTCAGAAAGATATTTCAAAGAAGGCGAAAGACCTTTGGTCTATGGGGTTAAATTTAGTGAAGTCAATAAAATTGGAAAAGAATTTTGGAAGGAAATAAAAGACTGTTCGAAAAAAGAAATTTTTGCAATTTGTGAGGAACTGTGGAAATCAAAATATCTTGAAGAAGCCGTGATTGCATGCACATTTTCAGAATCGTTACACAAAAAATACGAACCTGCCGATTTTCAAATTTTTGAACGTTGGATTGAAAAATATGTGTGTAATTGGGCAGATTGCGACACGTTTTGCAACCATACAGTAGGTACATTTATCATGATGTATCCCGAATACATCAAAGAATTGAAACGTTGGACAAAATCACCTAACCGTTGGGTAAAAAGGGCTTCCGCTGTGTCGTTGATTATACCTGCACGAATAGGTTTGTTTTTGGATGATATTCTTGAAATTGCCGATATTTTACTTTTGGATGAAGATGATTTAGTACAAAAAGGTTATGGTTGGATGCTAAAAGCCGCAAGTTTGACCGAATCGACAGCAAAAGGAAAAGAGATTAACCACGAAATAAAAAAGAAACATTTGGAAGCAATATTTAATTTTGTGATAAAAAATAAATCTCGAATGCCTCGCACAGCCTTGCGTTATGCCATTGAGAAAATGCCACAGGAGTTAAGAGCAGAAGCGATGAAAAAATAAAACAGGCTGAAATTTACACGTTATTCAAAAAAGATTAAAAATGAAAATCGCAATCATTTATGCCTCAAAGCACGGCACAACAGAGAAGGTTGCCAAACAATCGCCGATAAACTAACATGGAAGAACCATTGGTCAATAGACCATATCTATTTGAAAAATGTCCTGAAACGAACGGTTGGGTCTATACCATTATTCCTGAGATTTTGCCTGATAAGAAAGCTCCCTTCGGCTGGGTAAAAGTAAGAGGTAGTATTGATGGTTTCGAAATCCGCAAATACCATTTAATGCCATCGGGTAAAGGAACATTAATGTTATTTGTAAAGTCTGAAATCAGAAAAAAAATAAAAAAACAAGCGGGCGATTATGTTCACGTCATTCTGTATTCCGATAATGAGCCGTTGGAAGCTCCAAAAGAATTTTTGTTGTGCCTGCAAGATGATACCGAAGCGCTGAAGTTTTTTAATTCCCTTAATGAAAGCGAAAAACACAGTTACGTCAAGTGGATTTATTCCGCAAAAACAGACGAAACGAAAATTGAACGAATGGCAAAATCGATTGATAAACTTTCGAAGCGTGAAAAGTTTTCAAAACTATAAAAAAATGACCAACTCACCCGTCGAAAAACTTCCTTTTCCGCCTTTTCTTCCGAACAAAGCTAAATGGCTGTTTTTAGGGAGTTTTCCACCGAAAAAACAACGATGGTCGATGGATTTTTTCTATCCAAATTTTCAAAATGACATGTGGCGAATTTTCGGATTGATATTTTTTGAAAATAAAAATCAGTTTGTAAATACCAACGAAAAACGCTTTGAAAAAGATGCAATCCTAGCATTTCTAACGAAACAACATATTGCGGTGTACGACACTGCTGCAACCGTCATTCGCCACAAAGACAACGCTTCGGACAAAGATTTGGAAATTGTGGAAGCTGTGGATATCGGAAAACTGGTTCGAAATCTTACCGATTTGCAAGCCATTGTAACCACCGGAGAAAAAGCCACGAACACGGTGATTCGACATTTTGCAGAAAAAAGTATTCACATTGCACCTCCGGCAGTCGGAACATATACAACCTTTGTTTTTGAAAATAGAACATTACGATTGTACCGAATGCCTTCATCATCAAGAGCCTATCCGCTTTCATTAGAGAAAAAAGCTGAGATTTACAGAAAGGTATTTTAAGTCAATGTGTTTAAAAAGGCCTTAAAACCAATTTTCGCAAAAACACCCGTTTTTGTCTCCGTTTTTAAAAATATTTAATCAATATTCCCCAAAAATAAAAAATTATTTGTATTTTTGCAAAAAAATAGACGATAAGACTAACCTAAAAGTAAAATAGTATATTTTGAAAATCGAAAAAAATGGTGAAAGTGGTTGACAAAAAACGTTGACACCGTTTACAATTCGACACCTGTTCATCAGTCGAAGAAAACTTATGCCCGAAAAATCAAACCTAAGAAAAACGTTGAATAGGAAAAAATGAAAAACAAAATTCTGAACAATATCTGTTATACTGAACTTGTTTATGAACGAATAAACAAAAAACTCAATGCAAAACTTTCAAAAGAGCAAATTGAAAAGATAATGTTTGATGTGATCCAAAAAACTGACGAAAAACATTTTGAGAAAATAGGAAAAAACTACTATATTACAAATATCGAACAAAACATCAGAATAACAGTAAATTCAAATACGTTTAGAATTATTACAGCTGATAAAATTAAATAATAACCGTCCGAAAGGACAAAAAAATAAAAACATGAAAAAAATATTATTTTACGCAATGACGTTCGCTATTGTACTGAATATCACAGCTTGCGGATGCAAACAAAAGAAAAGCAGTCGGGCAATTCCCGACATTTCAACTTCAAGTGAAACGACAGGTATCACCGATAAACATTGGAAGTTGGTAGAATTAAACGGAAATCCGATAGATGCTTCAACCACAGCTTTTATTTTTATGAATTCTTCGGACGGAAGAGTGCATGGCAATTTGGGCTGTAATTCGTTTAGTGGTGCGTTTACCTTACAGGAAGGAAATCGCATCCGTTTTTCGCAGTTGATAAATACGCAAATGCTCTGTATGGAAGGTATGGAAATAGAAACCGAAATGGCACGTATTTTGCAACAAGCCGACAATTACAATCTTACTGAAAAGCAGTTCGTGCTGAATCGTGCACGTATGGCACCACTCGCACGATTTGAAGAGGTTTCTGAAAAAGAGATAAACAGATGAGAATAGAAAAGATTACCCATAACAAGAAACAATATCTTGACTTGTTGCTATTAGCAGACGAGCAAGAGAATATGATTGACAAGTATTTGGAAAATGGCGATCTATTTGCACTATACGATGACGATTTGAAGACTGTTTGTGTTGTTGTGGCAGTAGATGATGAAACTTGTGAGTTGAAAAACATAGCAACCTATAAAACATATCAAGGTAAAGGATATGCTAAGGCGTTGATAAAATTCGTTTCTGATTTTTACAAAAACAGCTATAAAACGATGTTTGTCGGAACAGGAGAAGTGCCGTCGATATTGTCGTTTTACAACAATTGCGGATTTGAGAGGTCGCATGTTATCAAGAACTTTTTTACCGATAATTACGACCATCTAATGTTTGAAGAGGGAATACAACTTGTCGATATGGTTTATCTAAAAAAAGAATTATAAATAGTAACCTAAAAAACAGAAAAATGAGTAAAACAAACAAATTTTGTCAAAGTTGCGGAATGCCGATGAGCAAAGATCCACAAGGTGGAGGAACAGAAAAAGACGGCACAAAGAGTTTAAAATTTTGCCACTGGTGCTACAAAGATGGCGAGTTTTTGGGCGGTGATACGTTAGCCGAATTTTGCGAGAATGCACGAAAAGGAATGATCGCAGATGGCGACGCAAATAGATTTATGGCGTGGCTATACACCAGAAAAATATTTTTGAAAAATTTAGAACGATGGAAAAAATAATAGACCTAACCGTCCGAAAGGACATAAAAAAATAAAAATATGATAACAATAATTTATTCAGCCGGAATTTACAGTTTACTGTTTGCTTTGTTCCACATGGGATTTTGGAAAATGTTCAAATGGAATAAAGAATTGAAAAAATTAGATGAAATCAACAAGGCAGTTGTGCCGGTAATGAATATTCATCTGATTTATTGCATGCTCGTTGTAGCATTTATTTGCTTTGTATTTCCTTGCGAATTGATGAACACAAAACTAGGATATGTATTTCTGTTGGGTTGTTCAGGATTTTGGTTGCTCAGAACTGTAAATCAATTCATTTTCTTTAAAACAAATGGTGTTGCGACCTACGTTTTGACTGTAATTTTATTGGTTGGCGTTGCTTTGTTTGCTTTACCTGTTTTTATGTAAAATGGAATTTAAATGACCTACATTGTAATTGAGCAACACGAAACGGAATATCCGAATCCTATAAAACTGAAAGCAGGCGAAAGAGTAATTATTGGAGAAGAGTCTACAGATACTTGGTTTAACTGGGTTTTCTGTACAAAAATAGATGGTTCAAACGAAGGCTGGGTTCCAAAACAAATCATAGAATATGATAGTGGAATTATCAGTCAAGACTATTCAGCCAAAGAATTAAATGTTGAAAAAGGAATGATAGTTGAAGGAATAAAAGAGTTGAATGGTTGGTTGTGGTCAAAAATCAAATCAACAGATGAAAAGGGTTGGATTCCGTTGGAAAAAATAAAGTTATTATGAAAGTAGAGAACTACACAAAAAAAATATAATAAAACATGAAACAGATAAACAAAATCGTACCCAGCATTTGGTTTAATTCCAAAGATGGAAAAATTTCTGAAATCCTTGCATATTACAACGCCGTTTTTGGCAATGACTTTTGGGAAGGGCAAATTGTACCGCTTGGCGAAACTCCGAGCGGAAATTCTGAAATGTGCGAAGTGCATATTTTTGATCAAAAATACGTATTGTTAAGTACAGCGAAAAAGCATCACCCGCTGAACGATGCAATTTCATTGATGCTTCAATGCGAAGATCAAAACGAAATTGACAAATATTGGAATTATTTTACAAAGGAAGGCGAAGAGTCACAATGTGGTTGGTGCATCGACAAATATGGCCTTCGGTGGCAGGTAGTACCTGTGAATATGAGCGAATTGATGAGTAAACCCAATGCTTTTGAAGTGATGATGAAACAGAAAAAAATTGTAATTGCAGAATATTTGAAATAAGAAAATATCAATGGAAAGTAAAATAAAATATTTTGAAAATCGAAAAGATTGGCGAAAGTGGCTGACTGAAAATTTTGACACTGCTGATGAAATTTGGTTTGTATTTCCCAATAAATGTTCGGGCAAAAAAAGCATGATATATAACGATGCTGTTGAAGAAGCCCTTTGTTTCGATTGGATTGACAGCACTATAAAAGCTCTTGATAAAGAACATAAAATTCAACGTTTCACACCTAGAAGACACAAAAGTCCATACTCACAAGCCAATAAAGAAAGGCTCAAATGGCTATTGGAAAATAAAATGATACACCCAAAATTTGCGGATAAAATAAAAAATGTTTTGTCTGAGCCTTTTATTTTCCCAAAAGATATAATTGACAGGTTGAAAAAAGATAAAATGGCATGGAAAAACTATCAACAATTTTCGGATTCATATAAGCGAATTCGCATTGCATATATTGATGTTGCGAGAATACAACCTGAAGAATTTGAAAAACGATTGAACAATTTTGTAAACAAAACAAAAGAAAATAAAAAGGTAGCAGGATTTGGTGGAATTGAAAAATACTATTGATTTATCTGAAAGCAATAGTATGATTTACGTTTAATGTTACAAAAATCGAAAGATAAAAAAATGAGAAAAGCGATAATTATAGGAGCATCGTCAGGAATCGGACAAGAGGTGTCGAAATTGTTGATTTCAGAGGGTTACAAGATTGGCATAGCAGCACGACGACTGTCTTTTCTTGAAGAGTTTAAGGAAAGATATCCTGCTAAAGTTGTAGTCAAACAGCTTGATGTAACTTCTGAAAACGCCACGGAAACACTATCTGCGTTGATCGACGAACTCGGCGGAATGGATTTATTTTTCATGGCATCGGGCATTGGCAAACAAAATCCGGATTTGAACTTAGATATAGAACTTCAAGTGTTAGACACTAATGTTTTGGGTTTTACACGCATGGTTTCTACGGCGTTCAATTATTTCAAAACATCAGATAAATCAGGACATATCGCAGTTATCAGTTCTATTGCCGGAACAAAAGGACTCGGTGTTGCAACATCGTATTCTGCTTCAAAACGTTTTCAAAATACCTACATTCAAAGCCTTGTACAGCTGGCTCGTATAGAAAAATTCGACATAAAATTTACCGACATAAAACCAGGTTTTGTAGATACAGCTTTGTTAAACGATCAGCATCATTATCCGTTAAAAATGAAACCGGATTATGTAGCCAAAAAGATTGTCAGAGCCATACGCAAACGTAGGCGTAGTGTAGTTATTGACTGGCGATATGCTGTTTTGGTGTTTTTTTGGAAGTTGATTCCAAATTGCATTTGGGAAAGACTGAAAATAAGGGGAAAATAAATCAAAGAAGTCGTTATATCATCTTCAGGCGTTGAAAACGAGAAAAAAAGCCACAACCTTTTATCAAAGTCATAAAAATACTATAACAAATCGCTTCCGTTGATGTTAATTTTGAATTTAAGTCCAAAAAAATTAGCTGCCTTACGACAAAGCAACATTCGATCCAAGAAAATTTCGAAATAATCCATCACAGAACTAATTTCTGTGTCAACTGTGAAGTATGTCGTCAACGTTTTTTCTTCAACGTTCAGTTTTAACTCGTTTTTTTCTACGGCATAATTCACTCTGTCGTGAATATCAAAGTCAATTGTTTCTCGACAACGCACACGACTACGTCGAACGTCGGTTTTATCGGCAAGAATAACCGCAGCAGCAATAGCATTTACTGGGAAAGCAGTTTTCTCGTCATGATTGCCGATTGCGGTAATTACGGCTGCTATGTTGTCATGTTTCATTCCCATTTTGTCGAGAATGCGAAACGCCATAACCGCACCGCTTTGAGCGTGATCTTGACGATTGATGACATTGCCGATGTCGTGCATATAGGCAGCGATTTTCGCTAATTCGATTTCATGTTTACTATAACCCAAATCTTCGAGCAATTTTCCGGCTGTTCTGGCACATTTATTTGCGTGAACAAAACTATGTTCGGTAAAACCTAACGCTTCAAGCGTAGCATCGGCTTGTTTGATGTAACTGTTGACTTCTTCGGAGTTTTTGATGTCTTTGAATGTAATGGGCATAACAATTTATTTTAATTTCCGGTTGGTTGTATCTATTTTTTCCAAGTGGTTGAATTTGATGTCGAAATTTGTTATGTAGGGGAGTTGGCGTTTCATGGTGTATTTTTTTGCAAATTTACGAAAAATTCATCAAATAAACACAAAAGTTATCCCACATTTTCGCTAAAAATCAAAAAAATATTCGTATTTTTGCAAAATATATACGTTTAATGTTACAAAATACAAACAAATAAAAAATTAAAGTTATGAACCCCGTAGGGCTTCATAAAACCTTAACTTAAAAATAATTTATTCGTATGAAAACATCAAAAATTCTTTTGAAAATAGCATCAGGAATTATGCTATTTCATGGTTTGGTGCTACTCGTTGGCACATTTGCAACTACTCCGAATCCTGCACCACCTACCGAATTGCTCGACTTTTTTATGGGAGCTACGTTTTGTGGAATTTTGCTAGTTCTATTGCTTGGAGTTTTACTTTGGGTATTGTCCTGCTTAAAAGATAACTCGGAAATCAAGCTGTTGTGGATTGTTACAATAGCAACCGTTATGCTTGGAATTATTGAAATCATTTACTTTTTTCCGTACATCGTTTGTATTCTTCCAGGAATTTTAGCGTTGATCGCCTTGTTGATGCTTAATAAACGAAAATATAGATGCTAATTTGCTTTTACATTTTGAAAACTAAGATTAAAAACTCTCAAAAAATTCATCAAAATGAATAAATACCTAAAATATGCTTTAATCGCTTTAGCCATTGTGGTGCTTGTAGTTCTGAACTATATCTTTTCGGCAAATTTATTTAGTCTGGAAATGAGTTTGGAAAGAATTCTCAGCATTGTATCTACGATTATCTTGATTTTTGCGCTATTCGTGTCTATTAGCGAATTCAGAAAGAATAACAATATCTCAAAAAGTAACTTTCTGTTGGAGTTAAGAGAAAAATTTATGATAGAGAGACGGCTTAGAATCTACAAAGCATTGAGAAATGAAGAGAAAATTGAAGATTGGACAGATTTAGATGATTATCTTGGACTTTTTGAAATTTGTGAAATTATGATAAAAAATAAAACAATAGAATTTCAAAATTTTGAAAAATTGTATAAATACCGACTTCGAAATATTTTGTGTAATAAAGAAGTCGTTTTTTACAAATTAGTTGAGGAATCTGATAGTTGGATTGATTTGTATAGTCTTTTGGATCGCTCTTTTCCGGAATGCTCGGAAGAATTCAATGCGCTAAAAACCCTGAAAAATAAAGATGTAAAAATTGGCAGTAAAGATTTTTCGGATATTATGACTCAAATATATTTGAAGTTGAATATTGAAAACAAAATAACAACTTAAAAAAAACAGAAAAGTGAGTACAACAAACTGGAATCGTACTCGAAGCAATGAAAGAAATTTCGCAAAAAGATGTAGAAATTATGGATCAGAGATAACTAAAAAATGAAAATCACTCAAAAAGACTATATCAAAGCCAATAAAATAGCAAATCGGAAATTGATTTCCTACTACAACCCGACGACTATTCATCAGTCGAAGAAAACTTATACTCGAAAAATTAAACACAAAAAAAGTTTAGAATAAAAAATGAAAGCTGAAATTAAATCTTAAAAATTTATAGATTTTTGTAAAATTTTGTATTTTCAACACCTTCCGAAGTATCAATAAAACCAAAAGAAAAAGCCTTTCAGTATTCTGAAAGGCTTGATTTTGTTGTGATCCCGTCAGGAGTAGTAGTTTGACGTCGTCTGACTTCGACTGAACGATATTTTGGTAATTTTTAAGCGATTATTTGAAAGTCTGTGAAATTCACGAAATCTCTCGAATGCTCTGAATTGCAAAATTTCAAACTCTTTGTGCCGTCTTTTTCTGTTCCACCACCTTGTGGATCTTTGCTCATCGGCATTCCGCAACTTTGACAAAATTTGTTTACTTTATTCATTTTTCTGTTTGTTTATTTTTTCAAGTTTTCCCTCTCGTTTCACAATATTCTTGTAATCCCATTGAATTTCTCGTGATTTTTCCAACCATCTTTTCAAGTCGGTCAAATTAACTTGGTTTGCGGAAGTGTAACGAATGGAAGCATCTTTAAATTTTCCGGAGTCGGTTTCTAACTTGTCTTCTCCAAAGTCCGCACCACTCCAAAACATTAAACGAATACAATCTTTCAATTTGTCGTAACCAACAATCGGATTACCGTCCAAAAACCAAACAGGATGAGCATGCCAAATTTTGCTTTCTGCATCCGTTAGTTCGCTGTCAATAGCCCTTGGCAAGTAAATCGCAGATTTCTCTGTCTGCGACAGAGAATTTTTCGTTGTAAGATTTAATTTCTGCTTTCATATAGCTCTTTCTAAAGTTCATTCAAACTAATTATTTTACCACCTTGCTTTTCATAATACTTCAGCATTTCGGGAATTTGCTTTTTATCCCAACTCGTTATACAATCTGATAGAAGTGTAACTTGGTAATTTGCCTTACGTAAATTAAATACGGTTGATTTTACACAAATCGAAGCGTCGGCCCCGGTTATGTAGAATTCGCTTATTTCGTTTTTACTAATGAAGTCTGCGAACGCCTCGCTGGTCAATGCGTTTGTTTTGTATTTTGTAAAAACATTTTGTGATGCGATTTTCAAGTCCGTTGCCAATTCAGACCCATGAGTATTAGGTTTAAGAGTCTTCGTGCCGGCTGATAAATTTTCATGTCTGATATAAACTACATGAATGTCATTTTTTACTGCCCAATCTATGGATTTGTTTATATTATCAATGATTTCCTTGTAATTTTTGGTAATGTCATTTTGAATGTCAATTACGACTAAAGCTTTCTTTTTCATAGTTACAATGTTTTTTAATCTTTTCTGAATAAACTGTAATAATACATATCAACGATTTTTTCGTTTTTTATTGCAGCTTGTTTTAATATGGCTTCTCGCTCGAACCCTACTTTTTCCAAGACTTTGTGTGAAGCCGTATTGAAGTCAAAAGGCGTTGCATAAATTTTTCGAAGGTATGGAAAATTAGTAAAAACATACGTCGCCATTTGTTTAATCGCTTCGGTCATAATGCCTTTGTTCCAATAGTTTTCGCCCAAATAATAGCCGATTTCTGCCGTAATCCGTTCTACATCGGTTCGCAAGGTAATGCCAATACTGCCGACAACTTTTCCGTCAAACTCAATTGCCAAAATAGTTGCAGGTTTGGGTTGAGCCAAAACAAATTCTATAAATTCTTTTCCATCAGTTTCCGAATAAGGTTTTGGGAGACCATCTCGAAGATTGTCCCAAACGTTGGGATTATTGATGTTTTCCGCAAGCGAAGCAGCATCGGATAACTGCCATTCTCGTAATTTTATAGTATTGTTCATTCTCATTTATTTTTTACTTACAATTGCCGGTACCAAGTAAATCAACACAACAATAAATAAGATGATTCCAAATACGACTGAACCGCCCGGAAATGCAAATTCTCCAACTAATCTTGCAAGCCAAAACAATGCAAAACTAATCAGCAAAGCCTTGCCCAATGCAGAATTTAAAATCTCTTTACGATAAAAAAGCATAATAAATCCGGACGACAACAAAAAGACTGCTACAGCAATGTTTAACATTTGCATCACGTTGCTATTTATTTTAGTTAGTTTGGATAGCTCATTGCTCCAATCAAGTCCGTGCCAAAAAGTCAAGTGAAATAAGCCAAACAGCAGGAAGTTTACACCTCCGATAATTACTAATGTGTTTCTAAATTTTTCCATAATATTATTTTTTACTTGTTATTTTCACTCGTTCCCAATGGTTTTTCCATGCTGTTTTTTATTCCATCGCCAAAGGTGTGAACAATTCAATCAAATTTTCTTCGGGATCTCGCAAGTGAACGACTCGCATTCCCCAATCAGTCATATCTGTTGGCTCATTGATGAACTTGATACCTTTTTTTGAAAAAGCTTTGAAAGTTTCATCAACATTCTCTACTTCAAAAGCCACCAACGATTTTTCACGATAGCCCGAAGGTTGCGTTTTGTCAGCATTTCCAACAGCCGGAGCCATATAATCCGAAACAAAAATGGCAAAACCTTCGATTCCGTCTGCCACTTTGAATGACGCATAACAACCTTCTATATCGCCCCAAGCAGGCTCTATTCCAAGTTCTTCGGTGTAGAACTTGAAACACTTTTTGTAATCTTTAACTAATAGTCTTGCATTGCTAAATTTCATGTTTTTTTATCATTTTTTATTTTTTTACTGGAATTCTTAAAATGGTTTTCAGCTTTGACGCTTCGACTTTTTGAGGGTTTGATAAATATATTTCGTGATGTCTTCTCGTTTTTCCAATGTCGCTCTGTAAGCCACTCTTGACAATAAAATCATCAATCAATTTTAATGTTTTCGGTTCTTCGTCATACGAGCCAACATGCAGACATTGTACACACAAACCTTCTTTAATTTTCAGTAATTTTGCTTTTGAAGTGTCGATTTTTTAAGCTTTTCAGGGAAGGTGTTTTCTAATTGAGTTTCTTCTTTTTCTAAAACAGAATATTTCAAAAGCAAAAGTGTAGTTATATCTAATCTGTCAATTATTCGCTTTTGTTCTGAAAATGGAGGTATTGCAATAATTAAATTCTGAAAAAGTTTTTTATTCAAATGTGGAATAGCTGCACCAATTTTACTATCTCTGAACAAGTTTTTATAGAATTCCAAAATAATTTGAATATATTGGTCATAAATATTTGGAGCAATATTCATTGTTCTAAATGTGCTACCTATATATCCTCGTTCTGTAATATCAAATACTTCTCCCGAATTTTCTCCGTCAACTAAAATCACTTTTGTATTAGGATTGATAACTTTCCCTGCTTTTTGTAAGGTTGCCTTGTTTTTTCCTCGTAAATATCTAGCTTCTAAATAAGGCAAAGACTCTCCTGTTATTTTTTCGCCATCACCAAGCCAACACACAAAACTTAATCGACAGAATTCCCAATTCTCAGGTATTTCAAATGGAATCTCTTCGTCAATACTGCGAGTTTCGTTGCCTATCTTCTCATAATAGGAACTCATTAGTGATAGAAATTCGTATTTTTGCAGTTTTTCATTTTTCTATTTTACAAAAAACTTTAAATACATATCACAATGAATGAAAACTTCAAAACCTACTTAAAACAGGCAAATATGTCTGAAAACACAATCTCGGCTTATATGTTTGCCGTTCGATTTTACGAATTAACTTACAAAGATTGGAACAAACGCAATCTCCTTCTTTGCAAAAGTTATCTTATCGAAACTTACAAACCAAAAACGGTTAATCTTCGCATTCAAGCGATGAACAAGTATTTGGAATTTATCAAAAAGGACAAACTAAAACTCAAAGCCGTCAAAATTCAACAGAAAACATACTTGGAAAATGTTATCAGTAATGCCGATTATAATTTTCTAAAGAACAAACTAAAAAAAGATACCGATTGGGATTGGTATTTTGTGGTTAGATACCTTGCTGCTACTGGTGCACGAGTTAGCGAATTGATTCAAATAAAAGCCGAACACGTTCAAGTCGGTTATTTTGATATTTATGCAAAAGGAGGTAAAGTAAGGCGATTGTATATTCCAAAAAAACTTCGACAAGAAACTTTCGTTTGGCTTCAAAAAAAAGAATATTCTTCGGGTTATTTATTTCTCAATCGGTTCGGAGAAAGAATAACCGCAAGAGGTATATCTCAGCAACTAAAAAGCCTTGCCTTAAGATATGGAGTAAACGCCAAAGTTGTTTATCCACATTCATTTCGTCATAGATTTGCAAAGAATTTTCTCGACAAATTCAACGACATCGCTCTCCTTGCCGACCTAATGGGACACGAAAGTATCGAAACAACACGAATCTACCTACGACGAACTGCCGGAGAACAGAAAGAAATTGTGGATAAATATATTACTTGGTAGAAAAAGTGCTTTTATGAATTATAGCAACATTTTTGCAAAAAAAAGCAGTTTGTATTATTTTTATTCGTATCTTTGCAAAAGTTTCACATCAAACACAATAAGATATGGAAAATTGTATGACATTAGCTTCGTTAATTTTGTCTGTCATTGCTATTTTATGGGCAATCGGTTTGACATTGATTAGACCTAGATTAAGAATAGAAATGGTTGGTGGTATAGAAGATCACAAAATTAAAATTGGTTCAAGATTAGAATAATGGATTATTTCTTAAATTTTTCTGCAAATATACGAATAAATTTTGATTTCTCAAATTATATCTAAATTCACACTCTTTGATGTGTAAATAAAGCTTGTGTT
>Ga0123352_10007904_pt1 | contig 16495 bp, 15 predicted proteins | sample TergutLab28metaG_FD_89700 | JGI IMG/M metagenome (GOLD analysis project Ga0123352, IMG submission 89700) | Labiotermes labralis P1 segment gut microbial communities from Petit-Saut dam, French Guiana - Lab288 P1 | ecosystem: Host-associated > Arthropoda: Insects > Digestive system > Gut ... | reverse complement strand
GGGACCCGTTGCGCTTACCACGTGACACCCCTCTATCCGCAAAAGTTGGCACTAACTTCGCCGACCGGCGGCGGCCGCTCTGTCGGTATAGTTCGCGTGCGGACTAAGGCCACGGAGTTTGTTTGTTTTTTAGGCAATGTGCGGAGTTTTTAATGTTAAACCTGGTGGTACATATACTAACCACTGTAATCTAAAGGGTTAAGTACGGCATTAAATCCACGTACAGAACTTAAATGTCATTAAAAATGTAAATCCTTTACTAAAATTCCAACTTACTACCATCAAGTTGAAGTATATTGCTGATAAGGAATTCGCGACCAGGGTAGTCCAGTCATTACAGTTACCAGGCTACGTGTTAGACAAGCAGAAGTTCGGTGTTCGAGTCCGGACGCGTGCAGAAACTTTTATCAACAAAGCGTTCACTAAGACTTGTTATCCCACACGTACTGAAGGCTTTCTTGTCTGAAGTAAAGCGGTCTGAGCGTGGAGCTGCTTACTCTTCTCCATCTAATACCAAGGTTTAAAAAAAATGGACTTGCATCTCTGTATACCCTTGTGTCGTCAAATTCATCTTACTTTGCTTTGACGAACCAGAATAGGCTGTCACTGACGACTGGACCAACTCCTTGTATATCATCATTTTCTTCACAACTAACTGTTGATTCTGACGTGTCATTAGCATCATCATCATCTTCATCGGCGTTGATTATGATTCTTTCCATGACGCTGTCCATCTCGTGCTCTCTACTCATGTGCTCTTCTTCCACAGCTTTAACATGTCTGCAAGCAGCAGCCCACTCTTCCACTGTCACAGCGGCAAAATTCTGCTCTGCCAGTTGCGGAACATCTCGCAGCTTAACATTAACATTTGTCGCAGCTGTTCTGGTCTTCACGATACCCCAAATTTTTTCTATGGGGTTTAAATCAGGATGGTAGGGAGTTGGCCTGAGCACTGTGTGTCCATGATCGGCGAGCAAACGATCAATTGCAAAAGTCTCGTATTGCGGTTTATGCACTTTTATGAGATCGTACAGTTCTGCTTTTGTCATGTCGGAGCTGTACCGTATACCAAGTTTATCCAACCAGAACAGCATTTCACTTTTTCTGGCATTGCTGGTTCGGTGCCGGTTGAGCTGTACATTGTGGTAAGACGCGCTGTCGACCACAATAACTGATTTGGACTCCAAATTTGGAATGAGCTTATCCTGCAACCATTTCATATAATCCGCGAAGTTCATGTAGTCGGGGTAATCTCCACTTTTTGAACCAGATCGGAATATTAAAACAGCATTGGGTATGAAATCGCGCTCTCCACCTGAAAAGAACCAATTTATTTTAACTCAAAAAACGTTATTTGGACAGTGAGATGTGTGTTTAGTACAATGAAATTAATGTGCTATTATCAGCACGGACGATAATGAGACGTCGTCCTTTGGAAACAGGAGCCTTCAATCCTGCTCCCGACAAGTCATCCCACACATAGGATGTTGTATGTGAGCTGTGTATATACGTTTCATCTGCATACACAATTGGTCTCCCTTCTTCCCCATATGCTCTGATAGCACGCAGGTACTTGACTCTGAGTGACCGGATATCGTGTCTTTCTTCGATAAACATTCGGTTATCAGAAGTCTTCTTCCACCTACAATACAAAATGTTCCAAAACTGAAGCATGTATATTTAGAGGCAACATGTAACTAAAGTTCAGAATATACAGGGAATATTGGCAGAGTGCCAGTATTCGTAACGCACACTTATTCAGAGAATTAAACTTACCTAAATCCCATTTTTCTCAGCACCAGTCTCAGTGAGGATACACCTCCTCCGTAACCAGTGGATTCGCACATTTTGCTGTGGATTGCCTTCAGAGTTGGTCGTTGTTTCTCAGTGAGGTAGAAATTATGAACTATTCTTCTCAAAACAGCCTCATCGAAATTATCTACGACACTTTTAGTGCAAAATTTTGGTCTGAGTTTGCGCGGAGTTGAAAATGCCATGGTGACACCAGTTTCCACATTTTCGCCTTCTTTCAGTACCCTACATAAAGTTCTTCTGCTAACACGCGTTGCTTCAGCGACCTTCTTCTGCACTCTTGAAAGAGGGATTGTGATACCCACCTCAGATTCAGATTTCTTTAATTTGTACACATTGTAAACTATTTCACGCTCACCACTCCATTTTACCCTCTTCTTCCTGCCTTGTAGCGACATTTTCAAGCTGTGATCAACGTACTTACTAAAGATAACACAATCGCTGTCCGCTGATCCGCACTCCTCGACTGCCAGTAGTCGGCCGCTTTAAATGTACTCGTCCGTTTCGCTGAAAGACCATATCTGGTTTCTGCGCTTGTGCCATCACGTTTCGAACGTGCTGTACCACGGCTCAGTCGATTACTCTCCCCTTCTCATCGCGAGGACCGGGTTTGATCGAGGGCTAATTCCTGTGGGATTTGTGGTGGACAAAAAGGCACTAAGAGAGAGAGCTTTTGCCCCGAGAACCTCGGTATTCCTCTGTTGGTGTTACTCCACCGTTGATCGATAATCATATTTCATTCATCTACTACCGACGCTGTACAAACTCAGTCATTGACTGTGTCGTTAAATAATGCACCTCTGACACACGCGCTAAACGGACGTTCGTTAGGAGGTAGTGTGCTTCAGGTGCAGAGGAAACTGGCGCCTTGACTGCCCTACGACCTGACTGAAATAAGGCGGCACTCCGTCATGCTGGTAATACATCTGTCGTCGTGTTTGTAAAGGAACATTCTCGAAGAGTGTTGGCAGTTCTTGCAAAACGTTCGCGTAAATATCACCTGTCATACGTTGTGGGAAAATGTACGGACCAATTAGTTTGTCACCAATGGCACCACACCACATGTTTAAGGAAAAGCGATGTTCTTAGTTGCTTTCGACAGTTCCATGAGGCTTATCAAATTCCAGAAATGGTAGTTTCTTGTAAGACAGTATCTGAAACATAAATTCCCAAATCGATGGATTGGTCGTGGCGGTGCACAGAATTGGCCACCACGGTCACCGGATCCGAAACCCTTTAGATTACCATGTGCGGGGTTACATGAAAGCTATGGTGTATGCACACAAGGTGAAACCGAGAGAAGAACTACTCCAGCGAATTCTCAGCGCTGCAAGAAGCATCAACAACGCTGCAGTGCTTCGTAAGGTTACAAGTTCTCTGGTCACAAGAGTCAGAAAATGCATCCAAGCAGACGGAGGACACTTCGAACAATTTGCTTGACTGTTGAACGGCCAATCTGTAACTGTACATTTTACAACATATCTCAATAAATGCACAATGCTGCTCTTTCCTTTCTAATTTATTTACTGCACTGTAAAATCTCATAACTCCTGCACTGTTGCCAATTGGAACCGTGTGTATATGATTTTTTTGACTCAGCATCGCTCTGGAATTAAATCCCGAAGTAGTGACATTAACTCCTGGGGCACTCTGTATATGTTATATGGACCCTGACAGCCCGCAGCATAACCGAATCGGTGCCTCTGTTATCGCCCAGTAGCACCCTTCCGCCACCTTCGTCTCACTGCGCTTTCATCCTCGCAAGAGAAAATTCGGGGCGCACTGAAGAAAAAAATTGTTTTGCTGTAATAAAACTTCGAAAGACTGAAGTTTCGTAAGGTGGTGAGCGTCTGAATGCCTTCAAGACGTGCAGAGGGCTAACTTTAATTCCAGCTAACTCCATGCAGTAAAGTCCTTCCTGAGAATCTAATAGACCCTCAGCTAGTCAAGAAATTCAATGGGCATGTGAAATGTTTCGTCACACAGCAAGTTTTTACGGTGAGGATTTGTTAGTACCTCGCCCAACCCTCAGCTGGAGCACCAAACCTTGTCGGCTGTCTGCGACTTTTTTTATTTAACATATTCGCATCTACCGTCCATACCCGCAGGCCGGACCACTGCATCATATCATTACATACATTTACGAACGCCCTTCGTTGTTGATTCAGACACGTCCACCTCTTTATACCGGGTTGCATATCAATACTCGGAATTGGAAAGCACGCACATTAAGTGGCAACGTGTTTTATGATAGTCTTATTGTACGGTAACTGGATATGCTCAAGCACTCCACCCTCCACTGCACCAATTGAGTCCCGGTTCAGTGACCCGAGTGTCAGGAATTCAGATATTGAGTCTGCACTGGCCGTGTGAGCGGTCTCTCTGCTGCTGTGAGTTACAATACAAAACTAGCAACGTTACAGTGTATTCTCAGCGATCACAAACACGAACACTTTATCTGCAAGGTGTTCAAACGTCCTTAAAATGCAGCACTTTAAATTTTCGTTTTTATGAAACGCAGAACTGCGTCGCTTCTTGTATACGGAGTCGTTAGTATTTAGGTAGGTTAAAACTCAAAATACAATGTAAATGGAAGTCCAGACGGGCAGTAAAGGTGCAGGTCTACTGTTGCTCGGCCTTCGATTAGGGTGGACGGTCAACGCCACTTCCTGACCGCTTTATCCCCGGGAATGAGGTCCAGTACCCTTCTACAGGAGGCCGGGTGGGCCTCAAGGCCGGTGTGGACGGGAGCGGAAAATCTCGTCCCCAAAGAAATTTGATCCCCAGACGGTCCAGCCAGTAGCGAGTCGCTATACCGACTGAGCTAGCCATAAAAATCATAATTATGTAACATGCTAAAGGACAATGAACTTCAAACTCTGCAGATGTAGTAATATTTCGACGGTATATGAAAATAAGGAAACAGAAGCTGACAGGTAAAGCAAGGGGCGACGGAAGTACAATATTTTGCTAGTCCGGCTTGCGATCAAATTCAGCTACAGCAATGACTTGACTTGTTGACTTACTCAATGCCTATTTCGTAGCATTTTTAGACAAATGTCGAACATCACCTTCATACAAGCCACGCTCACCTCCTTCCGAACCCTTTCATAATTATCTCATTCGACATTACTTGACGTTGCTACTGGCTGCAGCAGAGTTCAGGCTGTCAGCTGTCAGTTTCTCACTGCAGACAGACGGGTTAAGTTCCTCTGTGACTTCATCAGTTTTACAGCAGAGAAAATGGCAACGTAGCAGGTTACTCTGCAAGTTTCGTCGCTTTTCCCCTGCTAACCATTAGCTCACCACTGCTCCATTATCATCTATCACCGCGCGATAGCCTTGCACAGACAGCGCGTATTTACGTGTTTACATCTTACGTCCCGCACGTTGAGGCCGCGAACTGAACTTGGCATTCGGCTGGTTGAAGAGTAAAGAACACAAGACAATGTGTCAGGGTCGTTAAATAACTAGGAATCAATCTATGGCTGTTCACTTCTTCGGTTGCTAAAGAAATTCTGTGTTATGACGGAACCCTAAGTTTCGTGTCATCACAGAAGCTCGACACTAGCTCCTGTCCTTCAGGGCACATCGTGGTGGATCATTTTTCTAAGATGCTCTTTAAGAGTGGCCTTGAAGTTTATCAGACAAAAATGCATACGTGACATCTCTACTTGTCCTGTTCATTTAGTGTGCATTTTTACGAATACTGTGTCAAGATTGTGTTCTACAAAACCACTCCTTACCAAAAGATAGCAATTCCCCTACCCGCGTGCGGGAGGTCAAGTTATATTCTCCTTAAGAATTTCTGTAAGTCCTACTCTTTCTTCTTCCTGCTATGTGGAAGAACAAATTTCGCACAAAACAACAGCTAACTAATTTTTTCTGTGTTTCAGTTTTCATATAACAAAAGCACCCAAAAAGTAAAATTTAGCTATAATTTCTGAGTTATTCTTTTCTTAACTTCGTCATAAGTAAATTTCTATTGTACATTTCTGGTACTTCAACATTCCTACATTACCAAAGTAAATAAGAATTAAGAATTGCACTCAGTAACTATTTTCTATAAATGTAAAGATGGTATTTATGAAGGGAAAAAGCTAATGACAGAAAGAAAACACACTTTCAACGGAGTAATTTGAAAATTAATTTCCCTAAACTAGACACAAGAGAGTAACACTCCACTCTGCCGCAAGTATCCATTTTGACAGACCGTTTTCAAAACTGGTTTTACTTGTTCCGACATTTGTATTATGAAAATTAGCCCTTGCGAGTAAGTTGTTACTAAGAGCTTATACTTAGAGGATTAATTCTAAACACCTGACTGCCAGCTAGCTGTCTGGTCTAAGCCAACAAGAAATACGGAAACTCCTCTTGGAGATAAGATATCATTCTCAAAGCAACCAGCTTGTCCGACAGTTTGAATGTTTGTCTCATATCCGGAAGAATTATGACGCCTTATCGTAGCTGCTTGGCCTTAGTTCACAGTAGCAAATGTGATTCAGTGTTTGTCGAAAGAAGCCTGACACAGTGTTAAACTAAAATTGCCCTGTGACCAAGTACTGAGTCATGTAGGTGATGGAAATTCAGGAATTAAAGCACAAGACCCTGGTAGACCCTTGTGCCATTTCTTCCTGGGTAAGAGGTCTATCTTCTAAGTCATATGAAGAATAACTCTTAAGACCGACACAGGAAGTTGTGTCAAGCTGCAAAGTTTCGGTATGTTAGTGAGGTACCCACTTCGAACTCCGGGCCGGGCTCGGGTTATCCTAACTCAGGATGTCCGTAGTCTTCCTCAGTCCATCTAGTAAAACGTCCGGATAGTACAGAAACTCTCCGATTTACACAATTTCAAGTTACGCAGTTTCAGACACACAACATTTTCAAACGTATAAAATTTAAATAGTGACTTTTCCTGACGCACGCCAAAATTTTTCATTGAGGGAATGAGGGCGTAATAAGAGAAAGACTGCTGCTGGGCGATTGCACAGGCGGAGAGTGGTCATGCTGCAAACTATCAAGCTCCAGTGTGCTGAAGTTTTGATTTCAGCCTAACTTCCTTCTAAATACATGTCTAGTTGACCATATTGATATTCAATTCCGACCAGCGTACAGTTCGACTTACGCCGATCTTCCAGAAGATAAATATTGCGTTAAGTCGAGGGAATGTCTATACCTCAATTAGGCTGATACCACTTCCTTCCAAGTACATTCAACTCATCATTCACCTATCATCCTGCCATTCTACGCCATTCATGTTTCGGATATCGATACCGTCGTAAAATAAACCATAAAATTTTTATACATCGCCACATGCACAAAAGTTGCAAAAGGCAACGCAATTTCCCCCATTCAAGATATATCAGTCTCCTGTGTACAGCTGATACATTCCTGCATGATTAAAAAAATTACAAAAGCAAAAAAAGTGAAACACCGCGAGCACCACAGAATTTACGAGGGGTGCTGATAAGTCCCTAGCCCGAACTACTTCCCGATGTCATAGGACGGAATCGATAGAGTCGTTGGAAAGAGAGGTCTGTTCATGTGTCGAATTGCAAGGTCTTTTATTGTTACAGAGGCCGAAAGGAAGAATGTCAGGCGACGTGCGCGATTTTAACAACATGGAGACGCGAGCAGTGATCAAGTTTTTTTTTCTGCAAGGCAAGGCGCCGAAGGAAATTAACGCCATTGTGATAGAAACATTAGGGGAATATGCACCATCGTATGCCACCGTCAAAACATGGGTGACTCAGTTTAAACCTGGTGATTTTTCCATCTGTGATGCGCCTCGTCCTGGACGACCCAAAACAGTGACCACCCCGGAGATTATTGATCAAACTCACGAGCTAATCTTTGAAGACCGCCGGATTTCGGCTAAATCAATAGCTGAGCAACTGGGCATTTCACGCGAGCGGGTTGGGTCCATCATTCATGAAGATTTGGACATGCGGAAGTTCTCGGCGAAGTGGATCCCGAAATACCTGAACGCGGATCAAAACGTCAACGGTGCCAGTAGTCTGAGCAAATTTGGAATTTTTTCGGCGCGATCCAAATGAGTTCCTGTCGCGATTGGTGACCATGGACGAAACCTGGTTATATCGCTATGACCCGGAGTCAAAGCAACAATCAACTGAGTGGCGGCATACCGGCTCACCCCGCCCCAAAAAATTCCGAGTGCAAAAATCCGCTGGGAAAGTTCTCGCCTCGATATTTTGGCATCAAAACGGCATCCTCCTCATTGATTACCTTCCAAAGGGCCAAATTATCAACGCGCAGTATTACGCATCTCTGCTGGTACAATTGAAGGATATTTTGAAGGGAAAACGCCGGCCGCGGGAAGGTCACCAAGGAGGTCTCTTTTTTGCCCGACAATGCCCGGCTCACCGTGCACTTGCAACCCATAAGAAACTGGTCTACCTGGGCTTCCAATATCTTTTCTCCGGATCTGGCCCCGTCGGACTACCACCTGTTCCCTGGACTGAAAAAAACAATTGAAAGATCGCCATTTTTCGTCCAACGCGGATGTCATTGCTGCTGCGGTAACCTGGTTGGACGGACAACTTTCCGAATTTTTTTGAGTGGCTTGGAAAAGTTAGAGCAACGGGCTAAGAAGTGTATTGAGCTTCGTGGGGAGTATGTTGAATAAATTCCGAGTTTGGTCGCTGTAGCTAATATCCTTTCCTGGTCGGGCTAAGGACGTATCAGCACATCATCGTACGCACAGTATGAGATTCTCATATATAATCAGATTATTAATTTTTTGTACTAGCCATCATAACACCGGCTCCCTCAAAGCGTTTTTTACACAATACCGCGCGATACTGGGCATTCAGTTTCTCTATATTAAAACCCCGCCGCAGTTATTTTAAAGTTGTCCATTCCGTGCATGTTTATATTAGCGTGCACCATTTATTTTACCGATTAAATGCACTATATGACTTTTTGAACGAGAACCAATTTCAAAATACTGACAGAGATCCCACAGGACACAACCACAAACAAATATTACAAGCCATCCAAAAATGTTGTACACTAACAAACAAAAAACAAATGAAATAACTAACCCATAGGAAACCAACATTACCTACCCTCTATGCGAGGATTAAGACACACAAGGAAATCAATCCAATCCGTCCCGCAGTATACAGCATACAGGCACTAACATGTAAATTAGCTAAATTCCTTGCCAAAAAAAAAATCGGGGATGTAATAAAGCTAACGAAAACATCTGTAGCAAATAATTCGTCGCAAGTAGCTAATGACTTAACAATGATCAAGATCAGCAGGAATTATAAGCTTATTACCTTTGAGAGCATAGATCTCTATGTAAATTCACCAATCCAAGAAATATTAACTGTCAAGCCCTTGGCTAAATTTGAACAACACAGTATATAACAAAAGAAAATAATGTGCCAATTTTTTTAGAAAAATGCTGAACCAAAACCATTTTCACTTCGGCAATAATTACTAAAAACCGAATAAAGAAACAGCTATGGGGTCAGCCATCCCAAGCACAACAGCCGAGATATTTTTACAGTACTTTGAAGACCTAACAATGGCAACACTGGTTGGAAACGGGGAAACTGTATGCTATAACAAATGTGTGGACGACATACTCATAATTTTTACCACAAAAGAACTAAAGAGAACCAGACTGACCTATACATTAACTTATTACACCGATATCTAGAGTTCAAACTGACGAAAGAAAGAAAAGGACGTATTATCTGTTTGGACTAACATACCAGTGACGTAACTACAGAAATATACAGAACATCAACAGAGTACCGACACAACCATAGACTTTACTTCGAACCACCCCGTGGAACATAAAATAGCAGCTTACACATACTTAACGAACAGAATTAATATCTTACCAATACGAGAACAAAACAAGAAATGAATAACACAATGAACATGGCAAAAAAATGTTTTCCCTATACGCTTAATTCAAAGACTGAAAGATGCAAAACCTAAAAGAGACAAAAAAAAAAGAAGAAATAATAAACAAACACAAGGATAAACATGGATCACCTTTATTTATCACAGCCCATTATTCAGAAAAGTAACTAATATATTGAAACACACCAACCGGCGCATTGTCTAACACCCTGTTCAGCAAGTTGCAAACTGTAAATGAACCATTGGACATACTTCGGACACGCGCAGCCTACAAGTTAACGAGCGGAACATGTCAGACGGGAAGACAACTCAAAATCAGATTTGCCGAGCACCAAAACTACATGAAGACTAACAACCCAAAATCAGCCTACCCTATGCATATCTTCAATAACAGACAAGAATGTGGAACTATACAGATTACAATGGAAATGAGAAAAACATGTAAAAAGTTAACAGAATAAATTGCTTGGAAACCTCATAGACACAAACATACAAACAACGGGGTACAATGATCCAAGAGCAATGTACATAAATCTACTGTTCACGTTGATATACGACAAGCTTCGAGAGAAGGCAAGCGCAGCACATGAAACAGGCTGACTACCACTTACTGGTTCCGATGCAAGACACATCACAAACACAGGGTGAGTCCTCTTCTCTTATAAAAAATAATACATTCGTAATATAATGTCCATATGGCGTGCGGACTAAGGCCACGGAGTTTAGTTTATGGCTTTAGTAACCGGAAATCTTACAGTCTAGTTGTCATTACTTATAGCTATCGGGGCTTCACGTTTGTAACTTTTTACAGGATCCAGTCCACTTCCGATTGTGATATGTAGTGACGAAGGAACATATGTTGCCAAACTAATATAAGCGTCCACGACCAAACACAACATTAATAATCTAAAATGTATATACGTCTAATTTAACTACAAGAAGTGTTTTAACCGTAGTTAAAAACCAAGTACATTTGTACCTTTTACGTACAGTAAGTAACGACAGCGGAGAAGCTGCTAAAGAACAAAAAACCTATCATAACAGCTTCGCAGTATTATTTGACTTTAAGGGACGGCATTGTGTTCTCCCTGAAGATGGTGCACTAGTACCGAAACATATTGGAGAAGCTCATTAATATTTATATTAATATAAGATGGTCATTTAGTTGGTACGCCGGTCCCAGAGGCCGCGCGGTCTAAGGCGTAGTTCTGCGGCCGCTCGCCTGCTGAGATCGTGGGTTCGAATCACCTGGGGGCAAGGATGTTTGTCTGTTGTGGGTGTTGTGCGTTGTCAGGTAGAGGTCTCCGCGACGAGCTGATCACTCGTCCAGAGGAGTCCTACCGACTGTAATGCGTCGTTGTGTGTGATCTAGAAACCTCAAGAATGAGGAGGCCATGGCCCGCGTTGGGCCGCTGCGCCACGAGGGGGGGGGGGGATTATTTATACACTAAATGGTGTAGGCTTACCCTCCACAGTGTACATACAAAAAAATATATTATCTTCTGGATTCCGCTCAGGGTACAGGGGTTATAATCTCTACACAATTACTAGCTACACTCATCAAAGGCAGTACTACGCTACAAGCCGGAACGTCGGGGTTCGATTTCCTATGGAGTCACTGGGATTTTTCAGAGACTTCATTCTCCCGGCCGCACTATGACTCTGCGGTTGACTCGTCCTCTAACAGAATTCAGCAACAATGAAGTCTTCTGAGGGTAAAGGTGGCCCATGCATACGACCGGCAACCTTGCAACCTTGATGTGCTGACTGCCTTAAAATTCTGGGAGCCTCAAACTCCTGGAAACTTAAGGGCCTGTCCAGGCCTGTATAGCGATTTATCTTTGCTCATGAAAGGCAAACATTAGGCCTACAAATGTTCCAGTGATGGCGACGACGGCGTATTGGGCCTGGATGTATAGCATCACTCACTTCTAACCTCGGATCTAGATGCATTTGATGAGTCAGCTGCACGCCATTGTCGATTTTCTCTTGGGGGTAAAACTCCCCTGTTCCCACTCAAAGGAGGATGCGTGGGCTCAAGGGCCGGTGTGGGCTCTGAAGAAGAAATAAATCTCATGCCACTACCGGGTATCGAACTACGATTCATCAGTCGTCAAGCCCACAGTCCAGTAACTATGCCAGCTGAGCAATCGCGACTATCCTACTTAAGCCATTTCTTACTATTCTCTAGTCTTACAGGGCTAACTAAAGAAGCTGCTGGTGATACATCCGTTTCACCACATTGGATTAACGCCACACATCTTTCGAAGTTATGTAATACCTGCAGTTGGCGTCTACAAAAATAACAAGGGTCAGCACCCTTTGCATCATTTGCCAAATATTATTAAGTTCATAAAATCAAGGATAACACATTGGTGTGCCAAGGTATTCACCGAATACTTCTCTGGTAAAACCTGAAGGTACGAGAAATAAGTCTAATGTGGGGTAATACTAAAATGGGCCTTAAAGAAGCGTGGAAAACCCGATCAATGTAATCGCTATTAACCAAGCTACGGCCTGCATAACCCATTAAACAGGAGGCTGGTTGTGCTTCAGAACTGATCTGCACTATTTTCATAAGATTAAAAAATCTGACAACTGCTGGGATTTTTTAGTAGAACTTTATTCCATGTGCCATTGCATACAATATAGAATGTCTACAACATGTAAATCAGTCCTAGCATGCCAAATATAAAACACTATTACCCAAGCAAGTCGCCCTTACATACCGTTACATTTGGGACCCTACTAGGTCGTGCCTCTTACCCGCCATCGGACTGACAATACACTCTACAGGCTACATCACAAGTCTACCACGCATAGTGGTCACTAATAAAGTATGGCAAGGATGCCTGCAACTCAGAGGAGTCAGTGTTCACAACTTGGGCCACCGAATAACGAGGTACTCTACTTCCATCGCTCCCATTGTACACCGCGTAGCTTACAGCGCTTAGGGGTTCCTCGACATCACGGTCCGTGTAGGTACTCGCCCCTTGCCTTCATATAGCTTATACTACCCCAGTCAACGTCCGAGTTGTATGTGTAGCTCACGTGTATATCCGTTCGCGAATGTGCGGAGGTTGCCAAGCACCATCCGTACACCTGGTACGTAGTTTAAGTCTTCCCATTCCTCCCTTTCCTCACCGCCCTCCTCACCATGATCCCAGGGGTGGGGCACACGTCTAAGGCTCTTAGGTAATTGCCTGCTTCCGCCTTACGATCCTGTAGTTGATATAGCTTCCACTTTGACCCTCGAAGAAACTCCATGTAATCCTGGAAGGTCAAAGTCCTCGACTTCTGTGTTCTGAAGGTCACCAGCCAGGCGGTTGTCCATAACACTGCCGTTTGGCGCTTCGGGGACCACATCTGGAATTGGGGACGATATAGCCATTCCTCCTCCATCCATCGGCGGTCTGTCCTTAATATGAGTGGTAGTCATTCCCTTGCCCACTCCCACTGGTGCCTCCCGTCCCCGCATTCTGCTAGCCGGTGTCATAGCGTGTCGTTCATCATGCAAGTTCTGCAAGCATCATTTGGAGCTCTTCGTATGGCATATTGTCGTTCCTGTGTTGGGATAATATCGTGAATGACGCGTTACCACGATTCTTTTGTAGGCTTCGTCCCTGGGGTCACCCACAGGTTCGCCCACACCGCCTTCCAAACCGTTTCACGCCACTACCGTTTGACACGCGGCGTGAGGAGGGTCGCTTCTGCCTGCGTGAGGGTGAGGAGGACGTTACAGATTCTCTTCCTGTACACTTTCCTCGATTCCGTCGGCCATTGAGGAGGTATATATGCGGAGTCCATCCCTCTCTCCCGTTTGAGAGGGATTCTATTCATGTGCGGTGGATTTATACTTGGGCTGAGCAGATCCCATTTTGCAAGCCATGTCGCTGTTAAGGAGCCGTGTGTTCTTCCTTGTGTTTGCAGCCGGTGCATACGCAGGGCGCGGCACTTTGCAGCTACGTGCGTCAGCTCCCAACCCCCTTGTTTCTTCCGTTTGACTAACGTAGACAATGGGACGCGGAAGGTTTCCACGCGCCATATATACCATGACACTGCCATATTTATGCGTTTTATACTGTCCTTAGGGGGAAGAACTTGGACTGTGTACCATGCTTTGGATAACAAGTACATCTGTACGTACTGCAGTCGTTGGTGCAAGGTGAGGTCCCTACCGTATGTATCCCTCGCCTGGGCTCGTATGTTAGCAGTAACCTTCGCCCAGATAACGGCCGCTGATTGGCAAATGCTTATGGACATGTACACCCCTAGTATCCGAAGTTGTGTGTGTTAGGGTATCCCCATTATGCCATGCGCAGTGTTCCAGGCGCCCAAGGCCACTGCCTAGATTTGGCTACAATGAGGTTCGCCCCAGATGCCTCTGTATACCTGTCCGATGTTTCCTGTAAAATCGCCACATCATCTGGGGAGCGGAGAATGACGGTAATATCATCGGCGTAGACTATGACCGCCGGTCGGCAGATGGGGTCCCTGGACGAAGGTGAGGCTAGTTTTTCGTTCAGCAGATAGAGAAGGGGATGAAGGCATGTCATGGACAGGAGCATACTAAGTGGGCATCCCTGCCGCACTGAGCAGTTAATGTGTATAGGCTTCGATATATAGCCATTGACTTGCACGTGGGATGTCGCCCGTACATACATCCGACGTATCCGATGTTGAAAAGTCTTGCTGAACCCGTATTTCTGTAGCACTGCGAACAAGTAAAAGTGCCCCGCGATGTTATCGAAGGCTTCTTTGAAATCGAGTGAAAATATGTAAGTAGGCGTTCCCGTTAATTCGGCAAGAGCTACGGTCTCCCTTATGACTGCAATGGACCCCAGTATGTTGTTACCATATAGCCCAAAGTGTTTTCTACGGTTTATAAGGTCGTCGGGCCACGTTCTTAATCTGTTTGTTATTATCCTTGATAGGAGATTGAAGTCTGTATTCATCACTGTAAGTGGGCGGTATCCTTCTGGATGGGTAGGATTGTGTGTCTTGGGCACGCACACTATAATGCCTTGCTTCTGTGATTCAAGTATCGTACCTCCGTGTGCATGTGATACAAGACGACGAGCAGGTCGTCTTTAATGATCTCCCATTCTAGCTTGTAAAAAAAATCGTGACATATACCATCGTACCCTGGTGCCTCGTTCGCTTTTTCTTATTGGAACGCCTTTTGCAGCTCTTCCGCTGAGATTGGCGTATCGAAGGGCGCGCTCGATTCTGGCGGAACCGTTTAGTTTATGCGTCGCACCATCCGCGCTATATTTTCGTTGTCGGTGTTGATCGTGGCATACTTTGTCTGGAAGAATTGTGTGAAAGTACAGAGTATTCCTGACGGTGTCGTCTGTAGTTACCCTTTATTTTTTAGTGTTGTCTTGATCATCCGTGAGTTCTGTCTTTTCCGTTTTCGCATGACGTGGTACAGTGAGGGTGTTTCATCCGTGCATCTGTCAGATCTTCCGCATCCAGGAATAATCAGGATAGATTCGTTCGGTGTGGTTTCACTATCTTAGCTTTTACAGCCTTCGGAGTAATATATTTCGTCTCTGTGGAGTGGATCACACTGAGTGTGAGGTACATCACATCATAATAGACGTTTTCTAACTTGACGCGATCCTGGCGCCGGCTGCGTCCTTCTTTAGTAAAAAGTCGCCGCATCTGCCCCTTCGCATAACGTCCCCACTACAGAATGGGACTGGGGTAATATATCTTGTGTTACATCCACCTTGTCCATTGTTCTTTCAGTCCATCCCCGAACGTCCCTTCGTGTAGATATGAGATATTCATTTTGCAATAACTCTTCCCTCGCACTGGTAATGGTATGTCAATCGCTAGGCGTAGTAGTACAGCTAAATGATCTGTCAGAGCGGAAGCCACTGTCTAAGCTCCTTGTTTACGCTCAAACAGCCTTCGAGTAACGTAGATCCTGTCCAATCTGGACGCCGATTTTGGTGTGTAATGCATGTATCCGAGACTTGGTCGGGACTCGTTCCACACGTCCCGGAGGTCAAAACCGCGCACGATAGTGTCCAGCGCACGGCTGGGCTGCGTGTGTCCTGTACTGTCTGCTGCATTTAAAACGCAGTTGAAGTCACCGGCCAGGAGTATGTCGGTATCCTTACTCGGTAAGAAATATACGAGGTCCGTATTGTAGAACATTTCCCAATGTTAACGATCCACGTGCTGCTATGCCTCTACCAGAGGGGAGGCGCTTCGTGTTCAGGTTATCTAGTGCCTCTTTCACCAGGATGGCCGTTCCCCCGCCTTCCGCCACCTGGTTAATACGTGCAGTGTAACGATTTATCATTTGTATAGTAGGATGCGTTACGTCTTGCAGTAAAGCACTGTCTATGACGTGGTTATACGAAAAGTCTTCAGGCATCTGAAGCCTTGTAGGACATGAAATTCCGTTTATATTCAAAGTAGCCAACTTATACGTATACATCATATGGTACGGGTGTAGTATGCTGGCATTAGCAGACTAGGGTTTCTGCTGTGTTGCTTGTCTTGTCTTGCTCCGCGTCCGTTCCCTGTAGGACGATAGGTCCAGCTCCGTCCGTAGCTTCTTGGTACGTTTCGGGATAAACTGTAGGAGCTCGTCATCTGTTAACAAGGATTTTATTTCGTCCTGAGTAAGAAGGTTATACTAACCGTAACTACTAGGGACGTACCCCTCTCCTGCCTCTCCCGTATCTCTCCATGCATCTGTCGTTTGATAACAACTGTTTTGTTCTTCGTCGTTTTCCACGTCGGTCTCTGGTGCGTCCTTGGC
>Ga0123352_10007902_pt1 | contig 16495 bp, 10 predicted proteins | sample TergutLab28metaG_FD_89700 | JGI IMG/M metagenome (GOLD analysis project Ga0123352, IMG submission 89700) | Labiotermes labralis P1 segment gut microbial communities from Petit-Saut dam, French Guiana - Lab288 P1 | ecosystem: Host-associated > Arthropoda: Insects > Digestive system > Gut ... | reverse complement strand
GATGTTAAGTACAGATATTAACATTACAGAAACCACATATTCCTGCCAGTTTTAATATGTATTTGGTAATCAATAAGTGTGTAACAGCTGTCAAAATTTCAAACTTCTCTGGCCATTATCTCCATAACCGTTCAACTTTGGACATAGGTGCTTTAGGTTATATCGGTATACTTTAACATAAGGAACACCCTCCTGAAGTCTGGCACATTCCTCTTGGGACATTCTGTATATACTTATTGATGAGTTTTTTTTTAACTGAAGATAGGAAAAATTTCAGACTAACTCGTCAGTACGTAGTATAAATACAAGAAATAAACACCATCTTCATAGACCTGTTGCTAACCAGTCCTGTTTTCAGAAAGGCGCTTCCTACTCTGGGATCAGAATTTTTAACAACTTACCATGAAGTATTACAAGCCTTAAGAATGAAATGCCACGGTTTGAAGTAGCCTTAAAAATTTGTTTATATGCACACTTCTTTTACTGTGTGGATGAATATTTTGCATGTGCATATGATATGTGTTACTGACTTCTATGACTGTGCAAATCCTTACACTGTAATAATTTCATATGTTTGTACACTTATGACATGTTCCACATCTTGTGACAGCCTCAGGGATCTATGGAATGTATATATATATATATATGTTTGTATGTATGTATTGATTTCTTATCTGTGTGCAGTTGTAATACCAGTTGATTAGATAATGGTCTTCTCATGTTCTGCTGTTGGTGTGGTAGAAATATTCATTGGAATTTAGTGACTTACATTTTGTATTATAGTTGACAGAAGAACACTGTGACTGGTTAATGAGTGTGCATAGTTTGCTAAATGGCAAGTCACATAAAAATGTTGCCATAGTGTGTCTCTGTTGTGACCATATTGAAAAATATGTGAGATAACATTTCCGGACCTTATGGAAATGTGTTACCAAGTAACATCTTAGATTTAATTGGGAATCCTTTTGAGTTTTTCCAAGACAACCTTTGGACTGATGGATGGACTGACTTGCTGCTTATTAAATTTGTGTACCTTGTGTGCTAAATGTTTGCACCTTGATTATAATTCTGTTTCAAGTATGTGACTCATAGAAGAGTGCAGTATGGTGCCAGTGACAATAATCTCAATGTAGCATTTTTACACTGAGCTATGTTGGCAGGGAATGAAGATGATGGTGAGGATGTTGAGTTTCTTGGAGGGGCACTAGAAGAGCGTGAGCGACGGTTTCCTACACTGGAGCAGCAAGAATGTACACTTGGCGATGGAGATGGTGTGTCACCAGGAGGCAGAAAGATAACAGTACAGGAGCTAATAGCACAGAGGTAAGCAGCCACAGTCAGTTCAGACTCTTCTGTCTGTGTCTTTAGAGAATGTGACTCCATTAAAAATGTATGACAGGAAAAGTTACAGCAGAAGTTTCTGACAGTAGATTGAAATGTGATGGAAGGAATTTTTTTGTCAGAATAGGAAGAATCAAGAACATCTTTACTTGACTTGATGTGAAATCCTATTTAACTGAAACCAAATTCATACGGTTATGCATCTTTCCAACTATGTCAAAGGTACTTTCAAACATCACACTTCTGTCTTTTCATTTTTTAAACCATCAGAGTGTTTGGTTTTTGATACCCATTGTTTTAATGTCTAAAATAAGCTATACTTTAGCTGCAGAAAGCATTCCTTGTTGTAAGTATATATTTCCCCTACTTGTACTATGATCCCAGATGTTTCAATGCAAACTTACAAAACTAGCGTATTTTAGTAAGGCTGATTTCAAATTTTGTCCAGAATAATTTCACTATGCTCAGCTATTTTTTGGGACTTCCATTTTCAGATGAAGGTGGGTGTCACTTGCTATGTTTCCAAACTTCCGTGATATTCTTAAGAAGTTTCCTCCAGTTCTGATGGAGTGCATTTGTCCGCACATTGTAGTTTTCATGTTCTTCATATATATATATATATATATAGTTTGTGATAGGCTGAAATACATATGTTAACAACTTTGCAAATGCTGTCATTGGTTAGCAGTGTGTGTCATGTGTGGTGTAATGGCAGCCACTTGTTACTGGATATAGCTAACTTACATTCCAGTTAAAAAAGAAATATAATTAAAACGTTTTACATGAGTCACAAATTAGAGGAAGAAGATGCTGACTCATATCTTGACTTACACTATGAAATACCACATTCTAGTGCCTGACTACTGCTGTATTGACCTACTCTCTTATACAAGAGATCCAGCTGTAGTTATATCAAGAACATTCACAATTTAACTAAAAGAGTGGTGGCACAGTGTGGCCCTTCTACCTTTCCAATGTGGCCTACAATCTAATTTCAGAAAAAAGAAACAAAAGATATGCAGTTTGACCAGTGCTTCTTTCATCCGCATTTATACAGATGTATTATTCAGTTATAAATTGTATTATTGACAGTAATGTATACTTTTTATCCCAAAATATAAATAGATGTGCTCACATCAAAGTAAATATTGCGCTACCTGGCTTCATTGCTTGTACGATTAGGAACTGAAAAGTAAAATGGTGGCTAAGAGTAAGTACTGGACAACATGGTATATGTCTCAAAGTGGTGCTGTCAAAGAAGTCCCTGCCTGTTTCATCCCTATCACTTCTGCAGTCACAGTCTAAAACCTTTAAACTGACAGACTGACAAAAGGATATTATCATTAATTGCATGTAAGTAAAACAATGTCAATGTTATTTATAACGTGGCCCACAAACATTTGTTTCTCTCTTCACTTGGACATCTTGCTCAACAGGTTGCCCAACAATGAATTGCACCGTGTGATGGAACAACAGCATATAATGAAACTACAGCCAGCTGTCAAGATAACCAGTGTGTAGTAAATCACATTAAAAAATCATAAAGTTGAACAAAGTGCAGATGCGAGTTGTAGCCGGCTAACTCCATGTAACATGAGATTTCTCAAATGCTATTAATTTTATCTGATTTTTTTAATATCACCTTGTTTTTTTGTATCCTTAGCTGATTTATTGACACCAATTTTTTTTTTTTAACAATCACACTCAGTCTTGGCACTACCTACTTCTATGTCTGCTAAACACTACATACCTTCTCCCTAAATCATTCCCTCTGCACTTCCACCCATCACTCTCCAGGGTGACATCTGCAACACCCTTCCCTATGGTTGGACAACGAAAGGGGTTTACTTTCGTTGGCTGACCATTTTAAGTTTCTTAGAAATAAGCTTAAATTTCCATGGTAAAAAAATGCCCACAACATAGCCAAAATACGCTAATTTCTTCACTGAAATAAAATGTCCATCATTCATGAAGATTTGGACATGCAGAAGCTCTCCACTAAGTGAGCCCCGAAATACATGAACACAGATCAAAAACGTCAGTGGTGCCAGTTGTTTGAACAACTTTTGGAATTTTTTTAGTGCGATCCAAATGATTTCTGGTCAAGATTGGTGACCATGGATGAATCCTGGTTACATCACTATGACCCGGAGACAAAGCAACAATCAACAGAGTGGTAGCATAGTGACTCACACTGCCCTAAAAAATTCCAAGTGCAAAAATCCGCTGGAAATTTCTCGCCTCGATATTTTTGGATCAAGATGGCATCTTCCTCATTGGAGACCTGGTTGGACGGACAACCTTCTGAATTTTTTTTGAGTGTCTTGCAAAAGTTAGAGCAACGGGTTGAGAAGTGTATTGAGCTTCGTGGGGAGTGTGTTGAATAAATCCCAAGTTTGGTCGCTGTAGCTTGTTTCCTTCCTGGTTGGGCTAAGGACTTATCAGCACCCCATCGTATTTTCAGTCTTCTTTATTCTTATCTTTGTGATGCAAATACCCTCATTTTTTTATTTCAAATACAGTGAAGTTTTTGAAAAGAATGGTTTAATCTGTTAATTTTCCATGAACTGTACCCGTTTCAGTACATTGCAAATTTTAATATATGTACTGTGCGTCTTCTGCAGTTTATTATCCAGACCAACAAATGCTCAACATATATATTAATAATATTTTATATGTCATAAGCACTTCTGCATGTTTCATTGTATCTGCATCATCTTCAGGGAGTCTTAACCATGTGCTTGACTAAAGTTACAAAATTATTAAAATTACAACTCAATAAATTTAGTAGTTACTAATTTTATTGAGTTAGTAGATACTAATTGTATTGAGTTGTCATTTAGGATGCTGCAGATGCATTGAAACATGTAGGAGTGCTTACGATATATAAAATATTAGTATATATGTTGTGCATTTGTTGGTCTAGATAATAAATATTGCAGATTATTGATTATTACTCGTAATTTCCTGCAGAGAGAAAGACATAGGATGTGTGGTTTTAGACTTCTGCCATGGTTTAAATGAGGTCTTCACTATTTTCGGATGTTACACAGCATAGATTGGTAGTTGCCATCCCCTAGGCAACCTTACTTCCTTCCTCTTTTTTCCCCTTCCAAGTCCTCCATACCCTTCTAACCCTATTGTCACATTCTCCAAGAACCATTCACTTCCCAAACCATTCCCTTTATAACTGTTCACCTAAGTGTTCCCAGCATTCTACTTGGTTTGCTTTACCCTTGAGATTTACTGATAGGTTGTCCCGAGACATCACTGACTACCCAGAAAAGCAAAAATCTTAAGAAAGGATATTTTTGTATGTGGGTAATTGCAGTACAGGGGCTGAGAGTGCTCAGCCAGTATAGTGACTAGGTTATGGACTGGATTATGGACTGGACAGCAAAGGAATTGAATCACACTTCAGACCCTGGTGGTAGCAAGAGATTTTCTTGTCTCCAGATCATACAGACCAGCTGTGTATCCCACCCAGCCTCATATTCAGTGGCTTTCAGTGGGATCTTTCTGCAGGTGTGAATCAGCCATAGGCATCAAGCTGACCATTCACCTGTATCAAGTGGCAAAACTGAGAATGGGTGGAACTAAACCTCTGCTTCCTGCATATGTTTCGTGGCATTCACAGGGACAGCTTTACCTTTAACTTTGTAGTTGCACTGTAACCTTTCTCAGCTTTACAGATGTACTGACAAATTTTTATTTCTTTGTGTGGTAACTGATTAAAGGAATCTTATATTGTGTTTCAGATTTCCAGCTCTGCGGCTTTCTCCCGAGATTGCATTATCAAATGCTCTTTCTGGCATTTCTTCGCCACCCGATTCCCGTATATCATCGTACGATAACGTTGAGGGTCGTAATGGCAGCAGTCATGACACTCTGTGTAATTCTGACCACTGTCACAACAGTGTCTTAAATCCTAATTATCCTAACAGTAACCATCATTGTGCCTCGCAAATTAGTGACAATGATGATACACAGACCATCTTCTCAGAACCATGGGATAGTTCGAGGTGGGAGAATCTGTTGCATCCAGACCACATAGAAACTGGTTTCAGTCCAGGATCTAGTTCTGTGGTGCAAGTTGTGGGAGGTACACCACTGCTGGGACCTGACGAAGATGATACATTGTGTGATGGCAACACAAATGTAACTCATTTGAACAATGTGGTAAATGGATGCTCCAGCAGCAATGGACACAATGTCAGTAGGAGTAAGAGCTTCAAGGAGAGGCTGGATCCTCTGTTGTGTGAGTACAAAATGTCATTGTTACATCCCAGTAATCAGTAGGCTAATTTTCATATTCGTGGATCTGTCATTTAGCCCCCTCTAATCAGCAGTACTAGCATATGGCCATGCAAGTGATTGTACTGAATGTAATACCAAGCAATACCCATGGTAAGTTTCAGACAATTGTGGTGCACTAACAGTTATTATGAGCTATCTTCATGAAAAGTCTTTAACCTTTAAACAACCTGCATTTTGTGATGTTAAAAAACACCCCTAGAAATTCATCTTATATCTTCAGGCAACAAGGTAATGTGCAGCACTTTTGGAACATGCTGCATGGTCTCTGTTCTGTTTTCCACATACTGCTGTTTATTTCATAATTTTATCCTTTCTGTTAAAATAATACTCATGTTTGTCATAAATCATGCACTGAAATTTAAATACTTACGTGGCTGTTTAAAGGTTAATGAATGATTATCCATTTTCATTGTATTTTTATTGTAGTTTCTCACTGGAGGAAACCATATGAGAGTCTAGGTGCAAACATACTTTATCTCAACCCTCAGCTAGCCTAAATGGTATAGAATGCTTGGACTTCGGTCACTCTCAGTTGGAGTGTTCATTTGTGTGGTGTATAAAAAGGCTCTTCAAAAAGCAGTATCAGGCTCAGTTGGTGTGAACATGAATGGAAGTGGCCAAGGATTAAATAATTACTGTTATTGCAATAATGACCAAACAGTAATGACTGTGAAATACCTGCAGAACACATATTAGAGAATTATGTATTTAGCCATATTCCTGTTAGGGTCTGTATATGTTGAATGCTTGTTTTCAGCAGTTTTAATTGAACTTTGACAGTTGGATATGTATGATGCTCATTCTGTCCAGATGCAGTGTTCAGAACCTTAAAATTGGACACAGATCATCCTTCCACATGCATACATATTCATCATTTGTCATCATGAGACCTATAAGTTTTTTAAGGCTTCAGAGTCCATTTTAAGTGATAGGTCCTTTTTGTCAGCCATTGTACAGTCACTGGGAGTTGTAGAATCTCCCTGATGGATGTTCTTTACGTGGTCAGAGGTCTTGCAGTTTGAGGCACTTGCTACAGAGGAACAGCTGGAAAGCACTTACCTAATTGGCTTACTTCTACTCAGAATAATTGAGGCAAGATGTTCCTCTGACATTTTTACCCCTCTATCAGGCTATATGTTGTCATGAAAGAGACCTTCGTTGCCATAGAAATATCTATCTCATCTACATTTGAAAGCATGATTTTCCTTTTCCAGAATGCTATGTGATGTTTTGTGTAACCTTGCATTATTATAAAGGCATTGGAAACCCTGCTTATGTTATCTATGCATTGTTTGTTTAGCTGACAGTAAAAGTTTCATTGAGTAGATGTTTAAACATTCATGTACAAAGCATTTGCGTACAAGGTATGTAATTTTTAGTTTAGTATCCTCTTCAAAACAAACAAAGTGCACTCATGAAACCATAATGGAGACAGAAAGAGAGAGAGAGAGAGAGAGAGAGAGCGAGCACTTGCCTGCTTCAACATTTGGACTAGTTGCCCGATTGTCTTGAAACATGATATCAGGCTTGTAGCATGGTGACAGGCAAACTTTTGAGGTGGGGGAATTGGCTGTTATTGTCACATTTATTTGGGTCCTGAAGTGATGATTGGTTATAAGTCTTGTAAGTTTATGCATATTTTCAGGCAGTATTTTTGTAGAATTTAAAATAAGGAGGTGATAGTTGTGCAAAGATTTCCTTAAATTTTGGTTTGATGTTTACAAATGAATTACTATGGTCCGTAGGTGATTTAAACATTTTTGGGCCACTTTTAGCCCAGTGTTTCCCATTGAAATTATTATTATTATTATTATTATTATTATTGTTATGTACAATATTTTTGCCTTAAGGAATTTTACTATAACAATGAGTGATGATTCTTTTGTATGTTATCTACACCACTGATATTCCCCTTGATGGTCCAGATTCTTGGGTAATTGGGACCACCCCTCCCGCCATATAGTCCAGATGGGTTTTTTTGTATTTGGTGTGGATGTATGTGGTTCGGTAGGAAGATGAACCGTAAACATTCTGACACATGCCGTATTTATAAGCCAGCATTTACAAAACATGTCGACAGAGATATACTAAGGCTGTATCTGAGTTACTGAATGTATGCAGAATCTGTACTTACATAATGAATCCTTCACAAAAGGTAAACTAAATCAGCGCCAGTAAATAACGCCAGTAGAGCTGTGGAACTATAAATTATGCAGTAGGAAAGCAGGCTTTGTCAGTTCTGCTTGGAACAGCTTGCTTGTGATGAGAGTGTTCACCATATCAAAGTTGTACTTTCATTGAGCAGTGTTACATTTTGCTGTTGGTAAAGATAAGAATTGCCGATACCGGTGGGTGCTCATTTGCTGGGATTGTGGGTTCGAATTCCACCGAGGGTAAGGATGTTCGTCTGTTGTGTTTGTTGCATGTTGTATAGGTAGCGGCCTCTGGGGCGAGCTGATCGCTCTTTCATAGGAGTCCTACCGCGCGCGCATGCTTATATGTGTGTGTGTGTGTGTGTGTGTGTGTAATTGTGTTTGAGCTGGAAACCTCGAAAGGAAGCGGCCTAGGCCCGAGTTTGGCTCTTGCGTTACCAAAAAAGTAAACACTACGAACGAAGTTCAGAGCTGCCTTCTTTGTTTGAGCGATAATTAAAATGAACCTTGAACCTTCCGTCGTTAATTGAGCTACCCGCGCTGAGTCCAACACCAGGCGATGGCCATCAAGAGGGAGGATTGTTTGTAAACGAAACTTGGGGTCTGTTTATTTCGATTGTTTCGTATTATTATGGCATGGACGTTCTCGTGCATGCTTGTCATGAAGAGTGGCGCCTTAGTGATACACACACACATATGTATGCATGTGTGTATTTAGGTTATTCTATTGGGCGCCCATGTACGGCCCAACAACCGTAGAAGATTTCTGGACTTTCTTTATGCAGACTGGAATTCTACGTTTCTTTCTGGCTTTCTTTTTTATTTGTAACTATTGTAAGACAACAGTGAATGCATTCGCTGAAATGCTATCTACGAACGCTTGCATTGGTTGTAGGCTTTGACAGCGGTGCAGTCGAGGTCTCCGGTCTTGTGGGTTATGGCACTGCGTCACTGGGTAATCGGTGCCCGACGTTTCGAGACAGCATAATTGCCTGATCGTCAGAGGTCGAATGTCCAGTGAAGTCATTCGACCCTGGAAGATGAGACTATCACGCCGTCTCGAAACATCGGGCATCGATCACCCAGTGATGCAGTGTCATATCCTAGAAGAACGGAGTTCTCATGCTTGCACTGTTGATAGCAGAATGCCGCTTTGAACTATATAGCATACTAAGTATCAAACTCTGGCATTAAATTCAGGTCCTCGCGGCTGGAGCTGCTTCCAGCAAAGGGCAGTATGAGAGAAATGAACTTTTTCGATTGGTCTGACGAGAGGGAGAACTGATAATGACGTGAGAATTGACTGCACTTAACACTCAAGTACGCACAACTGTCATCTAATTGCTTCAGATCAGTTATCTCAGGGCATTCGTGAATCGTTCAGGCCTAAGTTTTCGCGGCACGCTCAGTAGTACGCCTCTCTGGTTCAGTCACCATAGTAAGAGAGTTTGTGTAAGACGCGTCATCACGTGGCAATCACCGTTTGTCCTTTGTCTTATCGTGTTTGCAGCCACGTACTTTTCTCGTGCTCTTCGATACAGAGACTGTAGTTGCTCCCGACGTGGCTTTGGATGAATAAATATTCCCATATGGTGTTCAGTATTCCTGCATGGCGCCCCAACGCCGGTATGCTGACCGATACTTCTTATAGTAGGCCTATTGGTCAGCCCCGCCGGACAAATATTTGGGTAGTACCTTGAGAATAATGCATGGTACTCCCGCTTACCTCCATAACCCCGTATGTATAGTTCTCAGTTTCTCAATTTCAGTTTCTAAGTTATCCTGCCATTTTATGCGTTATGGTCTAATAGACTGCGATGTCGTTGATTATGTTAAACCACCCATGTGTTGCCTGTGCCCTAAACACGACAAGAACCTAGGAAAATTACAGCTGAGGACACACTGCCTGAGGAAGGTCCAGATGCCAAGGAAAATCTCCCGTTATTGAAACATAACATTCTATTTTAAAACCCACAAGACAGACGGCGCGTTGCAGCTCGTCACGTTGGAATGATGAGAAGAAAAAGACAAGTGTGATTACCGAGCGTTCATTTCTGTTGCAGTTGTATGATTGTTGCCATTTTGTGTGGGATTGCTTTATCATAAACGAGGCTCTGGTGAAGGAATTGTGGTATTTAGTGTGTCATATCAGCTGCGAAAAAAATGGTTTAGACTTACAGTGGCTGAGATCTGAACTGCCGCCACACGCGCTCAGTTTGTGCTGATGTGTTCATTTACTGAAACTGACATGGAAGTAATGCGGTTTAAAGGAGAGTATGGGTTAGTGGAAAGTTTTGTTTATTATAGTCAGACTCAGAGAAGGAGATGGCAAATTGGAGAGCAATGGTTCAATTTCATTTTGGTGGGAAGTTATTTAGGCGCCCATTGTTTTTAATTGGATCTCCGCACTAATTGGGGAGATTAGAAGACCGTCAATCATAACTATGTTATGCTGTTAAGGGTACATGTTTCGATGTCCTCTACAAAGCCATCATCAGGCGGTGCATCACAACGGAATGCCCCATATCAAAGCAATCGCCACTCAACCTTTGTTGCGGTTCTTGGTTTTGTTTAAGTACTGGAACTGCATGTGCACAAATACGCACATGTTTCTGAGATGGGTGTTTGAGAGCTTGCGTTTAGGTTACGTTACAAACACAACATTTCGACTGATTAATTGTTCCGAATTTATTCAGAGATGCGACGACGTCGGTTATAACCAGATTAATTTAGGAAGGAGCAATGTGTATCGAGTGGGCCGGGTATAGGTAGGTATAGCGACTGGTTACGGGCTGGACGGCCCAGGGTTCGAATCCAGTTGGGACGAGATTTTCCGCACCTGTCAAGACCGGCCCTGGGGCCCACCCAGCCTCCTGTACAATGGGTACCGGGTCTTTCTCGGGGGTAAAGAGCGACCGGGGCGTGACTCTTACCCCTCACCCCCTTCTAGTACCGTGGTCAAGAAAGAATAGAGCTATACCTCTACTCCCCCTATGGCCCGAACGGCCTGTACAGAGCGTCAGTGCCTTTTTTTAAAATGTGTGTTGAAATCTGATAATGTAAATGTTTAAAGGCGGTATGGTGTTAGTGTTTAGGCAGTTTGGTACTTCACGCTCCTGCTTTGTGTGGTATAGTCGCTATATTTGTGTACCTCGCAGTATACGCTGGGTACCCATTAACATCCTGTGGACTATGACCGGGCCCCAGCGCCTATTGTTCCGTCCTATCATCAGCCAACAAATAAGTAGCAGTCGTCTTATTTTTCGTGACGTGCTCTGTAACTGCTTCCCTTCAATAGTTCAACGTTGGAGTCGATTTGTTGCCCATTGAGGCAGTCCTGCGTTTAAGAACTCTACTGACAGCTGTGTTATACAATGGCGTGTCTCGCGGGCCGACTTTTGCGTGCCATTGGCAGGCGCATCTGTGGTCTTGCAAAGAAGCTCTCCAGGTTTGTGGCTCGGTGCTTTAAAAGTAAGTGTCGCTGTTCATCGTCTGTGGTGTACTTTTGCACTCTTTGTTCCATATGAACACATAAAGTGAACGCGTAAAGGGGAGTTTATATGTCAGTTCGCTTGTTTTGGTTCGCAGCATTCTGGCTAATTTCGCTTAAATTCTTTGTTCGAAATCGCTGGGCGGATTTTATTTTGGTCCGCGTCGGTGAGTTTTAATGGAATGTCCGTAACATTGTTAAACAAGCCAAATATTTGTTACGACAAATGATAGTTATAAGAGCGTTAATCTCAAATACTTTTAGTGTATTTGTAAACTAACCAAAGTTTGGTCAGAAAATAAGTTTACATGGTTTATTATACCGTAACTGAAGAGCGTACGTGGATTGTGATTACATGAGGGGAATTTGTCGCTGAGCGATTATCCTCTCCTTCCAGCGCAGAAGCAAAATGTTGGTGGCAACAAAATTTACAGATGATCTCGATATGGGAACAGTCGTGACACGATAGCCGATGACGCGAGATACCTGCTGTTATCAAGTGAGAAAAGAAAATCTGTTCACCATATTATAAATACGTCAGTTGTGGCTGGGACTGTGAAGAATTGTGAGATAGCAGTAATGTTGAAAGCGAAATGTTCTTGTTAGAGCTGAAAATAAAATTGTGTGTGTATGAGCGCGCGCGCTCACACCCTTTGTAAACTTATTTTTTGACCGATTTCCATGCATCGTATGTGTACCGCGCGCAAGGAACAATTATGCAATATTTGTATTTGTTTATATGTATGTAGATATAAACATTTTTTATGCTTAGTAACTCAGGCTCAAACAGTATGGCATGTGTGTGTTCGCGCGCGCGTCAGTCACAGGCGTACAAAAACCTTTTATGTTTGAAAGTTGCTATTCTCATTATGTGAGATTTGAGTTTTCCACAACATAGGTTTTGATGGATTCTGGTTTTTTTGGGCTTGTACACTGTGTAGTGGATAATCTAATATATTCCAGTATTTTGTTGCACCAGAGGGCCATAATCTTAAAGCATGGGTACTCTCATTATTCCTTTCAATGTCGTTAAGAATGACGTGATTGGACGTTTTAGCTCTTTGTCTTTGAGAAAGTGGTAGTATTATTTTTGTAATGAGGTATATGTAACACTGAGAAAAATTATTCGTCAAAATTCAATATGTGTTACATGAATATATATATATATATAATTACCACATGTTGTAACTTGACTTGTAAAACTTGTACTGTAATAGTGTACAAACAATGTGAATCCTAACCCTAAAATACACCACACCAATGGTTGTCTTCTTAATTGTACTTGCAGCTCCTCCCAGACTGCAAGCACTAAGGAACCGTGACCTGGGTGGAACAGGATCGTCTATCAGAGCTTATGCCTTGCACCTTGCTGCCGATAAGAGTACAACATTTGCACAGAATATTGATAATTTCATTGCATGTACACGGGATTCACGTGAGACCAATCCACAGGTGGTAATGCGTAATATGAGGCAGTTCATGTCTGGTATGAAGAACTACCTTGTTAAACATGGGGAGCGCGAGTTTGAAAAGGAAGTTGAGAAAGAGAGGATAAAGGTACGTGTGTCCATACATAAGACATATGCGAATACATTCATAAACTGTGAATAACTAAAAGGAATATTCCCATTTTTAATATTACTGGAGCTTACATTCAGTACCTTTATTCTCTATACTAAACTAACTGAATTCTCACTATTTTTTTTTTATAGTTAGACAAGTGATAGTGTTGCACTGACTCAGTGTAGATTTTGCATAGTCTTAATATGTGTGAGCATTTGTACTCATACATGAAGTGATGAAGTGGCAGAAGATTAGAAATAAAATGAAGCTATTTAAATGGCTTTAAACATACTGAACAATGAGCTTTTATGTTATGTCCAGATAAATATGATGTATGTTTCTTATTATTTATTGGTTGGAAGGTGTTTAATAACAATGTAGCAAGTGCCGACATTATTCATAGTATTAGAGCATTAATTAAGAGAAATGGTTAAATAACTCTTCTGATTATTTTTTGGCCAATGTGTGGGGCTCTAACATGGTATTTGGGAAGTTAAACCCTTCACAAAGTAGCTTGGATCCAGACTACTTGGCCAAGAAAGAAAGCCTGATTCACTGTTCATGTTCTGAACACATGAACTTGCAGTATTTATTTATTTCCAGTTATGACATACTACATAGGTATTTGAAGCCTATTAATTAAGTTAACAGTATTGGTGGAGGAGATGGTAGAGTAAGTTTGAGATGGGTTAAAGGCAAATATGATGAGGATGGGAGGCAGAGAGACCTGGCTCAGAATCATGTCCAATCATGGTGCTCCTCTTTTGGGTTGCATTGACAGGAAGACAGTTACTTTATTTCTGGCAAACGAGCGCAGTACATGGCAGGAAATTAAAAAATAAATTAATAAAGAAAAAAGAAAAAAAAAAAACAGCAGAACACATTAAGAATGTGGTTTTATGGGTTATGAACCTCGTTTTTTAGGCTTTTATGCCAATGTTTCAGACAGACCTGCTGCCTCTATCTCCCTGAAGATGGTTCCAGAGGACAACAAATGTTCAGTATCATGAAAACCTTAAAGTTCCTCTAGTGAGGGACATTTGTGGATAATTACATATTTGCTGATAACAGGCTGTCACCCTTAGTAATTGAACTGATGAGTACTGTTGTCTGAGCAAGCTTCATTTTATCAGGGTGTTTATTTCTTTCCCTTATTGTGCTGTCTATTACTTCTTTAACTTAAACTGTTGACACAATTTATTGTTTACAAACAGCTGAAGTCCACAGAATTCCTGAATCTGGATGCAATCTTAGAAAGTGTGATGCACAAGTTGGTTGTGCGACCCTTGAAGGAGCATCTGTATCAGCTGTTTGTAGAGGAGTACACACGCACTGGTGCAATCCAGCTGTTGGCAGACAACATCCAGTATGCACGCACCAAACCAATGCATGAGCTGGGTGTCCGTGCCAGGATTGTTCCCCCATCACAGGAGGCTCTGGAGACTATCTGCCATCTACTGACCACATTGCAGGAGGTGGATTCCCCACTTGACAAGCTGGAGAGTCTGCTTGCCTGCATTGGAACAATTTTCAACTCGGTAAAAATGCATATTTGGACCCTGCTGTAGTATGGTCTATGACGTGCATGTGTTGAGACTGCATTACAAGAAATCCCCTTAAAAGTTATAAGGTAAAGCCCAAAATGTGAATTAAGAAAGTATGCAAAACAGTAGTTAATGTGGCAGTTTTTATCAACTTGCTCTTTGAATGTTTCTAACTTCATTAGTCAAGTGTGTTTCAAACTATGGACATTTTGAAGTGCACACTGTAATTCCCGTTTAAGATTTAGATTTTTCCTCATATAACATTCAATTCTAGGTTCCCTTTTCTCAAAGGAACCTGATCATGTCATTTCTCAGGTGGCTGGTTGCCAGTCTGTCATCATGGAGACCTGGGTTCCTACCCAGGCCAGTCCATGTGAGATGTGTGGTGGACGAAGTGGCATTGGAGACAAGTTTTTCTTCCCTTACTTCATTTTCCTCCTGTCTATATCATTCCATGAATGCACCATACTCATTCTTCTATCACTGATGCTATGTAACTTTGGCAGTTGTCAACATTATTAAAGACTGCACTTAATGTGCTCAAACAGCCTTAAGTTAGAATTTCAGTTTAGTTTGTTTTCAAATTTATTAAAGAATGTGTGATACTATGGGATATTTTGAATTTTCTGTCTTTTTGTTTTGTCATCCTTACTCTATATGTTGAGGGCAGGCATTATAAACGTTAGGCTGATAAAGATGAAAACTAGTGGTTGAAATGTGTCATGACTAACATGCCTTCAGTTTTGCTTGGAGAAATTTGGAATCACATTTACATAAAATATTTGACGCTAAAAATGCCGAATACCCAACTTAATTGGATATTTATTAGTTATTTGCAACATGCTAGTTCTTTCATTGGGCATCTGCATGTGTCTCAACGAGGCTTTTTTCTAGGTTACTGCAAATTAATTGAATTTATATAATGCGCATTACCAAACAAATTACTGCAGATGTAATGTGCCAGGCTTGTATCTGGTAGTTGCCCAGATAAGAGTTTGGTCCTTTTTAACATTTGTTAATGGTTTTGTCAATCTTTACAGGATACCTTCAAACAGGCAATGAGTTCCTCCTCTTAGTTTCTTACATCTTCTGATGTCACTTGCTGCTGATATTTCACTGTTGAAGCCATTCCTTACAGATAAATGAAATAATCTGTCACAGTGTTTTTTGTTCTATATTTTAATTCAAAAAATATATTTTTGTAGTAAACAACTTTGTATTGTGTTCAGCAGATTGCAGTGCAACTTTATTTGAAGCACACTGTGTGTTTTGTAGCATAGTTGGGCAGTAGTGCTGTATTAGATTGTACCAGGTGTACTTCCTGTCTCACTGGTGTTTTTACTGTAAAAAGGTAAAAGTAAAGTGCACCCTATAACAGGCCGTGAAGGCCCAGAGGTGGATTAGAGGTTTAGCTCTATTCTTTCTTTAACCGTGGCATTATATGGGGGTGGGTGGTCAGTGCCATTCACTGGCTGCTTTACCCCTGGGAAAGACCAATTACCCATTGTGTAGGAGGCTGGGTGGGCCCCAGGACCAGTCTGGAGGAGTGCAGAAAATCTTGCCTCCACCAGGATTCAATCCCCGGACCATCAAGCCCATAGCGAGTCACTATACTAACAGGTACTGCAGAAATGTCTACATATCTCTAACACTGACAAGAATTTGATTAAATTTTCTGTTCACAAATTGTCATTGGCATGAATTTCTAAAATCTCGGTTCTAGTTAGCACAACCCCACTTTGTTTATTCACATCTCCCATGATAATGAAACGAGATGCTTATGTTTAGTCTTTCACTGTGCATATTGTACAAATTTACATTTATTTGAATTACCAACAGATGCGCATTGTTATTAAAACATTATAAAACCTCACGAAGGGCACGGGGAAGACGGGCAACACCATATCCAAGAACATCGCATACATTAAACGACATGCTGCCATCATACCATTTCCATTGTAAATATATATCACAAGAGTAACTTTAGTCAAACTACGCAGCTCCCTGATGATGGTTGGAAGAAACAACCGAAACATGTCGGAGAATTATGAATGACTTTTTAAAATGTTTTTAACCAAGTGAGGTTT
>Ga0123352_10007896_pt1 | contig 16500 bp, 10 predicted proteins | sample TergutLab28metaG_FD_89700 | JGI IMG/M metagenome (GOLD analysis project Ga0123352, IMG submission 89700) | Labiotermes labralis P1 segment gut microbial communities from Petit-Saut dam, French Guiana - Lab288 P1 | ecosystem: Host-associated > Arthropoda: Insects > Digestive system > Gut ... | reverse complement strand
GTGTGTGTGTGTGTTTCATAGCTGAATTCAGTGGTTAATGTTTTTAATAAACAACAGAAGCAGTGACCCTAATTACCTACACATCTTAAAACTCCATAACCTGCATAATATAAGAGGGAGGCAGTTACATTAAGGCACTGTACCTACTGCGCTGAGCGCCCCGTCCTGGCTAAACAACCAATAAAATGTACATTAGAACTAATGCGGACAGTCACACCCAAAACACAGTCGTTGTCTTAGTGCAATACACCATTTTAAAGAAAAATAATAAGAATACTGTTTTGCTGTAAAGTTACAGAATATTAAGTGTTATTGCAGTCGTCATAGTGTCGAAATTGGTTTTCAGATTCAGGCAGTTTATAACAACCATGAGACGTCCTTAGCTCGACACAAATTCCGGGGTAGTAGAGAACTCGTGTCAGAACAAGGCCGTTTCCTTCCTCATCCTTTCCGCATTATTTCCCACTAGTAATTCTACGATTTGATGCTAGTAGCTTAGAAGCTATTCTGAGCTACTGAAGTATTAGTTAAAGGAAGGAGGCCTGTACAGACTCATACATCTTACACACACACACACATACATACGCAAGTAATGTAGTAGGTATATGACTTTAATACTTGAACCTATACATATATATATATATATATATATATATATCCACACAAAGTACATACATATGCAGTACACATACACATACACATACATATAATACATATACATATACACATGCATGTGGATATACACAAAGCATACATAACACGCACACACACACACACACACGGCAGCAATGAAATGAAACTTTGCCTGTGGCTTGTGTGTAGCAAATTACATTTGCAATTTGCTCATTTCTACTTGAAGTTAATCATATGTAACAGGTTGGCAACCCTACTACGTGCCATCAGTTGGGCCTACTTCTATACTTTTCACCACGTCATCTTTTTGTGGTTTCAGAGATTTTTTCTCCTTCTTCTTCTCTTATTTCACTGTCATACACTATTATTATCTCTCGCTCTTCTCCAGCCGCCATCTTTAGCTCTCTCCTTTTCGCCCCGCTAAAGACTCTTTATTCCCATCATGCAATAACCTTTATAGTTCGACCAATCGCAAGGCGCATGCGCTTACCAGGAGCCAATCCCGGAACTCCATTCTCGATGTCGGTCCAGTCATTATTGCCGCCATAATAAACGTTATAATAAAAAATACGAGAAAGTTAGAAGGAAGGAAAAAGTCCTGACTCCATTTTTCTGATATTCTTGAAAAGACATGATGGGGAGAGGCGGGGGTTGAAAACGAGGGAGTATGCAGAGTTAAACTGGTACAGTCAGCCAAGAATTGCTGAGACTTTGTAGAATGAAGGGGAAGAAGCTGTAACTGCAGCCGTTTGGTCGCTGTCCGAATACGAAGTGTGGCCACTTGTGATATGTGCTCAAGCACATCGTTAAAGAACTCCAAGAAAGAGAGTTTTTTTTTTTTCAGAAGCTAAGAGTCTTGCACTTTGTCAATTCCGCCGATTTTTATGAAAACCAAAATTTTATCACAATGTTCTTTGGATCCCGCTTTCATGAGCTACACGAATCCACTCCACGTCATCTTCCTTCGAGATCCAGCTTAATAATTATTACTTCCTGGACGCCGGATGGTGTTTCCTGCAGCTCCGACTAAAATTTCTTATGCAGTTCTCAAAACACTCATGCCTGATACGGGCGTCATTCACTGCTTTGAACAATTTTAGTCATTAGCTTAATTGCAAGCTCAGTGCAGCAAATGCCTATTGGTCGTCGATCGAAATTTGTCAAGCAGCAGGGCGTGACATTACAGAATGCCGTCTCCGTCTCTCTCCGTGGCCTTAGTCCGCACGCGAACTATACCGACAGAGCGGCCGCCGCCGGTCGGCGAAGTTAGTGCAAACTTTTGCGGATAGAGGGGTGTCATGTGGTCAGCGCAACGGGTCCCCACGGCCGTTAATCTACAGAATGCCGTACTTCTTTTTAATGAAAAAATCATGCCCACTCGAAAATGCCCCGAAACCGAACATTAATATTTTATAAGAAAAGTATTGCAGGACCAATTTTGTAGTAATTACTGAGGCGAGAGAGCCCATCTTTGCCAATTTTGTGCAATCCATCCACAGAGAGACTGTCCTTCTTTCAGTGAGTCCTGGCAGCATGGCACTAGTCGACAAAGATGGAAAAAAGAAACACACACGGCCGACGTTCAGCGGACAGCAAATCTTCGCCCTGGAGAAAACGTTCGAACAGACCAAGTACCTGGCGGGACCTGAACGGGCGAAACTCGCATACGCGCTAGGCATGACAGAGTCACAAGTGAAGGTACGTGCGCTTGATTTCTTATCTTTCCTTTTGCACGCTTGGAAGAAGTTTTGTCTTTAGACGAAAAAAAAAAAAATTGTGCAGCAACAGTGTTCTGGTCTTGTATTTGGGAGGTGGCCGGTTCGTATCTCGCCGGTATCAACGGTTATTTCAACTTAAAATTTGTACCTGTCGTCAGTCATTCCAGGCATAGAGATATGCCGGGATTGTCGCAATTTCCTCCATTATGAAAACGATCGCTTTCTTCCAAATTCCTTACAAATAATTTCATTAAATCTTTCTGCCATCACCATAAAATCTGCGATGCTGACAGCGTCGTGAAATGAACAACAGAAAGAGATATTCCAATAGGAAACACGATTTACTGTACTCTAAATAACTGAAATACTTGCATTAGGCTGCCAATTTTGTGAGTCAAAACAACGCCTGCGTTTTCAAGACGATACAAACCAGTAAGTAGCTAAACACGTGCATTTTAACGAATGAAGTAAATAAACTTTTTTCTTGCATCAGACAAAACGCTGTAGGATATGGAATATTTCAGTCAATACAAAGATTTTACTGAGCCAAAGACTGTAGTCCAATGAAAGGTTTGCTTGACGACGCTCGGAAATTTCATAACCCTGCCCACTATTTTGTTACCTACAAATCATTTTGGCCTATGTCAACCAGCCCAACGAAATATGCTATTTAAAATACTCATGTGAACTGAATGACTTCAGGACTGGAGGTGGATATGGGGAAGCAACCTGCAGAAGGTGCTGTAGCATCTTACAGATGTGATGGGGGGGGGGGTCGATACTTGGGACTGTTCTTGTGGCGTAAGAGTAACAACAGGCTACGAAATGGTCGACCTAGAAATAAAGGAACGATTCCCGGTCTCTCCTATTTTCATGACTAGTCCTAATTGGTTCAGTGGCCAAAACAACTTCTCTCCATCGGATACTGGGGTAAGGCGACAGGGACGTGAATCTGACCACTCGCTTGAATGTATTGCCGATATCAAAAATTCGTGGAACTATACCTCTACTCCACCAAGGGCTACGTCTTCATGCAAAGATGCTTCAGGGCAGGAACAACTTACTATATTTCCACATTGAACGCTGTCGCTCATAGTGGTTGTTTATTACATTTGCCACATGCTGTGACATTTGAAAACTGTGCATTTTGCCCGCACAGTGCATTCATGTGTTTTTATGATTCGCACATTCAACAGCGACCACTTCCCCAAATAACATTCGCCTGCGCAGTCGTGTGTTTGCGATATCCGTGCTTCTGGGACGGAGGGCCACATGCCAGAAGAAGAGAAACTCAGTATAAATTTGTGGGTCTTTGTAGCGCAGAAGCACTGTGTTCTCTGTGAGGTAGTAAATGACGTTTATACATAATTTACATGGGAGCTGTATTTATTTATGCCGTGTACATGAAATTATGGATTTACAGTTTATGAAATTATGGCTTCAAAGGTTCATACATTTGACGATGGATCCACTAGAACAACTTGTTTATATTCACAGTTCACAGTTGTTGGTGAGGGGAGTGGTGTGGGAGTGAGCAGTGAGAACAAACTGCAGTTTAATTCATCGGATGTAGCACCGGTAGAAGGGAGGGGCTGTTACTGAATCGAGTGTTTATGGGGCTACTATACGGCTCGGCCAACTTCAGGCTGTAATGCAGCGACAAGTATTCCTTTATAACACACATAAATGTAAGCCATCTGAGTTTATCTCCCAATCTGACGGATCTTCTGACGACACAACACAAGTACCAGCCGATTTTGACTAAATGCGGTATGATAGTGCCAAGACTATCTACTCCACATTTCTTAATATTTAACTGCTGCTTTCGATAATACCAACACGGTGAAAGAGAGTTATTAATTTTATCAAAAGTTATTTTTACTAAGGAGAAGTCTGTGAATGCCTAGACACGCATGAGAGGATAATATTAAAATAAATCATAAATACATGAATTTCGATGGTATGGATTGAATTTATCTGGCTCCGGGTAGGGACGAGTTGCAGGCTCCTGTGCATTCTGCAGATAAATTTTGGGTTCCATAAAAGGCGGTTAGGTTTTTGACTAGTTTAACCACTACTGTCTTATCAAGAAAGCCAATGTTCCGTGGAGTTGGGGATGAAGTCAGGAATAAAATTTTATCTAATGGTAATTATTAATCATTGTGGGTCTTATTCCTGTGGCGTTGTGGGCCAGCGAGGGCCATGACATCCTCATTACTGAGGTTTCTAGATCACACACAACGACGCACCAGAGTCGGTTGGACTCCTCTGGACGAGTGATCAGCTCGTCGCAGAGACCTCTACCTGACGACACACAACACTCACAAGAGACAGACGTCCATGCCCCCAACGGGATTCGAACCCACAATCTCAGCAGGCAAGCGGCCACTGGGACCGGCCACAGTGGTAGTACAAGTTTACACTGTGCAGGCTGTTGCAGATGTAAACTAACTGCGCTGCACAAGTAGGCCTACTTTTATGTCATGCAAGGTGTAGGCCTGACAAACGGTACCCCTCCTGTGGGTCATCCGACCCAGTTCGTGAGCGTAAACCTGTTTCTCATCCTTCAAGCACGGTACATGCCCGCCACTTTTAGGTTATTTTATTTCGTCGTGGTCATACAAATGTTCCGTGAATCTTGTTCGTCAGAATGGTAGCTTTATCGTGTACAAACCCTGCCCGCATTCCTTGTAACATCCCTGGACGTCTGTCCTGTTTAGGGACAAGACAAAAGTGATATTTTGCAGTAGAGAAGATATGTGAAGAATAACATAAATCACAAACTTGGAATTAACACGTCTGTCCGTTAGTCGGTGTTCAATCTGCATGCCAGTGGCCTCTGCTTACATTCATGTTGTATAGGAAATAACACCGGTTAACTGCGAGAATTATAAAAAGACTGGCCAGTTACTTATTACGTAACAATGAGGCGCGTTCGTACAACCATTGTTACAGTGTAAAGCTACAAATATTACACATTCTAAGGGTGTGTTTCTAGCCTTAGGTATTCAGCAAGCAATATGCATGCCCCATATTGTCGTCTGCGGTCTGTCCGCTTCCAGTATCTTTCCACGTTATCCCATAAACGGCATGATATTTGAAAAAGTTATTGGATACAAAATGTGTGTTTTGATTTTCTCTACAACTTTAGTCCGAAACATTTCTCCTTCTAAGAAGAAATGAGCGAGATATGTTCAAAATTGTAATTTGGTCTTCATATAAAATACCTGTTATTCTTCTAAGATTTTAATGGAACTTTCCCGACAGATTTCCGAAAAATTCCCAAATATCAAATTTAATGAAAATCCGTCCAGTGGGAGCTGACTTTTTCCTTGTGGACAGACGAATAGACAGACTGACGGACGGACAGACATGACTAAGTTAACAGTCGCTTCTTGCCAATTTTGTGTACGCACCAAAAATGCATAAAAACATTCGAGGAAGTATCTTCTGTCTGCAGCAGCAATGCATACAAACAGAAGTTCATGTATTTCACTGCCACACGCGCAACTTCATGCTGAACAACATCGTGAGCAGGAGGCCTTGATAATCCAGCCACCTTCCATCTCACGCAGAGCAATTGGTTGTGACTGCAGCAGCAAACCTAACCTCACTTTAGCTCGTCTTTTCATATGTAAATTGTTATGGAGCTGTTTAGAGCCAGGCGGGGGCTTTCAACCCACCCAATTTCTTTGTGTCTTGATTAGATTCAGTTCGCGGAAGCTACACTACGGAAGGATGGTCTGGTGTTTGGGTGGGGGGGGGGGGAGATTTTTACACTGAACATCATTTCAAAATGAGTATTATAAAAAGAGAAAAAAATAGATACGAAGGAAAATAAGAGATTTCAGTGTGGCTGAAATGCCTCATGGTATTACTAAGTTATGGGCTACTCAGTTCCCTTTACCACGCTGCAAGTTTCTACTGTTTCCATAACCGACCTCAAAGTTTCCATCTTAAAGCAAAATTAACGATCTACGACTAGATCCAGTGACCTCAGCAACATGAGGTCTTTGCTCCTGGTTGTTATAAATTAATTTTGTGACATCGAATGACGGGGTTCAGTGGGCGGAAGATATTATTTGTGTCTTCAGATCCATATCTAAAATCTCGAACCGGAGACCAGTTCTGGTAACTTACTTCCTACGTGATTTTCCTCAGTCTCTGTGCGAAATTCCAGGGTGTAGGTATACCTCAGATTAGATGGCAACCGACGCCTCCCACAGCCCTGCAAGCCACTTATCATTATATTGTTCGACGCTATGTCTTAAGTGTTGTTAAATAAGCACGTATTTTCAGATAAACTTACGCGGCAGTCTGAAGGCAATCATGACACGGGCTATTCCGATTCAGACATCAATCGCATCGGCACAGCGTCTAGACCGGCAGTAAGAGGGGGTGCTGATAAGTCCTTAGCCCGGCCAGGAAAGAAACAAGCTACAGCGACCAAACTCGGGATTTATTCAGCACAATCCCCACGAAGCTCAATATGCTTCATAGCCCGTTGCTCTAACTTTGCAAGCCACTCAACAAAAAATCAGAAGGTTGTCCGTCCAACCAGTTCTCCACGGCAGCAATGACCTTCGCGTCAGACGAAAAATGGCCACCTTTCAATTGTTTTTTCAATACAGGGAACAGGTGGTAGTCCGACGGGGCCAGATTCGGAGAATAGGGTGGGTGATCAAGACATTGGAAGTCCAGGTAGGCCAGTTTCTTCCGGGTTGCAAATGCCCGGTGAGCCGGAGCATTGTGCAAGAACAAGACCCAGTTGGTGAATTTCCCGCGGTGTTTTTCCTTCAAAATGTCCTTCAATTGCACCAGCAGGGATGAGTAATACTCCGCGTTGATAGTTTTGACCTTTGGAAGATAATGAAGAGGATGCAGTCTTGATCCAAAAAAATCGAGGCGAGAACTTTTCCAGCGGATTTTTGCACTCGGAATTTTTTTTGGGCCGGGTGAGCCGCTATGCCGCCACTCCACTGATTGTTGCTTTGTCTCCGGGTCATAGTGATATAACCAGGTTTCGTCCGTGGTCACCAATCGCGACAGGAAATCATGTGGATCACGACGAAAAAAAATTCCAAAAGTTGCACAGACAACTGGCACCGTTGACGTTTGTGATCCGCCTTCAGGCATGTTGGGGCCCACTTCGGGGAGAGCTTCCGCGTGTCCAAATCTTCATGAATGATGGACCCAACCCGCTCATGTGAGATGCCCAGTTGCTCAGCTACTGATTTAGCCGAAATCCGGCGGTCTTCCAAGATTAGCTCATGACTTTGTGCAATAATCTCCGGGGTGGTCACTGTTTTGGGCCTTCAAGAACAAGGCGCATCACATGTGGGAAAATAACCACGTTTAAACTGGGCCACCCAGTTTTTGACGGTGGCATACGATGGTGTATTTTCCCCCTAACGTTTCTATCAGAATGGCGTGAATTTCCTTCGGCGCCTTGCCTTGCATGAAAAACACACTTAATGACAGCTCGTGTCTCGATGTTGTTGAAAATGCGCGTCGCCTGACATGCTTCCTTTCAGCCTCTGTAATAAGAAAATACTTGCAATTCGGCATATGATCAGAGCCCTCTTTCCAACGACACTATTGATTCCGTCCTACGACATCGGGAAGTATGTCGGGCTAAGGACTTATCAGCATCCCCTCGTACAGTCCACGCGGCCTTCTATCTGAAGGTCACGTTAGCCCATTCCTCCGGGTAAAACGGCCTAAACGAGAAACTGATAACAAATCGCCATTTAATGCCGACTTTACAAGTTCCTGTATGCAGCCACAGGCCTATCTCCAATCCGCCTTTCAAACACGAGAAGAAGTTAACCGCTGCCTCTTGTTTTCACTAACCACGTTAGAGCCCTGTGTCCCAGCACTTCCTTTTCATCTGTTTTAACACTTCAGATAACATTTCACCCAGATAATGTACACAAATTAAGTTCCTACGGAACAGAGAACACTGCGTTAAATAGACCGAGCACTTAATGGGTTTTAAGGAAATAGTAACAGTTTACCGTCAATTTCATATACAACTAACTAATTAATTAACTAACTCCAAGAATCAGGGTTCTTCTTGAGAAACTCACAGGTCAACAGCTGGTCAAGAAACTGCACGCATTTTATGTAACCCGAAGGTTCATTACCGCGTTCACAACAGCCCCTCCCCCACCTGTCACTATCATCAGCCAGAAAAAGCCAGTCCATTCCCCCATCCTACTCTTGAAGATCCATTTTAATATTATCTTCCGACCTATGACTAGGTCTTCCAAGTGGTCTCTTCCCCTCAGGTTTTCCCGCCCAAAACCTCTATACATTTCTCCTCCCCTTCATACGTTCTACATGCTCCGCACATCTCATTCTTCTTGATTTGACCTCCCGAATAATATTTGGTGAAGGGTACAGATCATAAAGCTCCTAGTTATGTAGTCTTCTCCACTCATTATGAATTTCATACGAGACACATAATTATGGAGAATTCATGTACGTGTATGTTAGATCAAATGAAACGTGTAATTACACTGTCTTGTGAAGGGTTCAACTAAATATGTCCTTGAAAGTATCTCACAATTTTTTACATACTTTCAAAAAATGACTTCAACAGTCTGACGAACGTCGGGGTACTGGCAAGCGTGACAGGCACGTTAGATCGTTTGCATGAAGTCAGAAAATTAGCCATGTAAAGATACTAGATGCTGCTGCTAGGGCTATGTTGCAGAGTCAGTCCGATTATCTCATCGTGTTTAAACTATAAATCTTCTTGATGCCATTTTTTGGTTTGTTCGCAACGACAGTTGCATAATTACGTCTATTTGTTTCGCCGTGCTTGTCTGTGTGTCTTCATTTAACAAAACGAGACGGTAGGAACGTCCATTCCTCAAATTTATCATTGGACGGACCAACTAACTGTGTCGACAAGCTTTTCTGAGCTCAGCTTAAGTACACGCACTGAATATTTATTGAATCACACAGCTGGTTTATGTCAGATATGCATTTTCCTTTCACGGGTTTCGATGTAATTAGAAGAGCAACTCAAACGCGAGGAATATTCACAGCTATGCGCAGATTATAATCTCACTTGCTGTAATCTGGAAATTCTTACGTGTTAATGGAGCAGACTGCCATGCAAGTCATCCTTCGCCATTCATAAAGCTGGCATATTTTACTCCATTTCGGCAACCATAAGACCAAAACAATGCAAGTGTCGGCCAGATTTCTGAAATACAAAAAAACAAAGCCAGTGTCATCGTGGTGTCCTGCTCTCTCTCTCTCTCTCTCTCTCCTCTAATTCATTTTTTGTCGTCTCCGTGCGAACGCGTCTCGTCTCGCCATATTTACATTTTTATTGAAACTCAGCGGGGATTTGCATGTAAGCCGCCCGCCTCACTGACAGACGGGATACAAAAACGAAAGGACAATTCTTGCAGCATTATGATATAGAGAGAAAATAGTCCCTGTATTTCTTATATGCTGCCTCAAATCTGTGTTTCGTGTTCAACCAACCATCTAGAATTTTTCGCTAATCAGTCTGTTGAGATAGTATTAAAACGGATATTTAATAGAAAAGGTAAGAAGGTGTGGAATGGATTCGTTGAGGGTAAAGTTATGGGAGAGCGACCAGCTGTCCTGAAAGTCCCAATGCACCTTTGGATAGCATATTTCTTGGCTTGATTAGCGACTACTAGCTTCTGAACAACAGTGCTACTGCACGAAGTCAGTTATTCGGTAAAACTACTTTTCTCAATTTAATTCGCGTTTTGTCCTCTGCTGTGTTGCAGTACCGCCGTACAGCCTGGTCGGTGGTTTTAAAAGTTTCAGAGAAACAAACCGCATCCTTCTTGAAGGATAAACTTCAAAGATGGAGTAATAATAATAAGTTCCTCCGTAACATCGGTGACCTACTCAGGTGCCAGATGTCACGGAATAACAAATCAGCAGTAACAATGTAAGAAGCTCGCATCTTTTGCTCAGTAGGCTGTTTATAATATGGTTACCTGAGTAACTCTTGTCTATTTCGTTTTTAAGCGCGTTCGCAAAATTGCAACAAGGAACTATTAGCTTCGTCATGTCGGTCTGTTCGTCGTCCGTCTGCATTGAAAAATTCGACTCCCACTAAACGGATTTTCATGAAATTTCATACAAGAATATTTTTTCAATAATATGTCGAAAATTTTCAATTTTTATTAAAATCTGACAAGAGTAACGGGTACTTTACATGAATACCAACATAAATCTCTGATCATACCTTGCTCAGTTCTTCTTAGTATGAGAAATGTTTCAGACAAAAGTTGTAGGGAAAAAACACAGGTTTTACTTCCAATAACTTTTTTCTCCCCCGAATATCGTGCCGTGTACGAAGTAACGTGGAAATATATTGTACAGTCGGACAGACCTCAGATGACAGTAAGGCGCTGGCGCATTACATGCTGGATACCTAAGGCCACAGACATACAATGATGATACGCAAAACTTACTGCTTTTCCACCACAACAATGGTCGTATGAACGCGCCTCATCGTTACGTTATACCTACATTGGCTGTAAGGTTAAGAAATAATGACGGTAAACCAAGACAAACTGGATGGCAGAGAATAATGAGTTATTTTATTTTTGGGTCTCGTTAGTTACACTTTCTGCAAGAATTACAGCTAATTTTTAATTTTAAAGAGAAACCAACCTAAAGTAGGGATTGCGCTGTCTTGTCTTGCAGTGTGATCTAATTTCGGGCAACACTTCGTCACACTGACGTCACATATATGTTGCACATTCTCTAGCATCTGGTTTTGGCTAAACCCCATATTATGTCTATCTAACAGACCCAAGAGAGTAGGTTTCTTCTGATGACAGAAGCAGAGATAGATTCCGAAACAGGACTTTTAAACCACAACAAGATAACGAAAAATGTATAATATCTGTAAGAGTTTAATAACACACGAAGTTCGGGATTCAAACCCTGACATCAGCTTCCAGATTGAGGTGTTTCATATTTTTTCTTAGATTATCCACACAAATGCACAGCACCTCAAAGTAGGCTGCGACCGCTTCGTTTCGGCGCTCTTTCCAATTAATTTCTCTCTGTCACGCAACTGTTTCACGTTGCATAGACGAACATACTGCCCATGTCGTTAACGGATACGATCAACAATAATTAAACAAGAATTGCTTTAGTCCGAAAATGTAAACATCTTCACGCATTTCGATCTCCATTTAATACCAACTTGATATAATTACTTCTCAGGCATGATATGATACGGCATTCTTGACAGGGCTGGCACTGCTAGTGTCTCATTTACTCAACCTTAAATACGCCAATATACGAAAATATTGCAGTTTCTCAGGCATGTGACTACAAATGACTGCTGACGTGGAATGTAACGCCGTGTAACTGGTAAAATCTTATCCCATCTTCCACCTTGCATACAAGGGCACTAGCTGCCACTCGAAAAGCCGGTAAATTTTTACCAATCTACACTGCATCACATCCTATAAGACAGTACTTTTCTAGCTGCGACTTTGTTGGCGAAATAAAATCATTTGTACGTTTCAGATGCATGTACGTGCAGAAAATAAAAATCGAATATGTGGGCCGCGTAACAAGCCACCCAACTGCTACGCTATGTTTCATTTTACCTGTATTTTTATTTTATATTTTTCTCCCTTACTCTTCGTCCCCTCGTTCTGACACGCTAGAGGCTTTATTCAATTATCTGCCTAATCCTCCAATTATAACGAGAGTAGTCCGTCCGTCTGCCGACAGATGGCAGTACCAAACAAGTGACTGACGAAACTCGGGATGTTGTCGTCATAGCAACGCCCCGGTAGTGGTGACGGTGACAGCAGAGGGTGGAATAATTCATTAAGCCAGAGTAACTCCCATGTTTACAACCGTGCAAGTGGGTGCGTCGGATTGCTAGCGCCGTCGTCTTCAAGACGAGGGCAACCACCCCACCCCCACCCTACGAGAGTTGAACTGAATTAGCGATATGACTGTCCAAGTTAAGATCTTTCTAAATCCTCTACAATGTATAGATTACGATTCATCCCTACACAAACTGTCTTACAGTTAAAACAAATGCCCTCCTCTCTACAACGAGGTACAGAAACCCCATAAAACCTATTAAACTTACACAATTCTAAATCTCCACAATTTTGGTACAATCTGTGCAAAAAAAATTGGCTGCCCCGCACAAAAAAAATTAAATCAGTGGTAATACAATCCAAAAGCCAGGATGGCTCATTAGGTGTATAAACTATACCACGAGGTTGACGTCAAAACATTGAGGTTAGATTTTTTTGGTAGGTGCATAGATTACTCTCTTACCCACAGGGCCCACACAGGCTGCGTGGTCCTCCCACGTTCCTACACAAATAGGTACTGGGAGCTCTTTCCCAGGAAGTAATGCGGCTCACCTCCATCTGGTATTTAGATCAGGAATGCGTGATGCTATAATACCTCCACTTCGGTACGCTTCATTTAATGGTGCATAATTAAACATAGGAGAAATCTTTACTTCAATTACCATGTATACAGTCCTTGTAGATTACTTTTCTTCTTCAAAAGAACACAAACCGAGCCATGAAATAACAGTGATCTTTTGTGTGTGTGTGTGTGTGTGTGCGCGCGCGCACACACACACGCGCGCTACTTTTCCAAAATATGTGCCAGTCGACTGGTTTTCACGAATCTTCATGCGCATTCCAACATCGTATTTGTTAACTTCCCACAATCAGCAATAAATCATGGCGGACGCGCGAACCTCTGAGGCCACAATGACACCTACCATTAGATCCTCAAACGATGTATGGTAGTAGAACTCAGAAAGGTGTGCAACTTTATTATTTGTTCTTCAATTTTTGCAAAATGACAATATTGCCACCGTACGGATAGTTTCTGTGGGTTTCAGTTTAAGGACAACTTCTACTGAACTAGTGGAAGTGTGGCTGTGAAATTTGGCAGTGAAATAGACCACAGTGCTGCCTACACATTGTATATGGAAGATTGTTTCTCGGCCAAGAATTTGAAATATGGAAACTGTGGGGAAATTTAAGGTTACATAAGCGGCGAATGTAACCTACAAAGAACTGGTATTTCAAGGGTAAGTTATCACAGAAATAGAACGAGTCAACAGACGTCGTTCCAATCAGTATTTCGAACCGCAGTTCTTTACAAAAGTCAATTTTATTGCATATACTTTAGAATAAAAGGAAAGCGTTTTGTTTAATTCCTTGTTTCGCAGGCTTTACTTAGCTAATATCGTTGGCAATCTTATGTGTAAAGGTATAGGTAAAGCAATCCTATTACAGGTCCGAACAAGCCCTGACGGTTTCAGGAGGTTGAGGCTCACAGATTTCAAGACAATCGGCACATGAATGTGGTAAGGTTGTCAGCCCTACGCACCGGCCTCCTTTACCCCCCTTTACTCATTTCTGTTAGAGGGTGTGTCAGTCCCAGGGCCATAGTGAGGCCGGAAGGATTGTGTCAATGAAACATTCCAATATGACACCATCGGGAATCGAACCCGCGACCTTCCGGCTTGTAGCGCAGTGCCTCATCCAATTGCGCCACTGCGTACCCCTAGCCCTACTAACTGATAACAAATGCCTTCACGCTGCCAACTCTTTATATAGCTAAACAGATTTAGAAATTACTTATAGGAAATTCTGCAACACACATGTAAAAACACACGCGATGCCTTCCATATCCAGTACAATACGCATTATCTAATATAACCCCACTCAGTTCTCAATGCTTACATTACATGCATTTAACTTGATTAAATAAAGTTTTCGTCTAATATTCTCTCATTCAAACACCCCATGCCAAAATGTCAAATGTCGTAACAATAAGTAATGATTGACATTCCTATTGTTAACTTTGCAGTGCTACCAACTTTGAGTCCATCTGGCGTTTGATGCGCTTTTAGCTTCTCGTTTGAAGAACAACAACGGTATCTAGGATACAGGATTTGGCATGCGGTCACAATAGAGGATTAGTTTCGCCTTGCTAACACCGGAACAAAGCAAGCGATGAACCAAGCTTAAGGCATATTATAATGCTTTATATAAATGGAGACAGAAGGGTGGGGGACTGAAGGGAGCAGTCCCTTTCAATAAGCTTACATGTGGTTACAAGTTGGTCCCTTCGTCTACGCATAATTCATTGCCGAACTCCGACCCACGTGTCGAAGACTATTATTTCTACTGAGTTCTGAGTTAATTACATCTTATCAATAGAAATGACCTAGCGTTTCTTTGGAATCTTTAGAATTCCTGCTTCATATTCGGGAGTACCGAGTTAAAAACTCGGCACCAAAACCGGTAAAATACTTATTTTTCGTGATTCGCCTTACTCCCTTCAGAAATACTTCAAACTAGTGCCTCAAATTAGGCCAAGATCGCGTCCTTCCACACTCCGTCCAGTTCGCTATTTATTCATTATCCTACAATTCGAAGCGGCATATTCCGAGTTACTGACATCGACGTCAAGTTAACAATTCAAAGGAAAATTCTTGGTTACTTGAAACAAGCATAAATATTCCAAAACTTACTTACTTACTCCATGGAGCAGAGGGCTAAGAGGTTTCCAGCTAGTCAAGAAATTACCCGCATTTTAAAGAACCCAAAAATTCATTACCGCAGTAACAAGTGCCCGCCACCTGTTCCTATCCTGAACCATCTCGATCCAGTTCGTACCCCCCACATCCCACTTCTTGAAAATCCATCTTAATATTATCCTTCCATCCAAAAACAGACAATAAAGACTATCTCCATCTACATGCATAGCTTACTTTCATTTGAGATAGGTTATCATGACAGTGCCTATGCGAATTACTATCTTCTAGCAAGACTCTGCTTCCTGAATCCCATAATCCGCAACATGGAAGCAGCAGATCCTTCCAAAACACTGGCACCTACCTGCCAAACTACACAACGCTATGTCACAGAAGACTGGATCATTTATAATGCAATAGTAAGAAAATGAAATCAGGATTTCTTTTACGTTTACTGTGTTAAAATCTGAAACGGTTAGCTAGGAAAATGTGGCATTGCTAAAAATGTGTTTATTCATGCAACACCCCCAGAAATTATTTAAATAATGCTACGAGATTTGAGGTCCTTAAAGACGCGCTGCTGATGATTTAAGTCTTCTGTGAAGTTACGCCGTGTCCCATGGTACAGAGCTATGGACGTTTCGAAGGATCGTAGTGCTTTCGAAGCTGAGTGAAAAATTTACAAGTTGACAAAGCGTAAGAATCCAGAAAACTATAACTACAGACGGTAGACTACCGAGGTTTTTGTGCTACACTCGAGGCTCTAAGAGCGGCACAGTGTAACGTTATGTTCGCAACAGCAAGGCTCATCCCATTAATTTAGCACATAGCAGAATCTTATTAGCAAAGATAAATAAATTGCTGCTAAATTCTCGGTATTGGGTAAAATATTTATTTCTGCTCTAAAGTGTCCAGTTTCCCTCCTAGTCTCCTATGCAGTAGATATCAGGAGACCTTTACGTGAGCTAAAAGAGTCGGAACGTGAACCTGATGTCTCCTCCATACTCCACCGATTTTTAAAAATATATGGAGCTGTAATGCCACCGCTACGTCATTCCGCCAAGGTGCTTAACTACGTGCAGGGGCCAAGCTGACTTTACCTCTTCTCTAGGCATACCAAATAACTAAAAATGGGACGGCTAAGAGACAAGATTATTAATATAAAAGCACTTGGACTTAACTCAGCCTACAGACGGCAGGTAAACAGGCAGACTTACGAAACATCTAACGTTGTAAATAAAATAGGTGAATTAAGCAAGGAAGTTCTTGAACGAGATTTGTTTCGATACTCCCCTCTATATTCACAGGGTAAGAGCTAAAATAAAGTTGGAAATGTGTCGAACCAGAACCGCAGTTCATCCAATAAAGATCTAGAGTGAAAGGCTGGATGTATGCTGAGCTGAAAACATAGCTTCTCTGATACAAATCAACAGTGTAACTTCGGATGTATGCCAAGCTAGAAACGCAGCTTATCTGGCAGAGACCTACAACTACCTCTGGATGTATGCCGAGATAAGAACGCAGCCTATATGACAGACCTACAACTAAACTCTGGTTGTATCCCGAGATAAAAACGCAGATTATCTGACACAGACCTAC
>Ga0123352_10007895_pt1 | contig 16501 bp, 10 predicted proteins | sample TergutLab28metaG_FD_89700 | JGI IMG/M metagenome (GOLD analysis project Ga0123352, IMG submission 89700) | Labiotermes labralis P1 segment gut microbial communities from Petit-Saut dam, French Guiana - Lab288 P1 | ecosystem: Host-associated > Arthropoda: Insects > Digestive system > Gut ... | reverse complement strand
TGTACATGAGGCTGGGTGGGCCCCAAGACCGGTCTGGACGGGCGGAAAATTTCGTCCCCATCAGGATTCGATCCCGGACCGTCCAGCCCGTAGTCAGTCGCTATACCGACTGAGCTACCCGGCCCTCGCATGGAAGATATATCAGGACAAAAATAGGATGCAACTTGTAGGGAACTATGTGGAGGTGTTCTAAGTAGGCCTGGAATACTGAAACACTATAGGAAAGGGATGAACAGAAAGCACGAGGAGTCGTCACTTGTACAAATGACGGGGGACTACAAAATCACTGCTCTCACATCTTTATTTTTTAAACCCGTCTGCACGTTCACGTGGGTCCGGGGAACGGGAATGATAGTTTGGAAATACTAAGTTGATGACTAGGATAGGGAGGAAATGCATATTACATTACGTTGACACTTGACTGTTTATTTGAAACCATTAACCACATCCATGTTTTTGTGTAATACTCGTATTTGTCTGTAAATACCTGGCCTTTGGCTGTCCAGAATAAAGGAATGGGAGAGAAAGTGAGCCCAAACACGTAGCCAGAATCTTATTCAAATCCTGTTCGACGCTATGTAGCCGATGTAAACCTGGAATGAACTAACAACACCTCCAAATCTCCTTATCATAAAACAATTGGTTGAGGCCCTCTGGTGGGAAAATACTTCTATAAATAACACACGCTGTGGGACAAATATTTTTTTAAGTACGACAAGAATCTCAAGGAAATATTATTCAGTCTAGAATCTGGAATTACAGTAGTTGTGAGTACAAATTATTCCAACTCACTGTTTCCGTGTGTCTCCCACCCCCACCCCACCACTGCCCTAACGGAAAGATATAAGGGAATCTACACATATGAGTAATTTAGACTTATTCCCAAACTCCTTTAGCATCATCCAAGGAATGACGTATAAGATAATGAAGGTACAGCTTCCAGCTTCCCTAGCATTTGCCAGCAGATTCTCGTAAACCCATGTCTTTAACCACACTCCCCTGTAGCTACACTCCCGACGAAACAGCCCAAAGTACCCACTGGACAGGAGTCTGCAGGGACCACAACACAGAAGTGATCACAATAGAGAACAGGAAAATCGATCCTTTCACAGGGAATTAAATAAAATAAAATAAAACCAAATTTATTAGATTGGTTTTAAATACATTCCTTTGGATGTGACTGGTAAAGCATGGTTCTCGCCAGCACACAACCGCTATATGTATATATTACTAATGATTAAAATTTGTCTATATTACTTATTATGTTTTGGAAATTTCTATTCACCGGGAATAAAATCCCGTATCTCTCTTTATATACTTCATAATATACTTTCGATACAGACTGCACAACCGAGCTTACTTGTAAAACTTCTACTTAAAATCACAGAAAAGCAAGAGGTTGTCTGTATCAGAGCTTAAGATCATATCTTTTTGTTGCCAGACGTTCTACAGGCTACCATGAGTTGTATAACAGCAAGTAGAGCTGATCCCTCCGGGCGCCGGCACTAAAAGGGGAATTCGCTGTTAGCATTACAAAAGGGATGAACGCTTATGGTAAAAAGGCTGGGAGACGTTATTTCATCTAAGATAATAATAACAATTTCTAATAATAGCAGACAGTCCCATGTACTGTATTTTACGCTCATATACGCAACCTATCGATGATAACATACGACTATTTAACTCGCTGAAGCCTGAATTTGTCTAAACCACATTTAAACAAGACAGGCAATGAGACGCTTTCGTGGAACCATTGTTGCTGTGCAAAACCAATAAGTATTACATATTTTGAATGTGTGTTTGTAGCCTTAGTTATCCAGCATGCACTGCGCATGCGTCGTATTGCCATCTGGCTCTACACAATTTTTCCACCTTATGGCAAAAACAGTAGGAGTTTCGGAAAAAAGCTACTGAACAATAAATACATGTTTTGATTTTCTCCACAACTTTGTCTGAAACATTTCTTACATTAAGAACAATTCGGCGAGATACTATCATAAATGCACATAGGTCTTCATGTAACGTACCGGTTATTATTGTCAGATTTTAATGAAACTTGATTTTTCTCGACAAATTTTCGAAATGTCCTCAGATTTTAAGACTCATGAAATTCTGTGCAGTGGGAGACGAGATTTCTATGCGGATGGATAGACAGACGGAAAGGCTGGCAGTTAGGCAAATGGGCAGGCAGGTAGACAGGCAGGCAGGTAGACAGGCGGGCGGGTGGGCGGGCAGAGAAGCATGACGAAGCTGATAGTCCCTTTTTGAATTTTGCTAACGCGCCAGAAGTCACTTCCTTCCTCAGAGATGTACAATCATCTCCCCTGCAAAGATTAATCTATCAAATTTGTTTACTGCCAGCTACTGACTGATAACGACGCGGAAAGCATAAACTATTTGGACAAAGTGAAGTTTTTTTGTGCTACATCAAATAATATCCCTCTACATAGAGTAAATATTGTGCTACAAATAGCTAAAACTCTAACCAACCTAACGTTTCGTATGAACCTCTACACGTAAACGACAGACTGCTAGAACTTGAAGAACGTTTTCAAATTGGAATATGAAATTTCGCTTAGCAACGTGTATCAAATAGAAGCTATAAGTTCTGCGCTTCACAGACCATCCTGCCATTTGGGGGATGAGGCGAAGATGGGGAGAAATGCAGTATACCAAAGTTAAAGAATTCATACCCTCTGTCGTGTTGTCATATTACAAAAGAAGACGTCACTTGAAAGTGCGAGACGTAAAGAAAATAATAACTTATTATAACAACAGTAATAATAATAATAATAATAATAATATCGTTTTCCTTCAAAACACAACTTGCAGTAGTAAACCGTAACTTTTTATTAAGCTCAGCCTGAAAATGGCTATTTTAGCTAGCCGAAACATAAAGCTGTTCTTTAATTTAAGAATGAAGTTACGTTTCCACGGAACATGATTAAGTTATTATTATTATTATTATTATTGTGATGTGAATGAAATCGCCTGAAGAGTAATAACTTATAGGGTTAAATGTGTTATTCAAAGTTCGATAGTCAGTCACTTGCTTAATTAGTTAGTGAAATATCTTCCATACTGCAGGTCACGAAGATTTCCAGTTGTGCAGCACTTACTAATATCTACATTCCAGATATGCGAAGCTTCACAATCACATTCAGAAACTGAATAACTTCCCATATGAAGAAAGTCGATACATAAGGCAGGCAATTAAGAGCCAGTCATAAAAAGAATCCTTTTTGCCTTCGAAGAAAATATTCGAACATGTGAAACTATTGATGTTCGGTATTTTCTTAGTATTTCAATGAGGGCTTCATCTTCCACTCACTGTATTTCCATACGATTCTTACCACAAATGCCTCAGAAGAACTTCGCAAGTATTTATTATTCCTTTACTTGTACAAAAAGGTTTTTATAACAACTTCATATAAGTAATTAACTCTTTGTTTTTCAGGGTCTGAAGACATGTTGCGGCCCTACAGGGCCTGCGCTCGGATCTTTCGTGGTGGTCCAACATGATTGTAGGTTTGGCATAGGGCGGGGACTTCAGGAGAGATTGATAATTACAGAGGAAAGTGGAATGACTGACTGGAGCAACTCGAGAAGAGGCAAGGGGATTGTAAGTAGTTTCTTCAAAAGAAACGGAGATGAAATTTTTGTTTTGTTCAGCTCGTGGACTGTGCCTAAACCGGAGACGGAGCCGACTCACCAACTATATACGTTCTTCTACATCTGACAACGTCATTAGCTATTAACTTGTTAGTGTTTAAGATAGAAGACTTCATTCTTCGCCTTACGTTTTTCGTAGTTGCTAATCTGCATTACAAACATTTTAATTTCATTCTGATACTGCAACGTGTTTACCGCGTTGAATAGCAGCATCTGGCAAAAAATTTCCATCACTCAGCATGTCGACAGCGATTCTCATTCTACAGCAAGACTTAACGAGAACACACATCTCCTTAGAACGAAACCTAAGAGCATTCCTGCTTGCAGAATTGTAGAAAGTTACGTCATGTTGTTTGGCAGACGAGTATTTACTCTTGACTCAGCCTGCTCCCCGTAACCTGAAGATGAAGGCAGCAACTTCCTTCCAGGCTGTCACACACAACAGGAATTTGATCTTATAGTTTTATGGTTTCACGGTGATAAATACAATCGTAGTTACAAAATAAACATTTCAATTGGACTGATGCAACAAAGGCTTAGGCTGTCCATAGGCTAATACTGGAAATAGCATGCAGAGCAATCAGAGTGTCCTGTGGCACTGAATGGCACAATTAATGATATTCCGCGGTAACAGTTAATGTATTGACGAAATGATTTATATGAAGTGAAGTAGGTACTCCTCCAGGAAATTATTCTAAAGCCCTTTAAAAAATAAAATTAATTTACATTGTATATAAACATTCCGTATTTATCTCAAAGACAATATACGTCGTGCTTCCATTACAAAAACACATTTGTTATTGCAGTACGGAGAAATAATTTTTGTTTACGGTAAGAAACATTTGGAATGCATAAATACAATGTGAGGAAAAAATGCAGAGGTTTTAGTGGTAAACCTGGAGGTACAAATAGTAACCGCTGGGCTTTAAACGTTAAATAAAAACGGAATCTTCTAGCAAAAGGAGTTGCCAAATCTCCCAATTAGTGTTTCATTCTAAACATTATTGTTCGCGTTGATGCGTGTCACATCCCCTGTTCAGTCACTTACTTACTTACTTACTCCATGGACCAAAGTCCTTCTTGAGAAACTAACCAGCTCACAGGTAGTCCCCGCATTTTATGTAACTCCAAGGTTCATTACCGCATTAACGTGGCCACCATCTTTCCATATCCTAAGCCAGATCGATACAGTCCACGCCCCCACACCCCAATTCCTGAAGATCCATCTTAATATTATCGTCCCATTTACACTTGGGTCTTCCAAGTGGTTTCTTTCCCTCAGGTTTCCCCATCAAAATCCTGTATACACCGCTCCTACCCCCATATGTGCTACATGCCCCACTCATTTCATTCTTCTCGATTTGATCGCCCGAACAGTATTGGAGAGGAATACAGATCATTAAGCTCCTCATTACTTAATTTTCTCCACTTCCCTGTTACCTCGTCCTTCTTGGGCCCAAATATACTCCTCGACACCACATCCTCAAACACTATCAGCCTACGTTCCTCCCTCAGTGTGAGCGACCAAGTTTCACACCCGTACAAATCAGCAGACAAAATTATTAAAAGACAACAAAACAGTTTCTGGCAGCCACTCTGGACGAAAATTTTATCACAAAATACACTTCACAGAAAAACATTAAAACTTTGAAGCCTGAAAGGTACATGTAAATAGTACTTAAAATTTCAGTTTCTTCATCACAGAAAATATACGGTTTGCCCATTACAAAAATCAATCAATTTTGTTACTCAGACAGACAATTCTGAAATTTCACCCTGCAACATGCCATGAAGGCACAGACGGGACGTAGACGTAAAGCTCTACTCTTCTTTTAACTTGGACGCTTGGTAGAGGTAGGTGGTCAAAGCAACGTTCGGGCCACTTCACACCCGGGAAAGAATCGGTAACCGTTTTACAGGAGGTTGCGTGGGCTCCTTGGGCTTTCTGGACTGGTGTGGAAAATGCCTTCGGGAATTTTCGAACCCCGAAACGTCCAAAGCGTAAAGAGTCGCTACACTGTCTACGCTATGTCCAGCAGTCAGTCCTTGTTTCTTCCGAGACAGTACATTGCATACAAAACCCTGTGTGTCAAAATATAGAGCATTCTAATGTTACAGTACACGTACGCCCAAAATCGGGCTTAGTTCAAGCCACGTAGCTTCCCCATAAAGAGGCATACGTAGCTCACTAAGTAAAGATACTAAAAGCTAGACGAAAGGAGAATCGAGTTTCGATTTCCGACGGGGTCAGTATCCTCTTCGACACAAATCTCGAGCGACTCGCGCCACACATACCGTCCTGCCCAGTAAAGCGGTCGGGATATGATGGGTCCACTTACCCTCCATCTACTGCTGCGGTTAAAAATGCGTGGGGTTGTCCCTACAATTTCCCGTGTGTACTTATGAAGTGATAATTAATTAAGCACACATAAACTGTACACCACTTCAGATTTACCTACGGTAATCAACGTTCGGGTGGCGTACGGATGACGTGATGCATACTGGTGCGTTACAGTCCTTATGAGTGCCAAGTGTTGGCCTACACGTGAAAGAACCAGCACGGAATAACTTTTTCCTCTTCTGCGCTTGAAGAAGACAGCGAATACTTGATCTTGGAGTTGCCTCACTTTCACTGTATGTACGTCATCTAGTCGAGTTTAACTTTTTTTAAACAAACTATAATTATGCTTTCGAACACACACACACACACACAAAACAGAGATTTGACTGGATACATCAGCCCATTCAGCATGCTTTCAACAAAATGGTTTGTTGTCAGTAAATGAACTACGATACAACAACAAAAAACTTTAACGTACACAAAAAGTGGCTACTGAATAAGATTCAATGGACTGATTGACTTGTATTTATTTTCAGTTTCCTTATTGGCCCGGGAAGGTGCAAAAACTTAGTAACTCTGAAATAATAATTACAAGATTGGGACATCGTACACCATTTTGAAATACACACGTACACTTTTTTGAAAAGTGTCTTCAGGGTGCAAGCTTAATTTATGTTCAACATGCAGGGCGCTATTTCTAGTGTTATTCGTCGAATGCTACGTCTTTTCAAAATCTAACCGGATACTGTTCCAGAAACAGCATGCAACAAGATGCACAGATAATGGTGTCCTAAAATGATAGGAAATCCGTACTAAACTTCTCAGAAAATGATGAATTTATGTACATATATATAAATTTAATATTATTTCTTGTGTGAATTGTGTTTGCAATTATACTATATACGGACAAATCCATATGAATATTATATGCGTTCTGTGTAATAAACTAGTTCACAATATTAATACACTGCAAACTGAAGTTACAAGCAGTTCACTATGCAAACTATATCATCGCTCACCAATCTGTGGACATATTACTGGAATACAAGAGAAGCTGGATACAACATGTAAATAGAATGCCTCGAAATAGATTACCCAGGGTAATGAAATACTACTCTCCAACTGACAGAAGGAATCATGGTAGACCTTTGAAGAGACTTCTGGATACGCGAGACCGGAACGGGTCAACAAGTGGCCCAACTCCATGAAAGATATATGATGATGATGATGATGACGATGACCAATCTGGATCATAGTTCACCACATGTATCTTCTACGTACCTCATTCCACAGAACCACAATTCAAACAACAATTTTAACTTCTGATATTTTATACAGATCGCAATTTTATTATTCTACCGTGAATTTTTCCCAAATCTACAGGATTTTTAAAACTGTGGAGTGATTTAGACAAATTTTAATCTTATGTTAAACTTGTTTTCACCACCCTGAAGATGGCCATATGAGTGGCCGAAACATGTTGGTGACCGTTACACAATAAAATTACATCCATAAAGCCAAGTGCATTTGATGGTATTTTAAAATATTTTATGCATCTAATTAAGGCACTAAATATGGAACTTACGGTGGCGCAGTTGGTTGAGGCACTGCGCTACAAGCCGGAAGGTCGCGGGTTCAATTCTCGGTGGCGTCATTGGAATTTTTCATTGACATAATCCTTCCGGTCGCACTATGGCCCTGGGTTTGACTCAGCATTTAACAGAAATGAGTACCAGGAATATTTCCTGGGGGGTAAAGGCGGACGGTGCGTAAGGTTGACAACCTTACCACCTTCATGTGCCGATTGTCATGAAATCTGGGAGCCTCAGCCTCCTGGAACCCTCAGGGCCTGTAATTGGATTGCTTTATCTTTTAATCAAAATGATAAGCCAAGTCTGCTTGTCCTTACAAAATAAAGATGTAAAAGGTTAAGGAAACGTTCGAAGGATTACTGATAAATAGTGGGAAAACGGGATGAAAGCTGTTGTGGTTTCATAGAGGTTACAACCCAAATATTTCCGAAAGGAATGAGAGAAGCCACGAAAATAGTTATGACAGCTGGTGTCCCAGCCCAAGATTCGAAACAGGCACCTACCAAAACAAAGTATACAAATATTCCCGTTACGTCATTCTGTGCGGTAGGACGCCGTGCTAACATTGTCATCCCAATTATTCTCCAAATTTACATTTAGATCCCTAATTTTCCGCAGCAGTAACAGTACTTTCTGCATGACGTAAGATAACATGATGTCACATCTGATCTGTGTACTGCATGTCACCCTGACGTTTTCGACTGTCACGTCTCATCAACTGATTGTCATGTACTGATTACAAAAGGACGGGCAAGCATGTAGGCCAAATGCGACCATGTAAAATAGAATTCTCCTTTCTAAACTACTGATCAAATTTCTTTTCGCTTCCATTCTTTCTCACTCCTCTCCTTATTTCTTTATTCCTTTCTACCTTTCGTTCCACTTCATTTCCCTCAATTTTTTCACTAAGAATATTTGTTTATTTATTTACTTATGCCTTTATAGGTGGTTTCTTTAATGATGTTGTTAGCAAATCAGGCCGCGCGGCGTCGAGTGGTAGGAATTATCAGTGAATTTAAAACGGGGATGCACAGATCCAGGGAGCCAGGTCGCCGTGGCTTCTAATTTTCGTACGTTGGAATTTTATATTTGTAAATCGTCAGTAAAGAACTTGGATCAAGTCACACTTGTGTCGCCCAGAATTTTTGTATACGAAAATCGGTGGTGGGGGGTAATGCCAGTTATACGTATCCCGAAATTTGCCTGAATGTTCTAAGGAAAACTATGAAATCACTTCCGATTTCATGTCTCCGAGACTGAAGCCGACTTTTTCTGAATACGAAGTATAAGAGCTGACCTGCGACAACGCTGAGGAATAGTAAGTATCAATATCTGGCATTTAATATTAAAAAGGTAAAGGTAAAGCAGTCCCATTACAGGCCTGGGCAGGCCTAGAGGGTTCTAGGAAGTTAAGGTTCACAGATTTCATGACAACGGCACAGGATAGTGGTAGGTTGTCAGCCTTACGCACCGGCCGCCTTTACCCAAAGAAATGCTCCTGGTACTCATTTCTGTTAAGAGGATGAGTCGACCCCACGGCCATAGTGCGGTCGGAAGGATTTTATGTCAATGAAACATTCCAATGACACCATCTGGGATCGAACCAGCGATCTTCCGATTTGTAGCACAGCACCTTAACCACTGTGCCACCGCGGTCCCCCATTTAATATTATATTGTTCATCATTCAGCCTGCGATTCACAGCTGTTACACAAATTATCATTAAGTATTGCAACCGTAACGACCCCCGTGTCTGTACACCCACGAGTCTTAGTATATGTCGCCCCGCAAACTGTGATTGCAGAGACCTTCATGGATAAAAATATTTCCCCAGCTGGTCAATAAAAAATCACACTTTAAAGAACCAAAATGCTCATTGTCGTATTCACAAGCTCCCATCCCAGGCCCGATGAGTCGATTCCATATTCTCCACACTTATTTATCACCCATTTTAATATTATACTTTCAGTCACTGCTAAGTGCTCCGAACTATTTTTTTTTTTTTATTCAGGTTTGCCCACAAAAACCCTTTATGCATTTCTCTTCTGTCCCATTCGCACCACACACCCAGCCCACCTCATCATTTTCGACTTGATCACTCTAACAATATTTGACGAGCGGTACAAATCGTGATGCTCATTATCCATATTGGTCCAGCCTCCTGTTACATCCTCCCCAAGTTCATGATCAGTAATTCTGAAATACCTGTTAGGAATGTCAACAGTTCCCAAACAAGTGGTTGTGTAATGACCGGGATTCAAAATTCGATGCCGCAGAACGTAGAGAATCATGCCTTCTGCACGAACATGTTGAAACATGAGTAGGGGATGTCAGTTAATGTGCATTGTTTCGTGCTCATGCTCTCACGCCCATTCATCAGTACACCAGCATATCTGTAGAAGGCACGTGACGCAATTTCTGTGCCCTATCTTCAGTTAGCTGCTTCACAAACAAGAGATTATGTTGCACTCATGTCTTGTAATTCTACGCTTACAGCTTGATAGTGATTCAACTGGTACGAAGGGTCTGCAAGACTCAGCAGGCAGACATTCCGGTGTTCAGAGCCTAGAGGCTACAGATGACTGGGGCCCACATAACGGGGAACATTATGGTCAATAGGAAGCTCACGTAACGGAGTTTCATCTCGTGAGGAATTCGCCTTCCTACCGGCGATGCCGAAGCCTGTTGGGAAATGGTCATATAAGGAAGATTCTCGTTGTTTCTTGCTTTGCTTTAAGCTCGATGGAAAAATAAATTAGACCAATCAGAGAGGAGGGTGGATAGACTCAGAGCTGGCCTAATATGGCAGTGTGCAGGGCATATTGATATCACTGTCTTCCGGGATGTAACGTCGTGTAGCCTGGTTGAAGTACATCGATGTTCAGGAACAATTACTTCTCCTTTAGTGACGCAACAGCCGAACTCGGGTCTAGGCCGCTTCATTGTTGAGGTTCCTATTTCACACACAATTAGACACACACACATACACGTACTCCCCGTAGGACTCCTCTGAAAGAGTGATTGCCTCGTTGCAGAGGCTGCTATACAACACAACAAACACAAGAGACAAACATCTTTGCCCTCACCGGGGTTCAAACCCGCGACCGAAAGCCTACACCTTCGCTGCACGGCTATCGAGATCAGCTTTCGGAAGAACAGACAGCCTTTATCCTCAATGTGGTAATATATCTTCTGCAATGAAGATGGAGCCAACAGTTTTCTGTTTCTGACTCATTCATCGTCACGGCTACCGTTATGTGAACTTCAAATATCCAACATAAAAATGACTTCACTAGGCATCGAAAGCCGGTCGTACATCCAACGTCATGCCTCTTTGCCGGTTATCGCATTTCATGTGTAACAGACGATATCGCTCAAATATAATTCCGCGTATTTATCTGTCTCCTTAATTGGCGCCACAGTAAAGCAGCATTTGAAAAACAAATTTCAATTACTCGGCTAGATTATAATTGGCGTACACACAAATATAGGTTTCACGGTCCCTTTATACACTCCACTGATTGAATGACGTGCAATACGCCGTAAGTATTGGAATTCACAATTTGTTTTTCAGCACCGTTGCAAATAAGATTACTGGCATTATCATTTGTCCTCACAAAGGGACGCATGTAGAAACCACGTCTGAATGAATCCGCTGTCTTGTAATCACGTTAAAAACAAATCTGTTTTCTGTTTCCGAGCTTTATCAACGTTTTAATGTTACTTAATCTTTTCAAACAAGTTTAACATTGAATAGAAAATATGTGCCTGTTTGGAAAACAGCCTTTTGAAATAACTGAAATATTGGAATATTTCTTTATACAGTAACTAACCATGTACTGATGATAAAGGATAGTCGAAATATCTTTCCTTTGGCGAGGTCTCTTAAAAGGGAAGTTTCCAATTCAAGACAAAGATGAGGGACTTGCGGAATGTGCACTGAATATTAAATTCCTTTCTCATTTCACAGACTTTCCTTGTATGTTCTTGAAACGGTCAAACTCCAAGACTCCCATCTATGATTGTACAGTATTTACTTTATATGCGGCTGTCATCACAATGACCATTGTGGAAAGTAATTTGACATTTCTACAGACAGGTACTAGCTACTGCAAAAGTCTTTTTTATTTTTGGAAACGAGTACTCACATAGACCTGCACACACAAAACAAGCAAAAAAGAATAACTTTTCAAACTAATGGCTACTTTTCATAAAGTATTGTTAATTCCATAAGTTGTAGGTGGAATTAAAAATATTTTTATCGTAATTTACTCTTCCGAAATGAGCAGAGGGAAACTGCATCAGTCCCTCATCATCTGACATAATAGTCGTGAACATTTTAATGTGAAGCTATCATTAACATAACAGGACAGGCAATATACGTGAAAAGTAACAGTGAAGCGCCTTCGTACAACCACTGTCGCAGTGGAAATGCAGTAAGTGTCACATTTATGAGTGCATGTACGTTGCCTTAGTTATCCAAAATGCAATGTTAATGCTCCCTGTCATCTGTGGCTTGTCCAGCTCTACAATATTTTTCCACGCTGTCATAAGTGGCGTGATTTTCGGAAAAAACCCCTTATTGAACATAAAATGTTTGTTGTCATTATCTACACAACGTTTTTGAAAAATTTTTCGTTCTAAGATGAATTCAGCGAGATATTATCACAAATTTGACTAAGTCTTCATGTAAAGTACCCGTTATTCTTGTCAGATTTAATGAAAATTGAATTTTCTGGACAAATTTTCGAAAAATTCTCCTACACAACATTTCATAAAAATCCGTCCAGTGGGAGCCGAGTTGTTCCATTCGGACTAGCAAAATGACATACATACGTACTGACATACAGACATGACGAAACTAATATTCTCTTTTCGCAGCTTTGCGAACGGGCCTGACAATGACTTTTAAAGCACAGGTTTCCACCCAAAAGACAATTATTTTAAATTCCATGAAGCCGCCCGTTCCAGATTCGACCCCGGGAACAGATTTCCCTGAGATGTAAGGGTTTTATTTTAAAACTCATACATATCTTTATGTTTCGCATCGACAAGTCAACGTCCGTTCTGTTCACTCTGTGAGTTCCTGCCTTGGGCTCTCCACGTAGCCTCCTATGTTGCAGGTGTGCGGGGATCGTGTGACAGATTGGATATTGACTGGCCAACAAAGTAACTTACGTTTGTGGCGAGGTGTGTTTTAGCCAGTCAGCTTCGACCCAACCGATACCGGTCTAACTTTTAATTTTGGCAAAGCGTGATTAAAGAAAGACAAGAGAACCTTATCCACGCAACTCTTTCGGAAGTATCAAGGCAGAGGGCAGGGTGTAAATGTATGTGCTCTAGCGGAAAATCAAGCGACTCGACTGCAATAAAAGAGGATGTTTTCTGTAACTTTAATTTTGACGGATCTTTCCTATTATCTCCATCCCCCAACGGATATTCCTTCTGATGAAGCAGGAACACTCGAAGGCCCGTTCATTAAAAAACATATTTCACCTTTTTAAATACATAATAAGTGACGCATATAAAGCTCATTATGAGGTATACATCAAAATATATAAGCGTAAGTTGACTTATCTATTATTTATTTCTGAACGCGGTCAGTGCTCAGAATGCAGCACCTAATGGCAAGACGGTAAGTGGACAATAAATTTCAAAAATGTGTAGTAGGAATCGGTCGTAACATACTTAGAAGACGGGTAAAAAAACAGAAAATTGACTGTCAGGGTAGGGTGTGTCGCAGCTGAGATTGCTCCGGTAAGGTGTTAGGACCGTTGCCACTTGGACAAACCTGCGCACTAACAACTGAATAGGCCTACATGTAGTTATTATCACCTGAGAAGGAATCGTGCCTGTATCTAGCTACCAATGTATATAAAAAAACAAATTAAAGAGGTAAATTTTTCTCTCTCTGCCATGAAGGCATAAAGGGAAAGTAGAGGTACAGCTCCACCCATTCTTGAATTCGGCATTAGATGAAGAGCAGTCAACTTCACGTCTATGTGAGACAGCTCTAGTACCCATTGAATAAGAGGTTCAGTGGGACCCACAGCCCTTATGGACGCTTTTGGACAAGAGGGTATCTCTTGTCCCTACCGGGAATAGAACCCCGGGCCGTCCAACTCTTAGCCTAGTCACTGTATCGACTACACTATCCCAGCTCATAAATCAACTGCTCCGAATGTCAAAACAAAGATAAAACTCAGTACAATGAAATTAGCGTCAACCTGGGTGTAATTCCATCATTCTGATGATGGATGCAGCACGTTCCTCAGAAACGCTCGCATCATCCATTATTCCACATGGTATCAAAACCAGGCAGGCTATAGTCTGTCCAATACTCTTAGTGGATGCCTCAAACTTAAGGCACAACTGTCTACGACTACAAGCACCAAGTAACTAATTCTTATAAAAGAAAATGTACCTAAAGATGCACTAATTCTTAAATTCGACTCGGTGTAGATATGAGTTCTCAGCTTCATTTCGAAGATCTAAGTTCTTTCCACGCCACTCCGTTTTGGTGGCATATGGTGGACAGAGTGGCACTGGGACAGGCTTTTCTACCCACTTAATATCATTCAGCCAGTGCTCCACACTCCTATTTATTTCATCTATTACCGACACTATGTGACCTTAGAAACTGACAGCGTCGTTATATAACGAGCCTCGCTCTCTTTGTCTCGCAGGCTCCGGTAGCTTCACGAATGGAAACACGTTTTCCCGACTGCCCATTGGAGTGGATGAGGAGCGCGAGTACGAGGAGGAGAAGCAGGCAGTCCCGACACTGTGGAAAAGAGGAAAATTCATGACCTTCTAGGGAACCGAACCTGTATCTTCCAGCCAGTAGTCAGTCACTTCAGCGATTAAATTACATGATATACTAAAGATACTAGCCTACTGGGAAGCTCGTCCACGGGGCAAAATGACCGGGATTTGACACTGACCACTTACCACACGCAGTGCCAAGATTAAGTATGAATGGATTTACATCTCCACTCTCCCATATGCCTTCATGGCGTGCACAGAAATAATTTTATCTTTTTACTTTTTACTGAATAGAAGAGTAAAATGAGTTTTGTGAAATTCGGTACGAACCTCAGTGCCGCTGTTTAACTTCTGACATTGCTTCATGTAACTTTCGTTAAACAGTCATGCCACGTGGCAGCAGCACTAGCGCCACTGAACGTGGTGTCTGGAGATAATAAAGGATATGAACGTCGTAAAGAAAAACCTCTTTAATACCACTGTCCACTAGAAAGGAAGACAGAGGCAATATGTTTGCTTCGTGGACTATTTTAATACAAGTGTGGTAACTGATGAATCATTCAAGCTGCTCCTCTTGAATTTCTTGAACAGCACGTTTCAAAGATACAGTAGCTGTAGGAGTGGTTTGGAAATAACAGTGACTAATCCTTCAGAAGTTCGATCCCGGTGGCCGCACGGTCTACGGCGTGGGTCTGCGGCGGCTCCATTGCTGGAATTGCGGGTTCAAATCCCGCCGGAGTCATGGGCGTGAATGCTGTGTTTCATGTAAAGGTCTCTGCGACGGACCGATAACTTGTCCAGGGAAGTCTTATCAAGTGTGGTGTGTATGAGTGTTATTTCGAAACCTCAAAAGATGCGGAGGTCTAAGCCAACTAGAGCTGTCAAACCATGGGGGGGGGGGAATCAGTCAGATGTCTTCAATACGCTTTGCCAAGAGCGAATTCCTCTGTAGTCTTCCACTGTTCTGTTTAGCAGCGAGCATCACACTTCGTACAAAGATGAGTTAAATAAGTTACGTGTGGCGAGGTGCGTTGCTTTCTTTCAACGGTTGAAGACAGAGATGGTTAATAAGATCTGTTACGAAACCGTCAGATCTTATACCGTAACTAAAAACATAAAATTAGATACCATACACAATATACACACGTGTGAGGTGTCAGGACGATCATCCGTACTGGAAACACCGACAGTCTAAAGCTCAGTGCTAATTATAGCTATGTACCACTTGCTGTAAAACGTAACAACACGGGCGCCTAGATTCTGTTTTGTATAATAACAAATACTCGTACTTGTTATTAATAATTTAATAATACTACCTTACAATTTAACATATTAATTTCATCACCACACATTTTACCAAGATCTGCAATACTTTTACAACCGTCAGCACTATACGACGATATTTTAAAACTGTATATTGTAATAAACACTGTAAAATTGTGGGATCCCACAAAATGAAAACACGTGATGAATATGTATAAATTGCATTTAACCTTTTTTTTTAAATACTGTGTTCTTGAGCCGATGACGGTCCTAAACAACCGAAAAAAGTAGCTGCTCCTAAATAAATGGTAGTTGTGCTCAACGGCGTAGTAAACGATTTGTTTTTGAAGAGAGAAAATGCATGTATGTCACGTTGTGGCGCGTTCGCGTAATTTTTTACCTCCTCGGAATTCATAACAGCCTGAAACCACTTCACTCGAAAACGTCGCTTCTATGGCTATTTTACGTCGCCGGCAACAATAAGACTTGCTTAGGTCTTCATATACAGTTCCAGATATTTTTCAGATTACTGCAATTTTTTGGATTTTCTCGACATATTTTAATAAAAGACTCAAAAATAAAATTTTGTGAAAATCCGTAAAGTGGGAGCTCATAAGCGCGGACAGGCTGTCGGACGTACAGACGTGACTAAGTAAATGGGTTCTTTTCGCGAGTATGTGAATACGCCAAAAGATCTGAATTTTTGCACAGACTATTTCCACTTTTTTACATTCATTGTTCCGTGCATCATTATAATTGTTTCAAAAAATAACCAACACGATGTCACTTGTGGACTATCCTTTATTTTCAGGGGTAGTCGTCATTCATTCTCTACATGTTTCGAGCTTTCGGGAAGCTCATCATCAGCA
>Ga0123352_10007892_pt1 | contig 16505 bp, 10 predicted proteins | sample TergutLab28metaG_FD_89700 | JGI IMG/M metagenome (GOLD analysis project Ga0123352, IMG submission 89700) | Labiotermes labralis P1 segment gut microbial communities from Petit-Saut dam, French Guiana - Lab288 P1 | ecosystem: Host-associated > Arthropoda: Insects > Digestive system > Gut ... | reverse complement strand
TTTGTCTTTTAATGTTTTTTTTTGGATGGGAAACCGAAGATATTAACCTTACACATGTCTCACATAAGGCCCCCCCCCCCCCAAAAGTACTTTCTAAAGACTTCAATCATTTTAAACGGGAATTTGAAAATAAATGACCAGTGTGCGGTGCTGTCTAATCGCATGAGCTCGCTGCTGAGGTATATCTGATTGAATTTAAGGCAGTCAGAATTGTTCGTAAGCACACCACAGTGAATAACACTGTCACTGGGGACAATAAACACTTCTAGAGCCTATATAATTTACAAAACTTCTAGCTGAACCACTTCCATAACATAATAAGTCCAAGATGAATCAATCTCTCAATCTCGTAATTTCACAGCTGTACACATTCCTATACAATAAAATCCCTTCTAAACACCTTCCTTCATGACGTCTATATTAGATTAACCGTTTCAGTGTCGTGTGTATTCATTTAAATGAAAAGAAATTCGGGGATCAATTACAGATTTTGTTTGGCATGAGAATTTTTGTTACAAAAATTCGTGGGGACTTATGCCTTTACTAGGTAAAGGTACGGTGGCGGGACAGGCAAATAAACTAAAATATAATTTACCTCCTAAACCGCGCGTAAAGCAGTTTGGTAATTGTGATAATTTTACTGGGGATTAGCTTTGTTCTGGTGGGTTCTCTAAAGTAGATTCACGCAGAGGTTTTTTCTTATGCGATTTTATGCTGTCTCGATTGGTAAATAGCTGTCGACATTTCGAAATATCTTAATAACCTCATTTTCAGGATTACGAAGTCCAAGAAATGTTGGTAACTATTCACTGGTCGACAGCATATAACATCCCAGAAGGGTCGAATCTGCCGCAGCATCGCTGTAGTAACTTCAAACGTAGAAAGTACATACTATGTCAATAACAATGGAACATCGTGCATAATCTCTCAAGTTTCAAATGCCGCCCAGAATTCATCGTAAAGGGAAAACGGTTAACTGAATAGTGGCGGAAGCGATCGGTTTAAGAAACTGTAGAAAATGTGGTTATGTTGGCATTATTGCTTTATGGAACGTGGCGTAACGTCTTCTGGTAAATATGAAGCCTGCCAAATTTTTGGAGTTATCCGCTTCTCCATTTGCAGGGTCTTCTGACATAATTACGCTTATCTACTAGACCACACGATGTCACGTCCAACAAGATAATAATCTTCAAGTCCACGCCAGTGGAATGTCAAATAACATGTAATTAATTTAGTTCAACAGAAACAAGTGCGCTCAATATAATCATGGAAATAACTCAATGATTATTGTTGGGAATATACTGCATAAAATAAAAAGAAGAAAGTTTAAGTGAATTGGTCACAGCTGGCTTACGAAACGCTCTTAAACTACGTAACTGATGGAAAGATAGAAGGAAGGATATAAGTGATGGGAAGACGAGGAAGAAGACTTAAGCAGTCAATTGAATGACTTTAGAAAACTTCAAGATAATAAAAATTGAAAGAGAAATCACTAGATCGCACTTTATGGAGAATTCGCTTTGGTAAAAGCTATGGACCTGTAGCAAGACAAACTACGGATATGAATGTTGAAACTAAATAAGATATTTATATTAGAAATAATCTGAGATATGGATGATCTAAACATTATACTCCGTCTATATTATAAACGATGAATTATGTTTAGGGAAATAACATTCGCTTATTATTGCCAAAATACAAAATACATGCGAAAACAATGTGCGAAAAATACAGAGCTTTAATTTAATGTGGTACATATAGTAACCACTGTTCTTGAAGGGTTATTTTAGTGGCAGCTTTGGAATTGTAGCACGTTCATTCAGCAACATGGCTGCGTGCAATTAATATAAGTCAGACCGACAGTTATGTTCTATAACTATGAAGAGCTGCTTTGCTATTAACTTTATGCGATTTCCTTGAAAATTAAAATGAAAACGTTGGAAACTTTGAAGAATGGACGTGACTGTAGACAATGACTGCGAACGTTTAAATTTCTCTTCCGACAGCCCAAAATTAGGGATTTTAGAGAATTCAATAACTGCAATAAATCAAAAGATACCACTCATAGACTACATATTATTTCTGTGTTTTCGTGGTTTCATAAAATACAGCTCTGCGTTCTTTGATTACAAACTCCTATAATTTGTAGATTTTACAGTACTTTCGTTGTGCTGTTCTGTGTCTGAAAAATGTTTCTTCAAACGCGTGCCTCGCTGTTAAAAAGGGGCAGTACTTTAGAGGGAAAAGAAATTAGCAGTCTTGTGGACTCCCATAAATCAAGCCTACCTGTCAATGCTGCTGGAGTTTGCCCGTTGGCTTCTGGAAACAAAGGTATTGTTTCTATCAATAATTAGCGGTTAGGAATGGTCCAGGTAGAAATAACGTGAAAACAGTCTATTCCCTTATGTGCTGTGAAAATCTTATCAACTTGAATCGGACTGCTGGTAGAACCATTCTTGTTAGTGCACAGTCCATATCGTCGAATTATTTAATAGTATACTAACTGATGCACATACATAAAATTTTTCACATTAAAACACTAAATTTGCTCCGACATGTTTCGATCCAAGGATCATCCTCAGGGAGCTACACTTTTCTTGCTAAAGTCACTTTTAAAAACTAATTACTGATTGCTTTCGTTATATAATCCTGGTTCTGTGGCAGCGTGTCTTGTTGTGTAAGGGTATGTTGCTAAGAGTGCCCGACTGCGGGATCATATAACGAAAGCAATCCGTAACTAGTTTTTAAAAGTGACTTTAGCAAGGAAAGTGTAGCTCCCTGAGGATGATCCTTGGATCGAAACATGTCGGAGTAATTTTAGTGTTTTAATGTGAAAAAGTTTTATGTATGTGCATCAGTTGGTATACTATTAAATAACGCTGGTAAAACATTTTATGCCCAAAAAAACTGTTCCTATAAATTTTAATTTTTTTTTTTTTGTTTTTAAAGGTAAAGCAATCCCTGTACAGGGCTGTTACAGGGCCAGAGGGTTCCAGGAAGTTGAGTATTCCTGATTTCGAGACAATCGGCACAAGATGGGGTTAGATTGTCACCCTACGCACCGGCTGCTTTTACACCCCCCTTCCCCCCCCACCCCTTCCCAGGAAACATTCCTGGTACTCATTTCTGTTAGAGGCTGAGTCGACGTCAGGCCCATTTTAGGGTCGGCAGGATTATGTCAATGTTAAATTCCATTGACACCATCGGGAACCGAAACCGCAACATTCCGGTTTGCAGCTCAGTGCCTCAACCAACTGCACTACCACGTGCACTGATCTTCTACAAAATAGGTTAACGATAAGTGTGTTAATTACAAGCAATAATGTATTCAAAGGCATGAAGTTAAATTTGACCCTGTAATTAATTAAGCAACGCCCCATTAAGACGTAGGAGGAAAGGAGGTACAGTGTCGTGTGTTCATAATCCGATCAACGAACACAGACAATCAGCTGTACATCCCAGCTTTCTCATTCATGAGAAAACTCCGATGATACCCACAGATACGACAAAAAATGAGCCCCAGAATATATCTATTTTTGCCAGGAATCGAATTACGGTCTTTCAGCCAATAGCCTAATTTCTACAGTGACATAGATAACACTACATACAAATGGGTATCCATTGCCCCTTCAAAGATGTAAAGTGGTCGGGTTGTGAAGCTGACCCTTCACTTACATCACGTATTGAGGTCGAGAATATACGGAATTCCTGTTTCGTTTAATCATGTTGTGCTTTATAAATAAGGGCCTCTTTTACATATGTAGGCCCTACGACTATCTGCACTAAGGTGAAAACATTTTCTCGGTATGCATGGAAATCCTGTCATCCTTCCTGTAGCCTAGACACTATAATGACTGAGCTATTTCATCTTCCATAAGGACAGCTATTGCTAAGATCTAATGTAAGTGTATTAGTTACATTCTTTTGTGCTATTAATTTTCCCACTTATTATTTGTTAGGATAAAATCAAAAAGTGCCAAGTCACTGTCATGCCATTGTGTAAAATCTTCAGGTCTTGAACCCAGTACAGCTCTTGAAACGGTAGAGTAATGGGCAGCAGAACTACTTTCTATGAAGAAAGTGTAGTTTTTTTGTACGCTGTCACATCCATTTATTTTATATAGCCTCCAATTTACAGATTTTACGTTAAGTGGTAAGAAAATTCTCGCAGAATTCGATGCCTCAGAGGCTTAACATTCGAGCTGTGCGCAATTACTGCAAGAAGAGACGCCAGTGTTAGTAACTTCAGACAGAGAAGAGCCTCGGAGGATAAGGAAAGATATAAGTGACGAGGGAAAGTGGAAAGAGGCACAAAGCGAAAAAACACTAGTCCACAAGAGTTTTCCCAACAAAATTTGTGTGTGACACAGTAATTGGTTGTAGTTATATCTTTAATAACTAGCTTCAGCTTTTTCGAAAACCTCAGACATTATATAGAATTCAGAATACCTTCAGATTAAAATGTCATACCTTTTCTTTATGGTTTGTAATATACGCCATAGGCTAGCACTGTAACCAAGTATTATGATCCTTTTCTTTGTCTTTATTCGTGATTTACAGACATAACGACCGAGACTATCCTTGGCTTCGGTTTTTGGTCACCACTCTATCTTTATGCTGTCACGTCATAAATTGTTCTTCGAGATAAAAAAATTTAAATGCGATTTATTCTTCACGAAATCGTTCGTGAGTCCCTGTCTCTGCTTTCCAGTCCATTGGCTTTCCTTGTGACTGGGAAGAGATTTAAATACATGGGCACGTATAAGACCCCCAAAGATCCCGCGGTGCGGGTGGCTCCCAAAAAATTATATATAAAACTTGTGGATTCTTTCGGACTTGGTTCTGCTCATCTGACATTTGGCAAGTATTTTGTATCCCGACTTGGGACTTGGAAGCAACGTCAACAAAAATTATAGGGGCTCCGATTTTTTAGTCGCGGGGGGCCCCAAATTGTTGTGCGTTCTTCCGGACTGGACTGGAGTCCTTTCGTCTGACAGAAGGCAGTATTCTTGATCGAAATAAATTCGACAATAATTACAAGGGGTCCCCGAATACTGAGTTGCGGGAAGCCCCTGGCGGACACCAATGCTACTGATTCAGTATAACTTTGTAAGATTTGAGTTTCTCACTGATATGAGTATCGAGCACATGGGCTTTTGTCACGTGATACCATGAATTTTATAGATATCTACCAATGCTTCGGGTGGACTGCTGTATCCAACCAACAAGTAGAAGACAGTGGAAGAGGGGGTAAATTGAGGGAACAGGTTTATCCCTATCGTTGGTCAACTGCCACACTACAAGGCATGGCACTCGAGAATATCCTAATACTAACACAGCTTCGTTTCAAATGGGACAGTCGTTATCAAAAGTAGAGTACATTTCGTAATATGTTTGCAACTGTGATAGTTAAATGAACGGCTTGGAAAATGAATGAATGAGATTATGCAAGGTGAAGAGAGTTTTTACGAGTTCAAATGAATACAGACTTTATTGGCTTTGATAAGCTTATGTGTTCTTTCGCGCCTGTGATACCCATGTATATAGACATATTTCAGTAAGGAATTTCAAAATTCTTCGTGCTGGAACTTTCGACGGTACTTGAAATTTAGAAATATATAGAAATACCCATTATAACTCAAGTCCAAGTCAAGACAAAGTTACGTTACGACTGATAGTCCGTCACTCAGTCGTAACTTCAACACTGAAGATGGAGCGATATATTTAATCCTAAACGCTGGCACCCACCAATCAGAACGCATAGCGTCGCAACCCAAGAAAACGTAATCTGAATCTAAGGAAATTAGTAATCTTTCTTATTAATGCATTAATGAGGAAAAATAGTGGAATTACTTTCATGTGCAATGTTCCTCGCTTTCTTAAAGAGCGCTGATTTTTGGAATACTTCCAGGTTTCACCCATTTGTCCTTGTGATACGAGCAACATGTAGACGACGACGAATATGGAGCATTGATAGAATGATACTGACAGAAGAAAACTTAAACACTCTGAGAAAATCCTGCTTCAGAGCCGCTTTTTGCACCATAAATCTCACAAGGACTGAGCAGGGTTCAAACCCAAGCCTTCCTTTTCATACGCCGTGGATTAAACTGCCTGAGCCACTCTAAGAAAAACATTAATCCCTTTTTTTAAAGACCCAGATCGTACCGCACAGCGAACAATCTCCAACTCAGTTATAAAAATCTGTCACTTACTTTTGTACAGGGAAATGCAGCTGTTTGTTATAAGATCCAAACAGAACACTTGAATGCACTCTTGTATGCAGAATGAAGGGTTTTTGGGTGTTAAACCTGAATATATATAAAGTAACCGTTGAGCTTTAAAAAGTTAAATACAAGAGTGGTGTCTCCCAGTGGTAGTGAACTTAAAATGGTTTTTATTTTGTGAATAAACAGCACACGGACATTATAAAAAAAGGTAAAGTGATCCCGTTACAGGCCCGGTGTGGCCCAGAGCGTGGGTAGAGGTATAGCTCTACTCTTCCATGACCGCGGCACTAGAAGGGGGTGAATGTTCAGCAGCACTCCCCGGCCGCAATTTACCCCCGGGAAAGACCCGGTACCCATTTTACAGGAGGCTGGGTGGGCCCCAGGGTCGGTCTGGACGGGCAGAAAATCTCGTCCCCACCGGGATTCGAACCCGGACCGTCCATCCCGTAGTCAGTCGCTATACCGACTGACTCACCCGGCCCACACAGCACGGACATTATACGAGACCAAACTACCTTACAGACGATGATTACCGACGTCTGGTGTGTGATGCTGTGTAGTCAGATATGTAATGGCGTTTCGGAAGCACCAGCTGTTTTAATCTTCAATGTTGAAGAATTTTCGCTCAAACGTCGCTACCTATACATCAGACTACTCCGCACCACATTCCAGAAGGCAGTAAGTTTCATCTGATGTTTATTGGACCGTGCATCATTGTGATAACCGAAGAATAAAACAAACCAACTAGATGCCACTTGTTATTTTATTGTACTTCTTATAGGCTCAACATGTTTCGGGCACTACTATGCCCATCATCAGGTGCTCGCGACTATGATGTTGATTACCACATTTGTCGTTTCGTTCTTGGGTTGCTGTATGTTGGAGGTTAGGTGTTGGTAGGCTGGAGTAGTGTCCGGTCTACCAACAACGAAACGACAAATGTGGTAATCAACATCATAGTCGCGAGCACCTGATGATGGGCATAGTAGTGCCCGAAACATGTTGAGCCTGTAAGAAGTACAATAAAAAAACAAGTGACATCTAGTTGGTATTTTATTCTTCAGTAAGTTTGATATACTCCACTGTAAGAACATCCCATCCACCATAATTACAACTAATTGTTTGCCGTGGTGATAGGTCAATTTGAAATACTGCATAGTATCCTTTAAACGAAATCGATTGGAGTTGGTCTTCTGTAAAAGGGCGCTCCATATATTGAATTTTTAAAGGCAAAAAGACCAATTTAAAGATGCTGTGACGCCGTTCTTGGAACAGCTCATTAATACAGTAGTAGTCATTCATGTCGCATTCCATTTTATGGGAATGGCTCACGGACATTTGCTTCTTGCAGCGGCGTCCCTCGGGACACCTGATGGTAACTTCACATTCTGAAGCCGCCTGAGTGCAGCTGGGAACTAGCATGGATTTTGTATGACTTGGACGTAGGCTCTGGGATTTACTGTATTATGTAATTATTTCTGTTGAGTAAGGTGTATCGGCTTATAACTCTTTGACCTGAATTCGGGAGGTTGCGGTTAGAATTTCAAACGAGACGACAACTGCCAACATTGAGGTTTGGCATAATTTTTTTTAGTATCTCCAAGAAAAGGCTAGTAGGCCGCTAACTGAATGACTAACTAACTAACTAACTAACTAACTAACTAACTACATGGCGCAGACTCCTTCTTGAAAAGCTAACCTCCCTCAGCCAGTCAGAAAGTCCCGTCATATTACGAAACCCGAAGTTTCATTACCGCGCACGACCCTGCCAATTGCCCCTGTTCTTAGCCAAATAAATCCAGTCCATGTCCCTCTGTCCTACGTCTAGAAGATCCATTTTAATATTATCCTCCCATCTACTCCTATGTCATCCAAGTGCTCTCTTTCCCCTCTGTTTTTCCAACCAAAATCTTTTATGCGCGTCTCCTCTGCCCCATATGTGTCACATGCCCGGAATACCTCATTCTTCTTGATCTGATCATCAGAGCAAGTTCAATAGGTCTATAGTACCTATAATAGGCCACGATATTTCATTTCTACTTTTTGTCTAATTCGTTATTCACTATCATCCCATCATCCCACACTGTAGTGAATATTCTGAATCTTAAGGTCGTCGTTAAAGAACGAACAAATATATTAACAATAAATAATCAAATCCTGTGATGTACATGGACAGTCTCAGGCAGTTCGTTAAAACACTTTCAAATGACATCTTCATGAAAAACGCAAGCTGTGAACTTGAAACATTTCTGGAAAAACTTCTACACCTACGCTAAGACACTAACGCAATGACAGAGCAACATACACTAAATGTTGCAGCTGGCTGTATGTATACTGTTAATTATCACTGTAAACGTTGCAACTACAGTATAGATTATTGCATAGTACACATCACAGCCATCTGCTGCTGCCGTATTCATTTCTTATTTGTAACTTCTACCAACGGCGTCTGTTAACAAACAAGACACAGTAACGAGTGTCAGTTACTGACTGCCGTTGTTACTGTCGCCTTAATTTGTGGTGGCCTCTGGCCTTTAGAAGAAATGAAAAAGGCTAAGAGTCGTGGAGTTCAGTGAGATCAAGCATAGGTAACGGAAGGACAGACAGATACACATATGCTGATGAACATTTGCTATGAATTGCGGTGAAATATACTGACGTAGTGATGCAACAGATCATTACTGCTGTGCCGACAGTCGCTGTGCACGGCCACTAATTGTCTAGTTGCTTTGTGGTCAGTTCGGACTTGTAATTAGCAGACATGCTAGAGGTCAAAGAACTTACCTTATGGGTAGCGGTAGCTCAGTATATACGTACAGCAATTACCGCGTTCACACGAATCAGGAACGAAAGTTTTATGACCAGCAATAACACCAGACTTCGCTCATTATGTCAGTATCATTTATCAAATAACCTTCGGTGTGAAGTGATGTTATACGAGTGGACACACCACGAAACAGTAATTTATCAGTCTATTCTTCGGCCATTTAGTTGGTTCCTAAACTTTAGTTGGGTAGGACAATCGAATAGCCAGCGTGACAGGGAGCAGAGGAAGAAAGAGTAGACAAAATGTAAGTCGGTAAATGTGAAAGACATATAAAACATCGCAGACTTAGGCGTGAGAAAAGGAAAGAATTAAAATAAGATTAAGGATATTTGGGGTCGGGATGTGAGACGGAGTCGTGTGGCACAATAAAGGAACTATTGACAAATTACTATAAACAGGTTAACGAAATTTTGGGTTCCACAAAGGCGAAAATTTCTTGAAGAAAGAATCTATTAACCGGATAAGTATAATGGACACTTTCACAATCTCGTTTTTAGTAACGAAGGATTTCGCAACGTGTCTCTGCTTCTGCCGTGAAAAAAAATATTAAAGCTGTGAAAGCTGCTTTGCTAGACTGACAATTTGATCCCCACTGGTAGTTAGGGCAACTTTAATACCGCACATTTTGCCCGTAAAATGTAGGCTGCCTTACGGGTTTTGTAGGATTTCCAGAACAAACACCCATAATTTCCCTAAACAGCACTACCGAAGTTCTTCTTTTTGAGGTGTATATATGTTAAGTTTCATACAAAAATGTAGTTGCACTGCACCGCCATACCCCTCATGGCTCAGGCGATCAGCTGAAGCCCGGGTCTCTCCGTGTAAGTTTTGTGAAGGACAAATTTGTACCGGAAGAGTTAATTTTTTTAAATCAGAGTGGGACTATTTCGGGTTTCCTTTGTCAGTATTTTCCACCAATGCCTTACATTCATCTTCATATTTATTATGCTCTCATCGGATGGACAAGAGGGCGAATTTTGAAAACCTTCAAATGAAGAATACTTTTCGACTAACGGAAGCACTGAAAAGCATAGTGTCTTCGTATTTTCATCATTAACAAGGTTAAATAAGAGTTCTTGTCTGATCTTTTGTAACACAAATCAATTTACTGGTTTCTCAGGTTAGACGACCTGCAGAACGAAGACTACAAGTGGCATGCGAAATTTTATTAACGGCCTGCAGTAATTACGGATGATGACAAGTGTCTGGTAAGGCACAGCAAATCTCAGCGCCAGAGTTCTTAACACCCAGCGTAACGTACGGGAGTTCAGTCAGTACTTAGAAATACTTAACTTGTTACTTGTTGTCTTTCAAGACTGCGGGGATCTCCAAGCAGCTTCCTGAAGACATGCAATAAAGTACATTGACAGCGCCTTATATTAAGCCATAACAGTTATTGCTGCCTAGGTGTAGCGAATCTTTATGACTACAGCATCTAACATGGCAAGGAGACATCTTTAATGGTCATACTTTATCCGTACATTCATCTTGATGGAATATTAACATAAATGATTCATGCTGCATGTCCGTTACTCTCAGTCTTGAAAGACGTAGGTGTAGGTCGGGGATAATATTAAAATGGGTCTTCAAGAACTAGGATTGGGGGTGTGGATTGGATGTTCTGGCCAAGAATAGTGACGTGGCGAGCTCCTGTGAACACGGTGATGAACCTTCGTTTTCGATAAAATTCGAGCTATTCGCTTAGGAAATATTAGCTTTCCAGGAGGAAAATATTCCTTGTAGTCAGCCAGTATTTTTTGTCGCACGTTGTAAATTACAGTAATAAGTATTCTATGGTGGTCCATGTAAATGAACATTCGGTCACCACGATTTATTGAAACCGTAGGAACGTTGCTCTCCTAATAATGTTCCCATGTCCTGCGCAAAAGAAATTTTAGCTCACATATTCCGCTCCTTTAATTCTCCGCTCGTCTTGCATGTTAAGCAGCGAAGTTCTGTAGTTATTTGCCAACGTTTCGGTACAACCAATCGTTCCCATAACGTCCGTAAATAACTACCAAACTACTCTGCATAACATCCCAGAAGGGCCAAGATCTCATTTACACGGAGGCGGAAGCCTGAAATCATGCACTCCGCTCTTTATTGCTTGTACACTTTGGGATCCATTTTAATATTATCCTCAAATTACCACCAGGCGTCCGTAGCACATCGTTTCTTCAGGTTTTCCTACTAAAATGCGGGCATTTTTATCCTTCTAATGCTTGCGACATGCTCTTCACCCCTTATCATTTTCTAGATCAACACCTCCATAACGGGCCCCACTTGGTCTACTTCGGCCCTTGGACGCTGAATGCCTTGACGTGTCCAAGTAGAGAACCCACTTCTGAAGCTACGAAGGCTAGAGTTTATGGACAAGGGATCGAAGTTCGCAAGGTCAACCTAACAGGACAACAAAGGCACACAGAAAGTGTGAACACACATGACCAGAGTAGGATTCGAACCCATGATCCCAGTGTCTGAACAGAGGATGTACAAATTATGAAATTCACTCTTGCTTAATTTTTTTTTACTATCGCGTTTTTCCAATTCCTTCTAATCCCAAAGGGGCTACTTTATTTAGTATCTTATTTTTAAAAAGTCAAATTGCTCCACTCCCGCAACGTGGAAGACTAAGTTGCACATTCGCACTCCAGAACATCTGCACTTTAAGGACCATTTCTCCGTCTGTAGGCCCTAATTTTATCACTCTAACGGACTCAGCCAATTACGTTTGACATGGAAACTGAAACGTCCCAGTTCGAATTTCGACAACGACACTGTATATCCTGTGTAAGATTTTCCGTTGCTTTTTTCATTTCTATCCAAGGAAATTCTGAGAAAGTATCCTACTTACCGTTTGACCGCTCTCTTTCAAATTCTTTCATACGTATCAATGACCAACAGTTCACAATCTGACGCCATTTAGTGTGAGACAAAGACAGCGAACTAAAGTAAACCGTACATAAATATCTCGTGTTAGGCCATCTTTATAAGACCAGTAATAATTCTAACATTTACTGTTATTAAGACAAACATTGCAGTAATTTGCTGTCAAAGAAGTTGATCGCTTCCAAGAATATCGATCGGTGAGGTAGCCTAGCTTTTCTACATTCAGGGGCGTAGATTTACTTTGTTACTTCTGTAAGAGTTGAAGAGTGGTACAGCATACCTAGCAAGTTAGTCCATCTTCCTTGTTTCAGTTTTAATTTTTAAACTTGATGTAAGCGAACCTGGTCTCAAGAGGTCCCGTGTGTGCTGTTTGCCTGCGCATAGCGTGCAGCCCAGAGTAGCGAGCGAGTTCGCGAATTATTTTATTACTCGACACTACTAGCCTTCCTGTGTATACATTTTATAACACTACGCCACCTCGTTTCAGTTGTAAGACACAAAACAATTATATACTACGATTTTCCAAGTCGTGAGGCAAATATCTAGCATTCATTTCCATTTCTGACTTATGTGAAAAATTTGGCTGGAAGTTGAAATGTTCTGTAAGGAGTTTGGTCTTACAGACATGAAAACGGAAAATTTAATTACTTTTCTTCAAAAAATTAATTCGTAACGATTCCTTCTTTGTTTACTCTCACGGCGGCGCCTTGGCTGAGGCTCAGTAGGCCTGGGTTCCATCCCACGCCATTCCGTTTGGGACTTTTGATGGACAAACTAAATCTGATACAGACTTCTTCTTCGAATAGTACGAGTTTTCCTCTCATTATAGTTACACCAATGCTCCATACTCATAGTTTATTCACCTATATGTACTAATGCGATACAGTCTTACCAATCTACAATGCAGTTAAAAGAACAATTTTGCTGTCTTGTCTTTTTCTCTAATAACGTCAATACATAAAGCATATTCTAGATACCTTAAAAGGTGTTTTTCGCGGCTGGAATTATCGAGATATATATGCGACGATTTGGTCAAAAGTTTCTGGGTGGAGAAAGCGTAATTGTCAGATAATTCTTAAAGATTCTGTGGTGTCAGTGTGTGTGGACTGGTAAATAACTATAGAAATCTCGAAAAAAGCAGTGCCTTCATCTTCAGGGTTACACGGTCCAAGAAGAGTGAGCTGCTTGGACTGCATGACTGCATTTCCTCGAAACGTCGGTAACTGTTCACCAGTCGACATGGCGTAACATCCAAGAACAAGTAAAATCTTCAGCAAAAACTCTGTGAACACCCACACATAACACTTTTGTCCTGCACTCCATATATTTAAAGCACATCTCATGACTGTTCTGATTGTTCGTGTCACGAATGGGGTGAAGGTGCTGATAGGCGAAACAGCTTTAATGATTAACCAAAAAGGTGCGTTCGATCAGTCGGCTGGTTAAAACGAATTTTTTAGCATATTTTAATGAAAAGGTAGAGAGTGAGAAAGAGATAACATTTCGACATATACATATCTGTACAAGAGTAAAGACACTTACAATAAATGTGCTTGTTTAAGAAAGTGTTACTTACAAAGTCGAAGAGAAAGCCTCGGAGAGCAAGGTCAATGTTGGCGACAGATAAATGGTTCAGAAAGAAAGTAGTTTGTAGTTGTGGACTGGATTCATCTGGCTCAGGACAGGGGAGAGAGGCAGATTCTTCTGTACAATCATAAATTACAGGTTTCCATAAAAGAGAGAATTTCTTAGCAGATTATCCACTACCAGTTTTTACTAGAATCCTTGCTGAAGAATAAAAGACCAACTTGATGTCACGTTTTGCAGGCTTCAGCCTGCAACACGGACACCACTCAAACCCATCCGCACCAAATCTCCAACACACAGCGAACCAAGAACCAAACGACCAATGTGGTAATCAACAGCATAGTCGCAAGCTCCTGATGATGGATATATTAATGTCCGAAACATGTTGAACACATAAGAAGTGAAATAAAATAGCAAGTGACATCAAGTTGGTCTTATATTCTTCAGCTATCACAATGATGCACGATCCAATAAACATAAGATTCACTAGAATCCTTGTCTACGAAGAAAGTCACTACTCTGAAAGGAATAAATTCTGCAGTCTACAGCCTTTGTACTTGGCAAAGAAGGAAGTGTTGTTTCATAGCAAACAAAACCGGGAATCTTCATTGTTTGTAAGATCCAATCTTCATAACCCCAACTCTTTTTATTTGCAACAGAATGTGTTCTATAACGTTCAGGCATTGTGACAATATAATTATTAAAACGAAGGCTCTTATTAATGTCATCCGAAACAAGGAATCATTGGTTTGTGTGCCTCGGGTGGTGTCGGAGGTATTGCTTCAATGTGTATAAGACACTACAATTCCATGGTCGATTTATTGCCTTGGTGGTGTGATTGTATCTGATTTATATGTGTGCAGCTCCGCGCGATGCAGGGGAATCGAGCAGGGAAGCGTCCCGGTTGGAGGTTCGAGGAGAGGTACTTCATACTACGTCAAAGACACAAGGTTCGTTTAACAGGCACTTAACTACGACATATCTGATATGCGACACAATAACTAGCGAAGGTGAGCGTAGCGGTTACGTTATAGACCGTTATGCAGGAGGTACCTGGACCGAACCTCGGAAGACATACCAGCTGACTAGAGTTTTCCTTCGTTGTATTTAGCTCAACCAAGCAAACTTACAGATATTATCTCATTGAGGCCACGGTCGATTCCTCCCCAATCCTTTCTAATTCATCATTCATCAGCCATCTAACCGTTTATAGTTAAATATTTAGAGAAACTCACAGGATCATGAAAAGAGACCAACAGGAATTCGTATCATCATACTAAGGTTAACGTTTTGGTTTCAAAACTGACGGGACTGGCAACAGCGGATTGGAATTTAATTTCCTTAATATTGAACACGGTCAGACAAAGGACCCAAATTGAACAAATTCCAGACTAGGAAAAGTAAGATGACTCTTTGGAGATATTTTGCCTTTATGGCAACTGTCGAACAAGGTCTGCATTCATTGATTTCCAGGAACGTGCTGTTGTCAACGACAAAACCAGCGAAACCACACAGAGTAGACAAACGCTCCAAAAAGAGGGAGGACATAAGAATCCAAAAGAATGCAACCACACGGAGTAGACAAAAGCGCCCGAAAGAGTGCAAACACGCAGAGTAGTCACAAGCGTCCAAAAGAGTGCAACCACACGGAGTAGACAAAAGCGCCCGAAAGAGTGCAAACACGCAGAGTAGTCACAAACGTCCAAAAGAGTGCAACCACACAGAGTTGAGTAGACAAAAGAGTCCGAAAGCATCTTCAGCGTGTCTAAGGTAGTCTGACGTTCATAAAACTCTAGGAAGGTCGCCAGTCAATTCACAGTGACACAGTGTTTGACTAATCCAGCTCCAGACAGAAAGAGCGTCAGTATTGACTTTCGAAGATCCCCTGTTTCATGGACTTTAGACAGTTCAACAATTCAGTTGAACGCGTTCAGTCAGATTTATGGACAAATAAAAAGATAAGAAACTGGTTGCGTTGGCCGAAGCAAGAAGGTCTTTATATGATTATAATTCAACAGGTCATTCGAAAAGGAACAAAGTCGCTACATTGCCGAATTCAACAGGAAAGTGAAAAACTTGTTTCCCACCCAATGCCCCTGCGCAATTGGGAGTATTCAATCATACCTAAAAACTGTACAGGAATTTTTATTCCTATATCTTTGGCTGGTTTTGGCACAGAAATCGGCTGAAGACTTTTATCAAACAGTAAACGTTTCAGGGATTCTTTTATATATATACTTTTACATATAGTTCCAAAACAACGCCGATAACGTAATAATGCAAGAAGAGTTCCTACGCAAGACAAATTTGTAGTGGAACAGGTATAAATACTATAATAATAATAATAATAATAATGTCTAATAATATAATTTGCAGTCAACAATAGGTGTGGGTATCAGTCAATAACACAACAATATCTAAAAAAGATGTTTAATACAGGATGAAGTAAACTACATGTTTCGGCCTAATGTGGCCATCATCAAGTTTACATCCTAAAGTATGGTGGTATTGCTTTACAGGATTGGTATGGATATATCACGATAGTGAGATCTCAGCATCTGTGATGTTTGTTATATGCTATTTATAGGGGGCAGGGGGGGGAGTATCTGTAATTTGCGCTATCCTGGGGGTGCAGCTCTAGTATGTCTGCTCGCTGCTGTCCTGTGTGGGTCTCCAGTTACTGTTTTTCCATATCCGATGTCTATTGCTGGACTTTTGTTATGGGTTCTGTGGAGAGGAGAAAAAACCAAAGAATAACAGCTGATGCGTGTTAGTGTGTGTGGGTAGGTGACTCGTGTGACGAGTTGTGATTAAGTGGTAAATAAATTTGTGTACTTACGTGTGTGCTGTCTATCCTTTGTATCTGTGGTGATCTCTGTGTCCAGTCCGTTTTGTGTGTGCTTGTATTTGTCTTCCATCTAGGGGGTGTCGTATTTGGCGGTTAGGTGACCGGGGACCAGACCTGTTTGGTA
>Ga0123352_10007891_pt1 | contig 16506 bp, 10 predicted proteins | sample TergutLab28metaG_FD_89700 | JGI IMG/M metagenome (GOLD analysis project Ga0123352, IMG submission 89700) | Labiotermes labralis P1 segment gut microbial communities from Petit-Saut dam, French Guiana - Lab288 P1 | ecosystem: Host-associated > Arthropoda: Insects > Digestive system > Gut ... | reverse complement strand
TTTGGGATGAAACCGAATATTCTGTTGTGTTTTTTTTTATATAATTACTGTGGTCATCTCCCCCGCTCTTGTGTTGGTCTGTTACACCGCCCCGTCCCCCTCCCCCCCCCCCCCCCGTATTTCACTTCTAAAGCCCAGTCTGCAGAACCATCCGCCTTCCATTAATGTCCAGCCTGTATTTACAAGTTCTGTTCAATACACATATTGACAACAAGACACGCAGTGTAAGCATAACTTAACATTGAGGTGCAACCACTGATGCAGTGGACAAGCAATGCTGTGAGTGTGTGTTTGTAACTTAAGATATCCAGCGTGCAATGCGCATGCGCCATATTGTCATCTGTAGCCTGTCGGGCTGTACCACATATTTCCACATTACCTAACAAACAGAACGATTTTCGGGGAAAAAGTTACTTGATGTAAGACGTGTGTTTCGATTTTCTCTACAACTTCTTTTATCTGCAACATTTCTCATTCTAAGAAGGATTCAGCGAGAGGTTATCACAAATGTACAGTACACAGGCATTCATGTAAAGTACCGGTTATGCTTGTCAGATTTTGAGAAAATCTGAATTTTCTCAACATATTTTCAACAAACACTCAAATATCAATATTATTCTTAGCAACTGACCAACTTAAGGCACAAATTCATAATAAGTTTATTATATTCCTATACATATTTCGAGCACTGTTGTGCTCATCATCAGGAGGTCAAAATTGTATTATACAGCATCTGGTATCGTCACACACTGTAGGTGGCCGTCCGGCCGGACGTTCATATACAGAGTCTGACGATACCAGACAAGAATTTGTGCACTAAATCGGTCAGTTGCTAAGATTATACTGAGATGCACGGTCGGCAAAACATAAAAAAAAAAACTCAAATATAAATTTTCATTAAATCCGCCCAGTTGCAGCCGAATTGTTCCTCGCGGTCAGAGAGAGACGGACGGAAAGACATGGCGAAACTAATAGCCGCTTTTCGCAATTCTGCGAGCGCGCCTAAAAATTTCCTCACAGCAGTCTGTCCGTCTACTTATGGACATCACTGTTACCACAGGACTTCCCTGTAATGTTACATAATGATGTTATCACTACTTGCGGCATGAAAATGAAAACAGGCGGCTTCAAAGCAATGATAAAGCCATAAAGGATTTGTGTTGCAGATTGCTGGGGCCTGTGTTATGACACCCTGCAATCTGGAATGCGGCGCCCGATGTTTTGGGTTAGCTTGCTATCTCCCTCATACCCTAAAGCTGTACCCAACAGGTACCTCCAAAGTACTGGTAACCGTCAAAGGCCAAATCTAAATAATTACCTCGGTGGGAACCCCAAATTTCGAAATCAGTGATCAATACTTTTTATAGTGATATATTTGTTAACTGCAATTGGGTTGACACGCGGTGGCAATATTGCAGTACACATTTACACACAGACAATACACAGAACAACACAATTAACATCTTTGGTTTGAAGGCTTTCTGGGATTCGAAATCCAAGTGGTCAAACTAAAATTAACTATGAACTAACCGCATGAAAAGTGTCGCCTAATTGGGAAGAGTGCGGGCCGTGCCCCTTCCTTGCGAGTTATACCCCGGCATTTGCCATACAACTGAGGAAAAAGCATGGAAAACCCTCAGTCATGTCATATTTGTGCTACAATGTGGAAAATGCTTCTTGTTGCTCCCATGCGTGGTACCATACGGTACAACAGGGGCACGCAAATTGTTACAAAAATTCAGAAGTCATCTCAACATTTTAGGTGCCAGAGGGGTGGACAAAAAATAAGTTCGGCAATAATGGCCCTTAAATAATTAGACGCCACGGTACAAATATTATTCGCTCGGTATCTGTGTACCCCTGTGGTAAAGAATCTTCGCCTTCCAAAAAATTCGTGGAATTTCCTGCCCAAATTAAAGACTAGCATTTTATCAAGCGTTCCGCTCAACGAAGTTAACCAGTTGCATCTATCGACAAGGCAGGCTTTGGCCGGAGAACTGCTCATACAGCAGGAGTTTACGAAGGCCATGTTTTCCCCAGTCACTCCGACACACATCAAACAGCATCGCTCAGCACCGAACCACTCACAAGTGTCAAAGTCAGGGTGCCTTCGTGTGTGCAGTTATCTGATTCCAAAATCTGACGTCAAAGCTTGCGTCACAGGAAGAAAAAATTGGCAGCGCAGCTGAATTACAACAGCATTATGTAACAATATTAGTGCCACGGGCGCGCAAAAAAACACTTGTTCAAATCAAGATACTGGGCTTGTGTGGCTTTCGTCATCTAAATTCGACACGGTTGTGACCAGGAGTGTAGCTGAGGTGGGGAGGGATGAGACCGGCTGGGGCGGCCAAGTCCAAGGGGTTGCAAAATGAATATTTTCAAATAAAAAAGATTGCAGGAGCTCAAAAAAGCTTTAAATTATCGAGCCAAGTGAGCGAACTTTCAGTAAGTTGGTGTGAATTATTTTAACGTTTGTAATTCTTGCTAGAAGCAAACACTGTGATTACAGGCCCCGGGAACAGGGCCGGCCCGAGACACGTGGGGGCCCTAGGCAGGATTTTAATTTGGCGCCCCTCAAAACGATATTTTTTAAGCTTCTTCGGCCTAGAACGGGGCGGACGAAAATTTTTGTTGGGGGGGGGGGTGCGTACTCAAATTGCGGAAAGTTTTTCTGAGAAATTCTTTCGCTTCTTGAAGCCCTGAGTTTAGTGGCACCATGTTTCCGATTATTCCAGTGACGTCTTAGCGTCCCTTATATGTTGACACCCCGGGCAGCTGCCCGGCTGACCCGCCCCTGCCCGGAAAGCAAATTAACTGGCTATGCCACTGGTTGGGACAGAAATTCACAAATGAATTTGCGGTAAAATACTTTTACCAGGAAAGAACAGCGGTCGACTTTCAAATGAAGAAATTTCCGTTTTGGCAGGATGCCAAAATCGATCGCCAGGTAACATAACATGAAGATGAGAACCTGATGGGTGTTGGTATATCACGATTGATCGAATCCTTGTTACCAAACGGCAGGAATTCAGACACACACATATTATGGGTATGGTGTGACGGACAGTTCAGGCTGCACATTGCTGAGTCATGGGTTCCATACCACGACAGACTATGTGGGATTTATGGCAGGCAAAGTGACATTCGGACTAAATTCTCTCCGAACACTTCCAGGTTTGCCTTGTCAGCATCATCCCAAAAATGGTCCATATTCATAATTCATTCATCTACCACTGACCCTATATAGGGAATGATGGTACAATTTTGATCATTTCAGATAGAGCATGTTTTGTTACGTAAAATGAACAATAAGAATCGGTGCCGACACACAGTATTGACACAGAGTCAGTGCCAACACAATCAGTGCCGACACACAATCGGTGTTGACAAACAATCGGTGTTGACACACAGTCAGTGCCGACACACAGTCAATGCCGACACACAGTCAGTGCCGACACGCAGTCAGTGCCGACACACAGTCAGTGCTGACACACAGTCAGTGCCGACACACAGTCAGTGCTGACAAACAGTCAGTGTCGACACACAGTCAGTGCTGACACACAGTCAGTGCCGACACACAGTCAGTGCTGACACACATTTCACACACCATGATGAATACGTCAAACTAAAATTAATATCACATGAAAACATTTGATAGCCTACGTAATGAGAAATATTTTGCAAAGGCTTAATTAAAATCGATAGAAAATGTGCCGCAGTAACACAACTATGATCATTTGCTGGTATAACCCTGATCACTGCCACCTAACACATATAAAGTGCCCCCCTCCTCCCCCGTTTTGCTGTATGTTTCGTGGTATCATATATTGCATTTTATAGATTCACACTCTAAGTAGGAAAATCCACACTTGTGCTCCTTTGCTGGTAATTTGTTTGTAGAGGCCAGTTGAAATGTGATGGCACACGCGCAGAAACCATATATCGTCTTTCGTCGAAACGGACGAGTCCATTTAAATCAGCGGGGGGCGTCAGTTCAGTCGAGCACTGGCAGCCGAGGTGTGCGTATCGGCCGCAGTAATGCTGGATACACCATGTTCCGAGGTAGTGTGAAGAGTACTGGCTACCCACTCTATTCGCCAGTTTCCCCTTCACTTATTCTTCCGTTCCTCACCGTGTGCCATCATATTTCAACTGGAGTCTAACACTGAATGTCTCTCCTCTGATCTCGCAAATAGAGCTTATTCCCCCCCCCCTTCCCCGCAAGCACACGCGCGCACACACACACACACACACGACAACATTCCTTACTTCTGGTTTCCTCCAGATTTTTTTGTACAAAATGCACCTTCATATTTTCTCTTCAGATGTTGGCAAGTTGTCCTGCACACTTACCCTATTTCGTGCTGAGATACTGCCTGGTACTGAGCCTGCTTTTATACGCGTTCGCAAATCAGCGAAAAGCGGCTGTAAGTTTCGCCGTGTCTACGTATCCGTCCGCATGGAACAGCTCGTCTACCACTAAACGGTTTTTTCATGAAATTTGATATTTTGAGTGTTTTTCGAAAATCTGTCGAGAAAATTCAAGTTTCATTTTTTAAAAAGTGACAAAATAACGTGTAATTTATGTAAAAACCTATGTGCACTTGTGATAATATATCGCTGAATTCTTCTTAGAATGAAAAATATTTCAGACAAAATTTGCAGAGGAAATCACAAGACACATTTTATGTTCAGTAACTTCTTTCCGAAAATCGTGCCGTTTATGAGATAATGTGGATAAATATTGTACAGCCGGACAGGCCACAGATGACAATATGCCGCATGAGCATTGCATGATGGATACCTAAGGCTACAAACACACACTCAGGATATGTAATACCCATTGCTTTTCCACTACAACGGTTACGCGAACGCGCTTCAATGTTACAAGTACATTGACTGTCTTGTTAATCGCGTTCGCTAAATTGCGAAAAGAGACTATTAGCTTCATGTCTGTCCGTCTGTCCTCATGGGGAAACTCGGCTCCCAGTGGACGGGTTTTCATCAAATTTTATATTCGGGTATTTTAAAAAAATCCTTCGAGTGAATTCAACTTTCATTAAAATCTGACAAGAATGACAGGTACTATACACGAAGACCAATATACATTTTTTTTATCACATATCTCTCATTTCTTCAAATCAAAACACACATTTTGTGTTCAATAACTTTTTTTCGAAAATCGTGCCGCTTATCAGACAATGTGAAAAATTACTATACAGCTGGACAGACCACAGATGACAGTATGGCGCATGCACATTGCATGGTGGATACCTACGTCTACAAACACACACTCACAATATGTAACACTTAATGCTTTTCCACTCGAACAATGGTTGCACGAACGCGCCTCAATGTTACGTGATACGTGCATTGTCTGTCATGTGTTTGGCTTTCATTACAACTAGGATAGCACTTAGATTTTTTTAAATCTTAGATTTCGACTGGAAAGAGGTATCACTCGGTACAACCTACACAAACAGCTTATTTGAATATGATGATGATGACAGTGGTTTGCATCATCAGTGCATTCAGCACATTTCCTAAAAATAAGAACCTGCCTATTTATTTGGAAACCAAAAACCTGTCTGAGCGTCCATATATCTGACGTCTATTAACAGCTATTCCTGGATCATGACTAACGTTCTGAGTATTGTATTTCAGCAAGCCAAGCGTCAGCAGTTTCACACTATCTGCCACATCTTACATATGACACTAACAGGCACAAGCTAAAGGACTGGGCTTCCTCTGGACTCAGCTGTAAAATATCTGGCTTGTTCTATATGTTAAAATTTGCAGATCGTGTCAAATGTCTACCTTGATAGCCAGGCTCCATCGATAAAACATTGCAGCATATACGTAAGTTGTGTTTACTCTTGTGTATAGGTACCGCAGCAAATTTTAAATTATCCCGTTGTGTCAATTTGTAACAAAGAAGCACTTAAATACTATGAAACACAACTATTGCATATTATATACTTAACTGTGGCAACATTCATATAAATTAATATAATTTATATTAATGACCTGAAGATGACCGAATTAGGTCGAAACGTGCTACGACAATAGAGTACTATCATACACTAACTGTGTTTGAACTTATTTACACCCTTCTTAGTTAGACATCTTTGTCCTTAACCTCCCACAAAATATAAGAAACTTTACAATGGTGGATTTGACTTGGACGTATCCGACCTAATGGTCTTCTCTTCCCGCATGTGCAAAGACTAGCGTTTGTTACTCTGTGCATTCTGCTGGATGCCAGTTACTCATAGAGAGACACAATTCGTAAAACGTTTTCTTGTGATCGAAATCATGTTTGAGGCAGTACAGAGGAAATTACCAATTAATACCGAACTGTTTCAGATGATAGTAATCATCACACAGGCGAACCCTGCAACAATGTCGGAAAACGCAAAGAGAGGGGGACTCTAACCTGACACTAATAATCTCAGTTAGCAAACACAAAATGCACTGTTTTATAAGGGGAAATAGCAGAGATGTACTCACCATCCCACACGGCAAAAAAAAATTGCAGATCTGAAACACAAACTGCAATGTACATACAAACAACACACATAATTCAACAACCGTCCGCATCACAACACCATATCAGCACTACCAACATTACGAGGTCAGGAAAATTCGTTAAACCTTATACATGACTGGAATTTTACTTATATCGAAAATATACCACCTACCCAAATCACACAGTAACGGACGTCACTACATACAAACACTATTTTTTAACGGCATGGTAACGACCCTACAGGCTGGACCGTCAGGGGTTCAAATGCTGGCAGGTGCCAGAGATATTTTTCTCCAAAACGCTGAGACCTGCTCTGGGGTGACATCCAACCTCCCATTCATTAGGCACCGGGTTCCTTCCCTGGGGTAGAGCGACCGGGTGGTGAATATGACCACTCACCTCCATCATATACTGAGATTAAGAATGAATGGAGCTGAACATCCATTACCCCTATATACCTTCATAGCAAAGGCACAGGCCTATTACACTAGTTTTACTGCAACAACACTTACATCTAAACACTGCCACATATTCATACTGTTCATGATTAGCTCCTTAAAATCCCATGTAACAAGTCACAAGTAATGTTCCACATACAACCAACCAACTGCAGGCACATACCAGATTACCAGTGTGCACACATTTCTTTATCACATACATTAAACACACAAAGCATAGGTGGTTTGCTGATTTCAATATACACATCCATAATTTTTAAGTATATGTTTGGCACCTTCCTTAGCCTTCCATCTGTTGAACAGTTCCAAATCCATGGCCTATATACATTGGTTTTCAAAACTTAACTATAAATAGGACAACCTAACAAACTGTGTAGGCTAATGCAAGCTATTGTATCATAAAAGAGTGCATTTGAATGAAGAGAATGGAGTTCCAATCGCTTAGAAGTGAAAAATGCAGCACAATGCAGATGAAAAGCTCTTACGAACACAATGCAGGTACCGCAGGTGCAAAGAGGGACAGTAACTTGGCATCGCAATGGCAAAAAAGAAAAGAAGGATAAGTACTAAGTTGCGAGCAGACGTGCAAGACAAGAACAACCACACAAGACCAGACGTTCAACCGACAGTGCTGCTGAAGTTTCACATCTTCTGGGCTGTTATGCCATGTCAACTGACAGTTACCAACATTTTGAAGGAGCCGAATGCCTTCATCTCTTGGGCCATGCAGCCAAGAGAAGAGCAAGTTAGCACCATCTTACAATATAGGTAAACTGTCTCTAAACAAATAAATACAATTACAAAATATCCAGTTACCCCTACATAATTACTACCATATGAAATTAATATGATTAATTTGTGGTAACAATTTCTGGCAAAAAGACTGTTGTTACAACAGCTGCACTAAATTCACATGCAAATTCCTGAAGAATGGAAATTTTTTCCATAAATGTAGAAAAATAATAAACTGTTTATGCCTGGCTTGGGCTGGTATCAGAAAAAAAAATACTAAATATATAATTAATCTAAATGCAGGAACACAAAACCAAGATTTCATTGTGTTTACAATATACAGCCATGGAATAACCTTCATAATACAGATCCCATTTCCTGAAAATTCCAGCTACTTTTTATATTTCTGCATCAGGAATTATTAACCCATTACAGTACATGAACAAAATAAGATTTAATTCCATCCACACCAAATGCACACTGGAAAAACGAAAATAATGATTTACCCACATGTATGAGCAACTTACCTCTACCAAAATCTGTTGGGTTTTAAATAAAATCACAAAACAAAGAATATTTGGAAATATATTATTTTATTATTATTTGTTATTTCCATTACATCAGTATTGCTATTCATATCGCATACTACTACCTAATCATTTAATATTTGAAGAGTTAACTTCTTCTGTAAAATCCTCCTCTAACATTCTGTACCTTCAACTGCGGGAGAGTGCGGATGACAAAGATCTGCGTTTCACTATGTCATTAGTACTGGGGTTAATCTTTCCTTTGACAAGGTGCTTTCCTTCATCAGCTCCCATTTTCCTTGCACGCGGCAATGTCAAAGATCTGCGTTTCACTACCTTGGTGACATCCTGTTGCACTTTTCCTTTGTTGGCATTTACCTTACCTAATTTGGGAGAAAGGATGGAGGAAGAGGATAAAGATCTGCGTTTATTTGCCTTGGTGACATCTTGTAGCACTTCTCCTTTGTCAGCCTCTACTTTCCTTACTTTGGAAGAAAGTACAGATGATGATAATGATGAAGGTAAAGACCTGCGTTTTGCCACCTCAGTAGCACTGGAATGCACCTTTCCTCTCAAAAGGCGCTTCCCTTCATCGGCTTTTACTTTCCGTATACGAGGAGAGGATAATGATGTTGGTAAATCTGTGCGTTTCACTCCCTCATTAACATCTGGCTGCACCTTATGTTTGGAAGTATTATTTCCTGCTTCAGTGTTCAGTTTCTTTGCACGTGGAGAAGGTAGGGATTTTGATAACGAAGTATATTTCCCTGCTTTGGTGACCCCAGGTTGCACCTTTATTTTTGGACTACCTTTTTTTACTTTACCTTCAACATTCTTTAAAGCGGGTGAAAGCATGGACGTGGACGAAAATCTGCGTGTCATTACCATTCCACTGGAAACAACCTTTTTTCCTTCGGCTGTCACTTCTTTCACCCTGGGTGAAGGTTTAGATGCTGATGAAGACCTGCGTTTCACTGCCTCGGGGATGCTAGGTCGTGCATTTCTTTTGGAAACATTTTTTTCTGCAGCTTCCCCTTTCTTTAACCTAGGCAAAAAGTCTGATGTTGATGCAGGTTCACATTCCACTGCCTCACGGATGGTGGGTCGCAAATCTCGTTTGGGAACATCCTTTTCTGTTTCAACCTTCTGTCTCTTCAGACGGAGCGACAATGTGGATGGTGACAAAGATTTGCGTTTCACTGGAGAGATGACATTAGACTGCAACCTTCCCTTAGAAACATCCTTTCTTGCTTTAGCTTTCACTTTTTTTACAATGGGTGAAAATGTGGATGCTGATAATCTTCTGTGTTTCATTACTCTTTTCTTGGTAACATCCTTTTCTGCTTGCACCTTCTCTTTCTTTTCAGTGGAGGAAGGGTTGGATGCTGGTAATGATTTGCATTTCACTATCCTGATGACATTGGGATGAACCTTGAACTCAACCTCACTATCACTTTCATCTATTTGAAGAACTGGATGCTCTCCTGTCTTGGACATAACACTATTTAGCAGTTGCAGTGAGCCACCCTCAATCTGCAACACAAAACAAGAAACATCTTTCCAACAACTGACTTGAAGGCCCAAATGCAGTTAAACTGAAGAACTGCCCTATCAGTTCTTAAGATATGCTGCCTCATGTACAAATGTCTTTGTGAGCGCACTCAACAACTTGCCATAACCTCCAGGCCATTTGGCCTGAGAGCACTTCCTATATGTGCCAACAACTGGTTTACCTTCTGGGAAGACCTGTAGAGTTGGTACAACTGTGAGCAGCTTGCAAGCAAATGTAAACCAACTCTAAGATGGTGACACAGAAGATTTTGACAAATGAAGAAATGAAGAGTTCATATTAGATTTGGGACAAGCACACAGATTGTGCTAACAAAAACAGAAACATGTGCTGGCTGCTAAAAGGAAAGCACTTAACACCATTCTGGCAAATATAAATGCCCCCAATCCTCCCCCTCCCTAAAAAAAAAAGAAGCAGAAAAAGAAAGAATCTTCAGAATGATGCAAAGGGACTTTATTTACTTACATGAACATTATAAAGAACAGGCCAGCAATTTGTACATTGCATACACACTACTTTCTTGCCCACACACCTGTTCTATCAGCCTACACAATGCTTGAACCCCACACACAGAGATCTGAATTCTCATTTCTGTGAAACATAATATCTTACATAAACAAAAATTTGTGCTTGAGGTACAATCACCAGGGGAATTCCTATTTTATGCCCTACTGTCATTCCTGAAAAGTGTGTATAAATAAAAAATGATATTCCCATCAGAAAAAAAGGGGTCACCATAGTACAATACAACCAACCAAATGGTCTTAGGATCAAAAATTAGAAAGACAGAGCATAAATTAAGAAACGATGTAAATTAGTAAGGGGTATTAATGCAAAAATGTAAAACAAATGGGAGTAAAATATGGGCTGAGTGCAGTTCAGAAAGATGTTGGGAAGCCAAAAGTACAGGCAATCATCTACACAATGTTCTTATAATAAAAACCAACAACATACACTATTTCTCTAATTTATTTTGGCATAGAACTCTACATGTTTCGGACAGTTCCTCTGTACATCATCAGGAGTGCAGTACTGTATACGCAGCAATAGGTATTTGTCATACAGGTTATGCTGACTGTCTGCTGGTGAGATCATCCTGATCTCGCCAGGAGGCAGTCTTGTTGGTTTTTATTATAAGAGTATATTATGATGCACTGTCCTCTGAATGTCAAAATCCACAAAATGGAATGGATTTCTTGTGCAGTGCTGTTTACCTGGCAGTCCAAATTAATGCCACTCTTCTCCAGCTGTTTCTTCACTTTGTTCAGGTGCCTGGTTTCATGTAATACTACTCCTGCCTCTTCTTCTGGTGTCAGCTTCTTGTTAATATTCTGGACCCACTTTTTCTGTGACCGCCTTCTTGGGCAGTTGTCAGGACGAATGTGCAAGTTTCTAAACATCCCTCGGTACGCGCGATCTCCAGGGATGTATTCAGCTGCAAGTTAAGGTTACAGACATGTACAAGTGTGCAAGAAACACAAACAATTTGTCACAGACTACAGCATGTCAGAATGCTGCAACCCATCAAATGTGAAACATAACTGAATGTACCATGTACGAGAACAAATTCCAAGCCTGAAGAAACTTTATAGATCCCAGCCTCAAATTATGGGGCAGGAGAGTAAGGAAACAAGATGGCATGCATTACCAATACTTGTGCTTGCAAATCAGACAGTGAAGACTAAGAGGCATGCAGCTGCAACATCGCAAGGCTCAAGGCACTGTCAATTTCACTGTGAACTTCAAAACTTATCTGGAAAGAGATCCTGTACCTATTTCGTTTACCCTATATTTCAAAAGAATGAGGTTTTGATTGGTGTGCTGAAAGGCTGCTGTTTCCAGCTGGCAAGTCAGCTGCTAGGCACCAACCTTGACCCTGGCACACTAATTTAAATGCCCAATATATAAATAACATTGGGTGGAGTTGGGGAGGGGAGGGGGAGCAAATGATTCAATGTTCACACCAGGTGCAAAATTTGCTAACCACAAGTCTGATTCTGTGTACTCTAGCCCCCTTTTGTGTAGCACTCTCAAAAAGGAAGAATGGACATAAAATTTGAGTAATACATGATACATCTGATTAATGCTGGGAGTTGTTTAATGACAAGCGTTAACAGTTCAGGAAGATAACCTAGAATCCTACTGAAGAATCTGAAAGAAGGCAGTGAGAATCCAATTCACGGTGTTATCCTGGAGGGATTGGTAACACATCAGTCAGGACAGTGAGCAGGCCAGGCCCCTGAGGTCAATCTCAGACAAACCATCCCAAGTTGGGGAAATAACCTGGACAGTCTAGATAGTCCCCACCTTTATAAACAGGAGGAAAGCATACATAAAGACCTATCCTTGACCAGACACACTGTTTTTCAATTAAGTTACATGTATGTATGAAGTTAAACTGACTTCCTGAATCCATATCAGTTAGGTGGGCCATAGAGCACTAACTTTCTACAGCACCAGCCAGATAGCTTGCTATGCCAGGGAAGACACGGTTTATGTCAACAGGAAAGGCGAACTCTGCAATAAACCATACCTTTGAGTAGTTTACCACACATGAGGTAATTGTTCATGGTCTCAGCCACCACCTGTGCCACCTCAGAGTATAAGAACTCTATGAAAGCATATCCCTTAGGTTTTCCTGTCTGCAAAATGAATGAAAGACACTGTCATGGTGAGTTGTTTCATTTAAATCTTGTATAAATTGTAGGAAAAAAAACAAACAAAAAAAGGAAAATAAGATGTTTGGATTAGGAGCTGGGTTTAACAGTATTAATAACTTGCCACAAACACTAAGAGAATCCAACCCTTCAGGGATGTTGTGCTGTGCTGTTGGGTTTATAGTGTTCAACAGTTTGAAGGATTTTGATGTCTTCTGTTTGGAATCAAGCAATCCAAGAAGAAGGAGAAGAAGAAGAAATATTTCTTCTTGGACTGCCTGATGTAAAATATGAAGGCACCACAAACCTTCAAAATGCTAAGCACACTAACAGCACAGTACAACATCCCACAAGAATCTTCAGCAACACTGCTGTCAGAACTTAATGTCTTATAATACAAACACTACTAAACACTATATGCTTCTATACACATACAGACTGAAAGGATAACTTTTGTCTATAGACTCAGAAATGTAAAAGCCTAATGCTCATTCACAACCACACAAACATTAGGAAATTAAATTGTCTGTTTTCTTCTGTATGTCAACATCTGTGACTTTTATCAAAGTTTTTTTCACCAACTGATGCACAACTGAATAGTCTCAAAAATGATTTTAAATCTACATTAAAATTTACATTAAAAAGCTCCTACATCTTTCAGTGTAAACACCATCTTCAGGGAGCGCACTATTTGAGCTTGCTAAAGTTGCAGTTGTTAAAATCAATTAAAATACACCCGTGTGGTTAATTCAGTGGTGTGGCTGCATATATTGTTATTGGGTCCATGTCAGGATAGGTATGTGGCACCGTTCAGAATCAGTCTGATGAAAATTGTAACAGAACTTATGGCAGGACCAGGTAACCTAACCACCCAGAGCTAACTGGGAAGCTGTAGTAACTGTGGAACTTGAAACTTATCTATCTTCTTGTATAACATGTTGACATCAATCTTGCGGTCAGTATAGTTTAGTACTTGTTAATACAGTTTTGTCCAGTTTAGTTCAGTATTATGACATACCCGGTTAGCTTCAAGGAAACACGTGAGACACATCAACATTTGCAGTGAGCTGCAATCACCAAGTACAGTGGTGAGCTATACTAAATACAAGTTTTCTCAAGCAAAGCAGTATAACACTCAAGGCCCTCATATAATGCAACCTGGAATAATATGTTAAAACATTATACACAATTTCAGACCAACATACCTTTTTACTCCTAACCAGATTAAGTCGAGTGACTCTGCCAAACTGGGAGAAGTATGAATTCATTTCTTCCTCACAAAAGCCCTCTGGGATGTGGCTGAGATAGACAACACCTTTACCCTGGTCCTTCCATGCTGGTTTACCGCCTTGCTGATCAGCAGCCTTTCTCTCCTTTCCCAAAACAGCCCTTTTCCCAGTAACCTTCGTGGCATTACTACTATTTTGGTCCCGGACTGTCAGCTCGTTCTCCTTGAAAGTACAGATGTACAAAGAAGTTACAATATTGTTTATTGTCGGTCTTACACAACACTGTTGTGTAAGACGGACAATAGACAACATTGTTATTTAGCACAACGGGATGGATAATCCACAATTTAAAGAAGTTACAGTTATTAAAGTAGAGCGTTCAAGCTATTTCAATAAAGAAGTATAAATTACATTTTCCAGTTTACACATGCTTACCCCATACAAAACCATTCCTTCAATTATCCACTACTGCAATTAAAACATATTTACCTTAATCAAAGCCTTAATATTCTTCACAGCTTTCGTAAATGTCGACTGTGCCGACTTGTCCAGGGAAATACTGTGTACCATTTGTAGTTACGAAATTGTCACGCAGAGCAAATGAAAGTCCCACACACATGCTCAGCTCTACGACGCGTCTCATTGGGGGTACTATGCTCATGGACAACACCTAGCTGATCATGGTTCAAAGATAGGGTAATACAATCCACGGTATCAATGGTGTGCGAGACACGGATTACAGTTTGGTCAGTGTATGTTAATTAAATCTGTGGCTACAATCGTCACCTCTGCTTTCAATCTGCGGAATGGCGGACGGCGTGAATATAGGTGGTGTGAGGAAAAAGTGATGTTTTTTGTTGTTCGGCACTTATGTTTAAGAAAATGAAAGATTTTGTAATGTTTTAATGTATACGTAATTTAGTTTGTAATAAATATGGGTGATTCTGTGCTGCTGGATACATTGGAGATTCTTAGGAAGACTGGTAGTAAGATTCCTGAGCAAGTATGGGAAAATGTGGACAATGCAATTCTTGATGCGCTTTTGCCCCAGATGAAAGTAGGCAATGAAAGGCCGTGCGAAGAATTGGACTTCAAGAAGTACTTGTTGAACATTGGGAGCAAATTAAAGGCTATTACGCTTATATTCCAGCAAATTGTTAAAAACTTGGGTTGTGACGAATTTCATGGTAATAAACGAATTAGTAAAAACCATGCCGTGTATTTACTGTTACTCTGCGGAGAACACTCGAGCGATGACATGTGGACTACGGAAGAAACTGTTAGGTATTCTGAAGAACTGATGAGTCTTCTATGCAAACTGTGGAGCTGCAAGTTCATATCGCAAATGTTGATAGGTGATGAATCTAGAGATGAGTATTTTGGGCTCTTTTCAGCAGTGCTTTTGTCTTTACGACCGAAACTGCAGAAAAATACGTGGAAGACTTATCCAGCAGCAGTTTCATGTTATCAATGGTTATTGTTTCAGGTCAAGGTAACTAAACAGTTTGTATTTGCATGCATTCTGACTTTTGTACCAAAAGTATTATCTTGTTCCTGATAGAATTGATTGTACTGCATGGCAGCCAACATAGTGCTTGTAGCATATGTGATGGTTGTCTGGATAAGTAAATATAGTATCCGGGAAGCTTAGACATAAAAAACCTGTTCCTTATGTTTCTGTCTGTAACTCCAGCCTAAAACAAAGCATTTTTTTTTAAATAAAATGAAACCTAAAGCCCTGCTTGCTGGTAATGTGAAAGTGTAGCTGGGCTGGAATACATTCTGTCTTTGAAATTTATGTTAGGAACAGTAAACTAAGTTCTGACCACTAAAATGAAGCTTCCAAGCCCAACTCTGATGGTTGATGTGTTAATATTTATATATCATGGGTACCTGTCACCTCAGTGGAATAAATGCCCATGTTGCACTTGTGTTGTGTCATTAAAGTAGAATCTGAATATCTGACACTAGTGAGATGGCCTTATTTTGATTTGAATTTTTGGCACCAAAGTGAAACCTGGAACCTTGTCGGGGTCATTGTTGTGTTAATATTTGTTGGGTACTTGTTACAAAAATGAAACCTGAAAGCTCAAATATATGATAGTGTAACACATTATTTCCCCATTGTTATCACACTTCACTTTTTTATGAATGAACACTATGAAGCATGCTTGTGTGTTGAACAGAAGCAGTATTTTAAAGTAAACATAACAGTACCATCATTAATGTGTACCAACATTTTTGTCCTACTGTTTGCTGGATTATTGATAGGTGCAAATGCGCTGATCAATAATCCAGCACCATCATTACCTACACCTCAGTATCAGACACATCCCATAAGCAACTAGATTGCTTATTTGCATGATAAAATACCTTAAAGCTGCTTGTACAGACTTCCTGATGATAAACACTTAGTTGTTTGAAATATGTCAAAAACTATATAATTGAATTAAATCATTAATGAAAAAAGTCTGCATCTTGTTGGTTTCTTCTGACATATGTATAATGGAAGCCATCTTGCCATTTCATTGCACACACAGATAGTAATAGTAATTGATGTGATTGATACCAGAGCCTCCTACTACACAGAAACACCTTGGTGGATTACGTTTTTGCTTCTACACCACGTAGCTAACACTTTGACTCCAATTTATATATATACAAGTTTATCTTATTTTAATGATCTTAACTTATACTGATGTCTTATCCTTATATATATATATATATATATATATATATATATATATATTTATATTTTTTTTATTTTTACAACCACTCTCTATAACACAATCTATTTTTTT
>Ga0123352_10007889_pt1 | contig 16507 bp, 21 predicted proteins | sample TergutLab28metaG_FD_89700 | JGI IMG/M metagenome (GOLD analysis project Ga0123352, IMG submission 89700) | Labiotermes labralis P1 segment gut microbial communities from Petit-Saut dam, French Guiana - Lab288 P1 | ecosystem: Host-associated > Arthropoda: Insects > Digestive system > Gut ... | reverse complement strand
ATTTGTTTTTTGATTTTATAACCAGAGTTTATTTTCTTCTTTTTTAACAAAAAAACCCCGCGAAATGGTTGTTTTCAAGCAATTTTTTTTCCCCCCCCCCCCCCCCCAAAAAAAAAAAATATTGCTGTCTTAGAGGATGTGCCTCTTGCGACATGATAGATGTGGATACACATGATGGAACACATCAACATTTTGGTCAGGTTTGTGGAGTACATGAAGAAAAATTATCAGTGAAGATGCATTGTTAGAGGTGGTCTGTCAACATGGCCAACTGGGGCACCAGACAAAAACACATTAGAGTTCTTCCTCTGGAGTTTTGTGAAGTATAGGGTGTATCAGAGCCATAACCCAGAAACAGTGCAGTATGTGGCAGGGTGCCATGTTAAAGACACGGCTGGCAAAAAAAATGAAACAGAACACTTCCAGTGGGAACGTTTAATGGAAAGGCACCTTACAGCAAGGTGGTCAATTTTAAAGTGTAATTTGGTTGTAAATGTTTATGTCGGTACTGATGAGGGTTAATTTACCATATGAGTGGAATTTCGGAATAATATGCCCAGTCTTGAAGAAAGGCGACCCAATGGCCTGTAGTAACTACAGGGGAATACTGCTTCTTAAGAATTATGGGCAAATACCAATGTGGCTTTCAAAAAGGGAAATCAATGACCAATCAGATCTTCACCTTAAGTCAAATTATGGAAAAGACAGTTGAATATCAAATTGGAGTACATCATTTGTTCATTGACTTTAAATCAGCCTATGACAGTATCTACCGAGAGAAGCTTTTTGGTGCCATGATGGAATTTGGTATCCCACCTAAACTGATAAGATTGGTCAAAACAACAATGACCAATGTGCAATGCTCAGTCAGGATCCAGTCTCACCTGTCGGAACCAATATCTACCACATGTGGGTTGAGGCAAGGCAATGCACTTGCATGCCTCATCTTTAAAACAGCCTTGGAAAAAGTCATTCAGGACTCGGGCATTCAAACTAGAGGAAACATTTTCTTTAAGACTGTACAGATCTTGGGTTATGCCGACGACATTGATTTAATGGCACATACAACCCTTGGACTCAACGAAGCTTTCTTAAATCTGGAGAAATCTGCAAGAAATATGGGACTGGTAATAAATCAAGAGAAGATGGTTTACATGTATAGTGGAAAGGACACAACATTGCATCAGGACTTTGCAATAGGAAATTACGTGTTTAAGAGAGGGTACAATTTCAATTATCTGGGTACAATGGTCAATAAAATGAACAAGTCAGTAGAAGTGAATGCACGACTGATAATGGCTAATAGAGCATATTATGGGTTACAGAACCATATGAAATCAAGGAACATATCCAGGAATATCAAAACACTCTCTATAAAACATTAATTAGACCGGTACTTACATATGGGGCAGAAACATGGGTGCTATCTAAGCAAGATGAACATCGTCTTAGTATTTTTGATCGTAAAAACCTCTGGAGAATTTATGTCCCAGTGATTGATGGGGGAAGATGGCAAATTGGAACCAACCAAGAACTCTATCAATTGTGTGGTGAGAATGACATTGTGAAATTCTGCAAATTGAGCAGATTGAGATGGACAGGACATGTCATATGCCAGGATGACGATTTATCCAGGAGATTCCTCCTCAGTGAGCCAGGAGGAAAGCGCCCCAAAGGGAGACCCAGGTTGCACTGAGAAGATGGAGTGAAGGAAGATGCAGCAAAGCTAGGGTGTGGAAACTGGACAGTAGTCACCCTAAACTGGGAAGGATGGAGGAAACTCATGAAGGAGGCCAAGGGCACCCCGGGCTGTAGTGCCGTTGGGATGGATGGATGAGGGTTAATTAAAACCTGGCTCTCTTTTCATTGCTGTGACATTCTATTTGCTTTTAATTTAATTGAATTTAAATTACCTGTAATTTACAGGACAAAATGATCTGCAGATTATTCTCCTGAATTTTGGCCTGCTCATTGCTGAACATTCTGTATATTTTAATAACATTTCTAAGTCAAGAACCTCTGCAGCCTGTGGATAACAGTATACATAACTTGAAATGGGTTGGGATGCTATCCAACTGCTTATAACCATCATGCTTTGTACTTATCATAAGGGTTTATTTCAGGTTGACAGACATTAGACCAGTCACAAATAATGGTTATCTGTGAAAACAGGATGTGACACCCAAAAGTGAGATAGGAAGGAAATACAGGACAAACAGAAAGATAAGCCATTTGGAATTCTATAAATCAGCCAGAAGTTTTATCATTATATGTGCAAGTTATACAGCATAGTGTCACATACACACGAAGTTGGGTGTGTCCAAATTTGGGGTACTGATCATACAAATGACACTCAGAGAGTTGTCTCATGCAAAGGTTCTTTAATTGTCTGTATTTTTATGTGTATGCAAGACATGAATGTGATGTTTATTTATTTTCCTAATGGCAGGTACATTGAGTATTTACCATTGACGTATGCAACCAATGAAAATAAAATATTACAATTACACTATAAGTACTATAAGTACTATAAACAACATTCGAGGTAAATATGAAAGTCCTAATAGTAAGGCGTAGTCACAAAAATAGTAGTAGAAAAGAAGCAAAGTCAGTTTTCCATCTTTTTTGTCCTGGCCTGCCAGTATTGCTCACACTCTCTCCTATTAAACAGTGCGGTACATTGTCCTAAATGGTTTCTGTCCACGGGTTCGCGGAGGCTGCATAGCATGCAGTAGCGGTCGGGTCGGATTCCAATGTGGTGAAGGTGTGTACCCAGAGAATCATGCCCAGTGCACAATCAAATTGAGTGTGATGTTTATTATACAGTTTGAGAAATGCTATTTAGTGATAAAAGAGTTTTATGTACCAGTTTAACCTCATCTTCTTACATTGTACAGTAGTCACAAGAATTGTAAGAAAACTAAGGAAGAATTGCAAAAGTGGGACAAAAAGTGCTGTTTTGGTTCCAAAATGGTCATTACCTCGTTCAAAACTGAAATGATGTGACTTTTTTTTAATCCAGAATTGAGATTGGCATGTCAGATTCAATTTTAAAAGTTAATTTCTTTATGTTACCATACCTGTGTTGTTTTTATTGTCATTGTCATTGTTGTTGAAAATATTTTAACTGTTAAAGTTTTTTTTATTCCTGTTTGGCAGCTTGGGTGTGCAGCATTATTTGTATTTTAATTTTTTCTTGCAGCAATGCCTGTCATTGAAAAAGCTTTAGAAACAGCCGAGAACATACATTTCCTATATGTTGGTGTTGGTGATAGAGACTTGTAAGTAGACATTAAAAACATGTGTGTTTAATATTTTATTCAGAAATGACCTGACTACCATTACACATCCCCTGTGATAACATTACCTGTCATTGGTATTCAGGAAGCAGTGGTGTAAGCACATCATCACAAAATGCAAGGCTGTAACATCATGTGTACATGGCATGTAGGTAACAAATGATACACATCAGACTTGTGACTGTTGACATAAAAGCATTGGCTCTACCATGTCACCAAGGCCTGTATCCTGGCATAGAATAAATAAATGTCAAGTGTCTGTCGCCAAGAAGTGTCAGGTAGCTTGATGTCTGTGTCTGTTGGAAACTTTTTGTGACCCAGGTTCTTCTTAAGGGTTTCAGACAGATGGAATTCACTGGGTGTAAGATTGGGACTGTAGGGAGGGTGATCTGTAACTCCCAGCTTTAGTGCTATAACCAGTCACAAGTGTCAATTGATAGCATGGGGCTTTGCATTATCATGCAAAATCATGATGTCTTGGTGCAACAGCCCCTCGCTTTTACAACAAATGTCCCACTGTAACCTCTCGAGTTTAGCACATAAGTGTCCCACAGTTACAGTTTCACCATGGCCCACAATCAGCACACCTTTGTGTTCACAAATGGCAGTTGCCATGTTCTTATTGAATTTCTGTGCTGTGGGAGATGATGGGTGTTTCCATATTGTGGATGCTTTTTGGTTTTGGGTGTTGTCTAACATGTGTGCTATCCACTCTTATAATGCACTGCAGAGACTGCTCTCTTTGATTGGCGTAATTATCAAATACATGAGAATCCTATATGGCAATCTAAACAATGTTTGTTGAAAATGTGTGTGTAAGGTGATATAGTTTAAATGTTCCAGCAGTTGAGGCTGTCACTTCATTTGAAATAGTCATGACAGAAGTTCTAGACATTGTCCATTGTCTCAGGCTACAAACCTAACAGTGTTTCAGAGGGCAGATCTGCCTCCAAAATGCTGTGGGTTTTGTTGGCCAGATGCGATGGATAATGTTCACAATTTAAGTCATGACTTTAACTATATGTAGTTGTTAGAATCCTATGAATTTGCTCTTTACTAAGCTTTTTAACTTAAGCATACCAAGTTGAAAAACATATTAGTGAAATGATACAGACCTGAAAGAGAGGAATGTTTTGTGAAGAACTATGTAAATTTGGTAATTCATGAAACTGATAAAAACATTTTACTTGAGAATGTGTATCAGATGGAAAATGGCATTTGCTGATAAACAGTAAACATTGAATCAGTAATGATTCCTTAAGGTAACTGAATGTATTGTACTTTAACAGTTTGTGTTTCTATTTTAAATATTCAGAATAAAAAAATATTTGGACTAGGGTATACATGGCAACTTGATAATTATGTTATGTGATTTACTTTTTTTTATGCTGGTTTATTGGGAATTTTTAAGGGGCTATTAATGCTAAACTTTGAAGCTGTATGTTTCCAGTCCTGTTGTCAGTGTTCCTTCTTCCATTGATCCTAAGAAAGGGCATGTGTTTTGCATCACCACAAATAGGTCTGTAGGTTTCATGTTATTCTCTCCGTGCATTGTGAATGGTGACAGTCTCTTAGTACCAATATATATTACTATAATATGTGCATTTGTTGGAACTAAGAGGTTGTAAGGTCTGTTAAGTGTTATTCCACACACACACACACCCACCCACCCCCACCCACCCTACATATAAAAAATGACATGAAGATATATATGTGTATGATTATTTTGTCATTTCTAGTTGGAAGGATCCACGATGTCCATTTCGGACAGATAAACGTCTGCGGTTGAAGAGTGTTCCCACCCTGATGGTGTGGGGTCGGTCTGAAAAGGTTGAAGATGCTGAATGCTCAAATCCAGATCTGGTGTCCATGTTATTCGAACTACCTTAAATTGTCAGTTATGGTAACATGATGTTTTATCCATTCCTGCCATATATTTCTAAAATAATGATGGTGGCTGCAATTAAAAATTGTTTTTCTTATATGGAGAATAATTTGTTATAAAAATGTAATTTATATTCAGTGTTCTGGTACATTATATAAATAATTTTTATTGTTTAATGTTTACTTTTTATTTTTACTTCCTTTGTACTGCCCCTACTGTCACCCCATCTACACAGGGTTTCTCCTATACTGGTATGTAAAACGACAATCATTTTACTCACTATATAATGTGTATTCTCTTATAAAAATGTGTATATTATTCATAATTTCTCCTCTTTATTTTAATGTTTATTTCCTGAGTAATTGTAATCCTTCTGTACTATGTATTATGTTCTCATCATATGGAATATTTCTGCATGTTTCTTATCCTACTCTGGACTCAGGATATCCACATATGTCTTGTATCATTATTTGAATCTAATTCATATTTTATGCATATTTTGATTGATGTTTTCTCCCTAGGATGATTCATTAAAAATTGAAACATGTCAGTTTTGCAGTTTTATTTGTAAAATTATTTATTGCAATATTGTGCATTTTGTTGGTAATTATATCAGAAATTTTTATTGTGTTACGTGTTATGTACACCATATTTTTATCCATCCTTATGTCCACTGGAATACATTTTTAATCTCTGCTTGCTGGACAAGGATAATGAATGCTAGTGTGAAAATACATTACATGTCTTTGAAGGTGTGGGCATTTTGTTGTGCATCTGTTTAATCCACTAGCATACTTTAGTGTGTGGCAGGACATCTGCCTTTTCAGGTGGTGTTAGTTACCTTCACACCTGCCAATGTCCATACATTGTGAACTGCATGAGATATCTGTATTACTGCAATATGAATAGGGTAGGTGCAGAATATCTGCATGGTCAATGTAATCACAAACAGTATCAGGCACACCCATAAAATTTGCTGAGAAGGCCAATTTTGTGGAGGAAGTTGCTGAAGAGTTTTGTGTTCAGGATAGAAAACTCAACCATAACCATGTTATAACCAAGTTTGTATTTTTGTAAACATTGAGAACATTGGAATTTGTTCCCCAGTGCTGGTATTATACAGATAAATGCATCTATGTAAACAGCCACACTTATGTTTGCACAGCACATCATTGGCTCACATAATATTTTTACCTGAAGAGTGAGGTTTGAGAATGTTTGTGAATTTTTTAATGATTCCTCCTGAATGTCTGGATGACAGGAATCCAACCAAAAAATATATATATATCAAAATCTGTTCATTTTATAGATGTCCAGTTTGCACCTTTACGAAGGAAAACTCAGACTTCTTTCCTGTTTCCTGATTTAGTATACCTCAGTGGTGGTACAACCAATATCCAGACAATATTGGACCTCTGTGTGTGCTGCTCAGATGAGGTGTCCTTTCTTGTGAGTGGAGCTGTGATTCTTCACAATTTCAGGATTTGGGGAAACAAAAATCCACATACCATGTGTGATTTGGAGAGAGACAGTGTCGAACTGAACGTGTTGTGCATGGCAGGGTCATCAGATTCTTTTTTTCTGAACCAACCCATGACCTTGGACTTGTACATGGATATGCTGGAACTGTGTACAGTTCTCCAGTTACCATGTGAAACTCTTGTACAATAAGATGGTGAATTGCCTCACTACAGCCATGTGATGAGGAAGCACCTTTATCACACAATGTCTGGCGGATGGGTTACGAAGGGAGCATCAGTTGCCTGGCCTCCTAGGTCACCAGATGTAACCCCACTGGATCTTTTGCCTATGGGATTATGTGGATAACTTCATCTACAGGGTCAAAAATGACATCTTCAGCAGTTAAGAGCCAGCATAAGGGATGCTGTAGCTATGGTAACACATAACATGTTTCAAAATGTGGACAGAGGTTGAATATCGCCCGGATATTTTTGTGCCACCAGGGTTGCCCACATTGAAATGTACTAAGGTCATGGTGTGAACCAAACATCTGTATATTGACCAAATTTCAAGATATTCATTTTTTCTTTATGGATGCATATCATTTGGACACACTGTATTAGATCTTGAATTTCATCCCTTTGTGCTGTTCGTATTCCTGTAATATTGTCTTTTTGTTTTATTGTTACACTGCCAGATTTTAGGCTTACTATGTCTAACTCACCATAAACTGTAGCCAGCTTAATACTAGCCTGTGCATAATATGTAATTATCAGTTTTAATATTTAACCCCACACTGTTTTGCTTTACCACAAGTTTGAGTGCACCTTGTGGTTTTGAATGTGTTGAAGGATATTATAAATTTAAAAACCCCTTTGTCCTGGGCAGTAGTTTTAATTTAAACCTCAATGTCATTGAAGGGTTAATGAGTGTTCTTGAGAGTAAAACACTACAAGATATATATAGGCATTTGGCCATTTAGTGGAATAGTATGGCTTTCATGTTTTTCTCCACCAATCTTCCACTTCAAATAAAGTAGTCACTGCTTCATATAATTTAAAATCATGTTGTCACAGGATTAGGTAGTGAATTCCAGTCTAAATACTGTAATATGAATTTCATTCCAGGAACAATATTTTTAAAACCTATTTTATCACATGTTTTTTGTTGAGAACATTTTCATCCATCCTGTAGTGCAACATCATCAAGATCATCATACTTTCCTGTCAAAGGAGATTCCATTGTGATAGAGTAGTGAAGCTTCTTACTGCGAATATAGCTGTAGCTGTTATCAAATATCACATTATCTGAAACAAAATGTATTTAACTTGGTTTAAGTCTGCATAGCACAGAAAACAGTTTTGTGCTGCATTAGCAAGTGGTAAAGGTATTTTCTTGCACAAAAACATATTCATACATAGAAGAAAGGCCTCTGCAGCACAGGGCGGCATGTTGGGGGCAGGCCGCCCACCACACGTAAGGAATACTAATGTTTGTTGTGGGTTCTTGCAGATTGAACTACATCTTCTGACAGAAGGAAGCATTGTGGGTCCCTGTTACAGATCCAGGAGTAACTTCATTAATGTTTGTTTATAGGGAGGTCCTAATTAATGAGTGGTTGAGGGGGCCTTAGCTGGTAGCTATGCTACTGGAAGGATTTCAGGGGCAGTGGAACCAATTATACCAAAAATACTGATAAATGATGGGATACTGGAACAAAGTATTGCTTGTATGTATTTGGTGTATAATATATTGTAGGAATTAGGAAGTGACGAATATAACAATTATAAATTGTGTGAAAATAGTAGGAATTATAAATCAGATTTTCAAACCTTTATTAGTTCCTAGGCATACAAGAATAGCAGTTTCTAAGATGTTTGCTAGACTGACTTTCTTTGTTTTGTGGTAGTGAATTATGGACACTGAAAACTGATAGGACAAGGTAGCTATAAGCAGTAGTATGTTCATGAGTATGACTGCGATACATTCTTTGAGACCATGAAATGAGTGGGGGATGCATGCTTATAGAAACATTAGGCAGGCGTGTCTAAAAACTTCCAGGTGCATGCCTTTTCAGAGTAATGCCAGATTTTGTGCCACTTGGTGTTTGCTTTTTTAATATTCATATTGTTTGACACAGCACTTTTTACAGCACATGTTAATCCCTTTCATGATGGATTCTGGTGAAGTATCCTTTTAGTCACCCTTAATCCACTAACCATGCAGTGCTTGTAGGTGGTCTTATGTTTTCTTCCGTTGTTTATCGGCAGTTCCCATATAGCAGCCACTTTTCGTATGGGTGACAGAATATGCGTTTGAATGGTTTGTTTACTACCACATCAAGACCCTGCAACTGTGAGATGATGCCGCCAAGTAGTTTGTATTGGAAGTCAGTGTTCGCTTTGTCTTTTCAGTGACTTTAAAAGCAGCTAAAACCAGTGATCCTGTTTTCTTTAGAAGAACACCTGGTCTTCTATCACAGATTTCCCTCAGGTGTTCTACCATGCGCTGTTCTATTATCCACCCTTTCTCGTTACATTAAATGTAAATTCACTTTCTTTCAGGATATTTGCTTTCTTCAGAATAGCAGCAAATGATGTCAGTTTCCTCCTTTTCCCAATTTTTCATGGCCTGTTGTGACAAGTACTGATTTTGATCCTTTTGCATCAGTTGCATTGTTCATTGACATATAAAAAAAGAAGGAGGTTTCATCCTTGTCACCAGTTTATTCTAAGTAGTGAGTGTGTTTTTGGCTCCCACCATAAACACATCAGTCCTACTGCCCCACCATTATTTTGTCACAGAATTTTCAAGACTCTACGAACTCACAATACCATCATTCATGTTAGCTTTCTGGTAGTATGAAGGCCATTTGTATGTTTTTCTGGCAGTAGCGCCAGGACTTTTTCGTCAATGACTGAAATTCCGGCGTTTGGGCTCACAAAATGCTTTTCAGTTTGAATTTGCTTTTTAAGTAATAGTTCTTTGTTTTCTCCAGCATTCTGTTTGTGACATGGAATTTCCATGCCACAGTGTTGTTTTTTTTTTCCTAAACATTTTGTTAGTAGTAATTTAAAATCAGCTTTATAATTGCAGCACATAGATTGTGATAGTTTGGATGCTGTTGTGTCTTTCCTTTCCAAATGATCACCAATGATTTTTACAGAGTACATTTACAATGTCTCGCTGCAAGATGTGACTTGAACTGAGCAGTTGGCATATAAATAATGAAATATGATATATAAAATAATGTATTTACTTACTGCAGCAACTTCGTAATTTTCTTCATTCATGTAGGTACAAGAACATTTGCCCTGTTCACAGAATGTGTTCAGCTTTTTGAACAGTGACGTCACTGCCGCTGTTTCAGATTAAGAATTAGGGGAAAAATTCCCGCCTGATGTTTGAATTAAAATGGTAGTAATTTTAGAAATACAGTGCAGTAAAAGCAGGTTAATAGAATATGCCCCAACATAGCAGTGCAGTAAATAAATGAATCTTTTTTTTTTTTACAAGACTCGTATAAAACATAGTACAACCCTTTAAAGACTAACTTCTTCCTTCTTTATATTTAAACAGTCAGCACACACTGTATGATAAACACTCTCCACTTATATTGTATAGGAAAATAATAACTGCTTGTTCTGAGAAACATCAAAACAGTCTGTGGTCAAAATGTAGTTTTGATTGTTAGATCTTGTAGTAGATAAGTAACCACTAGACTTTAAAGGGTTAAAATATGTTATGCCTGATATATCAGTATACAGAATAAATACTGATTCAGGGAATGCAGAAACAGGGGTGATGTAGTGTAGTGAATGGGCTACATGCTGCGTGATTGGGGTTTTGATTTCTGGCAAGGGCAAGAAAGTTTTTTCTTCAAAATGTCTCAACTGGCTTTTGGGCCTACCCAGCCTTTTATTCTGTGGGTATGTGAGGGTACAGCAGTTGGGGTGTGAAGTTAAAAACTGCTTATTCTTTTTGTAGTGCTGAGGTTGGGAATGAGCGGAGCTACACATCTGCTTCTCCTATATGCCTTCATGGCATGAACAGACACATTTACAGTATCGAATTCACAAGTAATGTACAGAAATAAATTGATAAAGTTAATAAATTGTAATTGACCATGTTAAACTTTGGAAATAGCATGGGATCAGAAATCTCAGTAAGAATTCATATCACTGTGTTCAAGCAGTCATGAAATATGACAGTTAAACGGTAGGTGTTGAGGAAGGAAATAAGAGGTGAGTGGAAACCTGAAATGAAGAGTTTTAGAACAGTAATAGGAGTTACTCTAAGAGATACAATTAAAAGTGAAACAACATGAGGCAGCTGGAAATAAGCATTATTGTGGAAGATAAACAGCAGCACTAAGGGCATTAACATTTGGAAAGAATGACCCTGAACAGTTACTGTGACGAGCATATTCTTGCGTCCCTATACGAAGATGAGGTGTAGATTATTCTAGATTAGAATGGAAGGGCCAATTTACTTAGAAAGGAACATACGGCCCAGTCTTTCTTATAAGAGGAGGAGGGTGGAGAAGAAGAAACAAGAAGCCAACAGTCTTCTGGGATGTGGCACAGTGTATTCTGGTATATATGTAGTAACATTTCAGACTGCTGCCAGACTAGATGGCATCACATCTCAGAAGATGGTTGTCTGGTCATAGCCAAAATAGTTTGTAGGGCTATTGACTAGATTTAATGGCAGATCTCTGTCATGGCAGTAACGAACCTGTTTGTGCCATTAACAGTGGTCACGTACTGGTAACTGTCTGTTTGGAGGGAACACTGAGTGACGGTTTTATTTTTTGGACTGTGTTTTACCCTACATTTTCTTGCAAATTAAATTACTCTTGCAATATTTCTACACATTTGTCCATCAGAGATGTATACTTACAAGTTGCTGGTGCTGGACATGTTATTACTCCAGTTTCATATGATTGGTGGCAATCAATCTTGCGTACTGGCACTGGTGTAGACTCAGTTCCATCAAGATCTTGGCATGATACACCAAATTTGATGTCGTGGTCTTCAACCCGGAACTCCCACCTTCAAATACATACATAGAACAAGCATTTTCATTAACTTGGGGTATGTACTTGTGTATTCTCACTGATCTATATACTGCTTGATTCATGAACTACTGTCAACTTTCTTTATTGCTGAGAGCAAGTGATGTGTGGATTATTCATTGATTCTTTTCTGCTGACGGTGATGACTGTGAGCAAATTGTAGTAGTACATTTCTCTTTGTAGTTTATACTAGTAACTAATTCTTAATTAAGTGTGCTGTAAAGCAATATGGAAATCAATAATTTCATTTACAGTGTTTAAATTATGCTTTGTTAAATGTACTTGTTAGATAAGTAATAATTGATATAGATTTTATTACTTTTTATGTGCATATGAATGGATAAGTTCAAAGAATGATTAGCATTTTGTTGTGTTCATGTGCATCCTTATTACTTACTTGAGTATGGAATTTTCTACTGCAGCTATGAATGGTAGACACAGTTTTTTGCCTTTCTTAATTACAGCTGTTGTGAAGACAGTATTTTCTGGTGGACTTGTGTTGTTAGTCTTCTGGGAATAGTAAGACTTAGGAATTTTCCCTCCCTGGCAGATCTGGATCAAAATCAAATGGTGTTGAGAGAACAGTAATTGTGTCTTGGCTTCAAAATTCCATCAGGCATAAACTGAATGGCAAAAAGGAGGTTAGAGTCACTTATTAATGGAGTATGCAACAGAACATACTTTAGTTGTGTATCTTGGATTTCCATCAGGATCTGTCAAGGTTCCACCAAAATGAGCTGGCAGTTGATCATGCTCAATCGCTTCTAGCAACACGGGCTGCCACTTCCGAGGATCACTCTTAAATATATGCATTTTTTGTAATGTGTAGTCATTCAGGAAATTCTTTATCACAGCATAAGCAATGGCAAATATTTTAGGAGCTGAAAATAGTAAAAAGTAAATCTCATATGGAACTGATTTCTAAGAAATATGCTCTTATTTTGTTTTACCACATAATATTTCATACATTAATATAAATTAACCACCATCTGTAGTCATCACTTACCATTTATTACGTAACAGGCTTTGAGGATTTCTGGGTAATTGGCTTCGTACATTTGGAGCAGTGCCACAATGACTTCTCCAGCTGCAGCATATATTTCAGCATCAGTGGTGAAGTTTTTATTACGAAAAAATACAAATTATATGTCCAAGGTGTCTGTGTCATTAACTTTGGACCAGATAATTTTATCCAAATTTGCTATTGTGACCTAACTAAGACACAAGTGTAAGCAAGAATCATGCATGTATATCATTAGTCATGTTCGGGAGCAATTTTTATGTGATTTTTCAGAAACGATAATGCTTTTACACATGAATTTTTTATACTGTTAGGTTTGCTTGAAAGCTGCAATTTGAATTTCTATGTTAGGAAAAGTTAACTTAGTTCATATAAGTAAAGACTGCACTTAAACAGTATCATCACAGGTTTAATATATATTTATCTGTCCCTTACAACTACAAGCAGTTCATGATTTTCAGAAAACTTGGTGTGAACAGTATGTCACTGGATGCATGCATGGGCCCATTGACGCAACGTTTTTGGGTAGCAGTGTTGCTCTAGCCACTTCACATATTTCACTCCTCAGTAATGGCTGCTCAGCCATAAAACATGACACAACAAAAAAAGCCTACAAGGCTTTTTAGTAAATGAAGTAAATGTCACCAATGAGCAGAATCCTTGAGAAGCTAGTAATTTCACAGTTATTCAATTCCATACATTTTGTGACATGCAAAGCTTTGTTGCCATATTCAAAAGAGACCATCAGTTGTCATGCTGAGCCAGATGCATCCATTCCACATCCTCTCAGTCTGTTTCTTTAAGAAAGTATTACAAAATGAATACTTTTCTTTAAGGAAATGTTACCAAAAAGGTCTTTAGGTCAGGTCTTAGTTCTTCTAGGTTGTTACGCAGCATACATTGGTAGTTGTTTACCTACTTTTCAAGACAGCATATCAGTCCCATCTTCAAGGGTCAAGCAGTCCATGTAGGTCAGACCAATAGCTGTGTTGAAATATCAGGAAACAAACACCAACATATGCTGCGTAACAAACCAGAAGAGCAAAGACCTCATCTACACAATGGCAGAAGTTTGACATCTCACACATTCTTTAGGTTGCCTGCCCTCTTCATCTGTTAAGGGAATTATTCTAGCTGTCATTCTTCTTCAGAGTTGAGACATGCCCTAATGCTGTGTAGAAACACAAACACAAATGGGCACTAACAACATAAATACACATGTGCACTTGCTGAAGCTGTATTTACATGTGTGTGCTTATATTTGTGCATGTGTATGCATAGACTGTAGATGTGCCTTTACATTTTGTTGAAGGAGCTGGAGAATAGCGAACAGCATTCACGTCATGTTAATAGAATTCTTATTATAGGAAATTTCATTTATGATTTCTGATAAAATCCATCTTCCCTCCGTGTATTCCATTAGTTGGTGATAGGCTTCTAAAGCTTAATAGTACTGTATGTATTGCCCAATGTAACATTGTGAAAAACTGCATTTTGTCATACAGTGCGTATTTATGCATGCCGTATGATTGTCAGAATAAATACTGGTCATTGAATGTCAGCAACCATTTACTATTTGTAATGGAGAGGAGTCTTTTCCTTGTGAGTTAGGAACTGCAGTTTCGTGTATAATTTAGATGAATATCATTCTTCAAGGAGGTACTGTGCAGGACAGTTTCAACAGAAAATATATTCTGTCTGTTTAATAACAGCTGTGCAGTTATGTGAGATTTGGGGTGTTTACAGTGGCAAAAGGGCGTATTGTAGTCATAGGGTAATGAAGCCATACAGTTTGGTTGGTAGTTACCAGCATTTCAAAGTAACTTATGTCATCAACAGTTTGTTCCTCCAAAATGGTGGTACTCACACGTTGTTGCACCACAAAATGAACTAAGCACTTGAAGATGCAAATAGTGTCACCTCGTAAAACATTGTATGATATAGATCTTATTGTTATTTGCTGGTTCCTTGCAGTAAATGTGTTATTCATGTAATTCCAATAAAGGCACTTACAGTTAACTAACCTGTATTGTACTTAGGGCCTCCCATGCTGGACAGGTCGAAGGGTAGAGCCCAGACAAAGAGAGACACCCTGGTCCTCCAGGATGGGGGTTGGGCGTGAGGCTAACAACCTCACCCCGGAAAAAAACAGCATTGTTCAGGAACCTAATAGAGGTAAAAACTGGTCTGATATTCTGGAGCGACACGGGCGAGGGAAAGGATTAAAGAATGAAATATGGATGGCTACATGGAACGTTCTGAGTTTAAATAGGGCTGGAAGCCTGAGGAAATTGAAGGAGGATCTTACCAAATACAGAATAGGAATAGCAGCAATTCAGGAAATCCAATGGCCAGGGACAGAGATAATGGAAACAGGCAACTTTACAAATTTGTATAGTGGAAGTACGAAGAGTGCATTAGATACAGGATTCGTAGTGAGTAAGGAATATAAAGGATCGATAATGGAATTTAGACCAATTAATGAAAAGATCTGCACCCTAAGAATTAGAGCGCGGCTTTTCAACATAACTTTAATTTGTGTACATGCATCAACAGAGGAGACCGAAGAAGAGGTAGTGACAGATTTTATGAAGAGCTGGAAAATGTGTATGATGGAGCAGTGGGCCATGATGTGAAAATGATATTGGGGGATATGAATGCCAAAATAGGCAGAGAAAAAATGTATAAACCAGTAATAGGACAAGAAAGTAACAATAATGGATAAAGGTTAATAGACTTCGCAGTAAATAGAAACATGATAGTGAGTAGTACATATTTCCCTCATAAAAGAATACACAAGATGACATGGGGCTCCCCAGATGGAACAACATTTAACCAGATAGATCACGTATTAATAGACCGTAGACATAGTTCGGATGTAAAGGACATAAGAAGCTGCGATTCTGACCATTTTATGGTGACAGTAAAATACAAGCAGAGAATAGCAAACATACGCAAACTAAAGCAGTAAGACAGAAAAAATATAGAGTGGAAGAACTGAATAAAGACAAAGGGGTGGCAAAAAAATATTGCAAGGAAATAGAGCTTGAAATAAGAGAAAAAGGAATAGAAGAAAATAGTGATGGAAATACTGTAAAAAAAATGGCAAAATTGTAAAGAGATAATAATAAAAAGCGCTGATAAAATTTTAACATGTGATATAAAACCTAAGAAAGATTGGTTTGATGGGGATTGTAAGAGGTATATAGAGGCAAGAAACAAAACAAGATTGAAATTCCTACAGAGACCCACAAGAGCATCCCAGCGAGAATATCAGGAGAAAAGAAAAATGGCTAAGAAAAGATGCAGGGAAAGTAAAAGGAAATGGGAACAAGAAAAATTAGAAGAAATTGAGGATCTAGCACAGAGACACAAAATAAGGCAGTTGTATCAAAAAAACGGGACAGCTAAAGAAAGGATTTCAACCAAGAACGTCAATGTGCAAAAATAAAAATGAGAATTGTTGGGAGGAGAGGAAGAAATCCGAAGAAGATGGATGGAGCACTTTAAGGAGTTACTGAACACAGAGAGTAATGGAAAAGAACAGGTCGATCAAAATACTGAGGCAAGTGCTCAGGAGCAGTGCATAGAGGAACCAAATATGCAAGAAGTAAAGGAACTTATAAAGGAGTTAAGAAATAACAAGGCACCAGGCGGGGATAATATATGTGCGGAACTGGTGAAATATGGAGGAGATAAGTTGATACAGCTAATATACGAATTGATAAAGGATGTATGGAGGCAAGAAGTAATGCCAAAGGAAT
>Ga0123352_10007888_pt1 | contig 16508 bp, 13 predicted proteins | sample TergutLab28metaG_FD_89700 | JGI IMG/M metagenome (GOLD analysis project Ga0123352, IMG submission 89700) | Labiotermes labralis P1 segment gut microbial communities from Petit-Saut dam, French Guiana - Lab288 P1 | ecosystem: Host-associated > Arthropoda: Insects > Digestive system > Gut ... | reverse complement strand
GTAGAGCGGGATACACAGAAAGAAAATTCTTATACGAAGCATGCCTTCAGGAAGAGACTTCCTGTAACAGCAACTCTTGGCAGAGTGAGCGAGGCTTCACAGTGAAATGTGTGGTCTAAGTGCTGGGTGAGCGAAATAAGATCCAGTGCTGAACATTTCTCCAGAAAGAAATGAGTCACTTGCTTAGCATAAAAACAAACAGACGAGGTTTTGAAGATTACAGGGTGGCTATAAACTGCTATTCATGATGTGGCATAAGTACATAATTGGGTAAAGTGGTCGGAGCGCGAATCTGACCACAAAACATCATATAATGTGGAGATAACGAGTGGGACTATAATTCTAAGCCTGTACATGGCTGTACGGAGCATTTAAATGGCCAGCGCGCACCCTTTGGGTGCGTTCGTAGGATGCCTATTTAAAGGGATCGGGTGTGCCCATTGGATAAAGGTTAAGACTCCTGATGATTGACAGTAAATCTGTCCGAAACATGTAGAGTTCTTTACCAAAATAAAATTGAGAAATATTGGATCTTGTTGGCTTTTATTGTAAGAACATGATAAAATGTCAGCACATACAAGACAACTCACAATACATGTGCCAAATTTTGTATGTGTGGCTACTTAGACCAATGCCTATATTTCGTAAAAAAACATTGCAGAGAAAAGGTTTACATCATGCATTGCTTGTTTAATTCAGCCATGCCAGACACCAGGTAAAAACACAAAACTTTCCTATTTCTTCTGACAGAACCAAGCATAGTTGTTCCTACTAAGAATCCAGGACAAGAGGATGATCCTGAAGATGGCGAAGAACCAGGCATCCAAACAGCACCACCAAATACTATAACTGGTCAATCCAATGAAAATTTGTTTGACAAAAACCCAGATGGGAACACAACACATGAGTTCCCATCACATGTGTTCACAATAACGATGGTGCTCTGCATGTTCGTGGTAGTGGTCATCACGATTATCATCATAATATACTTTTGTTGTGCACATCAAAAGAAGTACCTGTATGCAACAGGACGAAATGTACTCACATTCTCAAACCCAAATTACAATGCGTCCAATTCAGATGTTGGAACAAACACCAGTCAGGCTGATAAGAGGTCATTTCTTTGGAAGAGGCTTAAGTATGACAAATCACAGGTATGTAATTAACAATGACAATGGATTAAAAGTTTGGTACAGTTTGATGGCCATCAACATTTGTGAATTTTGGAGACTTTAATTGCTTCAAATATTTAATTCAATGGTATAGGGTTTTTCCTCAGTTTATACTTACTCAGTCAAGATATTCCCTGCATTTAGAAGTCCTTTATGCTCATTACCATGTTGACAAAATCCCATCATCTGACTACTTCCTATTGCACTTCAAACCAATCAACAGCCTCACACTCTATTTATGTAAGTCAGATTTTGGTATTACCTTCTCATCTACACCTATGTCTCCCAAATGTTCTCATCCCTTGAGATTTTCAAATTAAAATTTGTATTTATTTCGCATCTCCATGTGTGCTCTATGTCCAATCCATCTCACTCTTCCGTGTTCAATTACCCTAACTATGTGTTGACAAATACAAATCATGAAACTCCTCATTATACTATTTTCTCCATCACCTATTACTTCTCAGACACCCTAAATTACTTTCTTCATGTAAGAAAACAGACCAAGATGCACACATACAAAACAGCAGATAATCTTGTTATATTACATTCCACTGTGCTACCTGTATTAAATCAAAAGAAAACTTCATACCATCAAACGCAACTTTATCAGTAAACAAACTTTTTTACCCTCAATCCAGCAATATGTTTTATGCATGTAAGCAAGCCATCATCAGGCTAACCTCTGTAAAAATGTTAAATATATAAGTATGACCTTATGTTTCTTGTGACTGATGACAGGCAATCTTAGCTCCTGGTGGGCTGGGTTTTATTAGTTTAAATTTAGAATCAAGTAATATCAAGATACATACATGTACATCCAACCTAGTGTGAAATATCAAAGCCAGGTTCCGAGAATATTTCACTGGCTTGATACTTCCAAGACAATGAACAATCTATTTGCTCTTTCTGATATCCAGGAACGAGTGTTCAATGTCCATGAAGACACACAACCCACAAGTCCAGAAGTGGTTTCCCTCATCCGTACTGTGGTAACGCCAAACAACTGTGCTGATACAACCACCCCTGAGCGCATTGCAACTCCACCACCAACTCCACCTCAGCGACTCGACACTATAAGCCTAAAGGCAGGGTGAACACAAATCAGACACCAGCTGTGGGGTTTGTATTCAGGTATTAAAGAAAGACCCATCCAATATAGGAGATACATATAGCTAGGCTATAAATGTTTGTAACACTGTCAATACAACTGAAAATATGCGTTGCTGTTTTTATCAGATATTTAATCGACAGTAACGGGCATTAAGAAGTGGTAATATAGCCACATTGAATAGAGCCAGTCAATAAAGAATAATAGGCTGAATCTACATTATCAACGGAGAAGACAGGAATGTAGCCAATACAGAATGGCTTCCAGTTTTTAATATCATCAGATTTTTAAGTTTGGTATGAGCCACTGATTATTTATTGACAAATTTTTTGTTGTATTAATGTAAGTCCAATGGAATGATGCCAGCTGAGATGAAGGGCCAGTTTGTTATGACTCAAAACAACACGTTGAGTTACACAATATGGGCACAGGCCTCAAGTATTAGTATTTTTAGTTGAAAGGCAAAGCAATGACAAGCATAGCATAAACTATGAATACAAAAAACCCTTCAATTACTGCTCTCATTACTATTTCCTTTAAAAATATTCCATTTGAATGTCCAGTCAATTTAGTCTTTTATCTATATGATGTAAATGTTTGGTTTCTTGAAGTGGGCTTAATAAAGAATGACTAAAGACATTTCTAAAATTTACTCTATACTCTAGTCAATGTGTACAATAGCCATAGGCGTTAAACGAATGTTCAGCATTGCAGTAGAGTTTTGGAAGTAGTGAAATTCTCATTCATTATGTTTTTCTTAAATTACATGAATAAAATTTAATTGAATTTAAAGTTATTCCTTCTTTAAAAGTCTTAGGTATGATACACATCAATACTGAGAAGGGAAGCAAACATGTTCTGGCCAAAGAAGGCATACTTCTGCTTGTGATATGTAACTACTAGGCCCTATACAATTATAGCAGACAAGATAGGTGAAGTTTATTGTGATGTATATGAATACCAACTTTAATCGTATAAAAAAATTGACATAAGATGACTGGAAGCCTTGGATTAGTATGACTGCAGGGTTACACAGAAATGTAACTGGAACAACAGTACGTGTAGATGCATGTAATTTACCTTGGCTCAAAAGCACTGCATTTCTTAAGATGGTTCTAAAGTAGAAACTAATTTAATATGGTATAATGTCTATAATTTCTTGCTCTGTAATACATGGTTACAAATACGAAAATTATTAATTATTTAAGCACAAGAACACAGCGCAATTCATAACTGCCATTTGCCAATATATTTTTATCTCTTACATCATTTTCATCAGCAGTTCTGCTGTTGTGGAGGCTATCATGGTATGCATTATGGTGGGTACACACTTGTAACGTTACTGTGTACCATAACACCGTATCGTGACAGTGTGGATGGGTATCGTGACCGCGTAACGTATCAAAAGCTGGTTACGCGGTCACGTTACGGGCTTGTTCGGTGTGCTGTCGGTATTTGGCCGTCGCATCAAAAGGATGATAGGGTTACGGTCTGAGCAGGTCTGGAGAGGAATGTGACTCGTCACCACCGTCCACTCCTCTGCCCTTCTTTCCATTCCTGATGCTTCTGTCTTGAAGAGTGGTGCGAATCTGTGGTGCTGTGCGGTTTGTTGAGCGTTTTGGTCATTGTGAAATGGAGTGGACTGAGGGAACTGTCAGAGAATTGATCGAACTTTATTAAAGAAAAGAAATAATTTGGGACCCGAAACACCCAAAGCATTTTAACAAAATTAGAAAGCAAGATGCATGGGAAGAACTGGGGAAAGAAATGAACAGACCTGTCAAGGAGAGCGTCAGTGCCAACCTTTCTTGAGCAGAAATGTCTTTCCTGAGCGCTGTGTCCTTTTTCGAGATTTTTTCTCCAATCAAATTAATTAAAAATTCAAATTCACTGGGAGACAGTCTGGTGAAATTCTTATATAACCCATTGACCAGCTGAAAATTCAAGTCTGTCAGCAAACTTGAACAGCTGTACACTTCCCTGCTTGTGTACAGTTGCCTTTGTCACCACCGCCGCTCTTTTCTCTTCTTATTTCAAGCGTAATGTATATTAATGTACGTAGCTGCTGCTAGCTAGATGAAAGTTCAGCTCATAACTCCGTATCGTGTCTGTCACTTGCAACGTTACAGCATTATGGTATGCAGTAACATTACAAGTGTATACCCACCTTTAGAAACAGCTGACATGTTACATCATTAAAACTTCACTGATCACATAATGTTATAACCCACCCCTGAAGATAATTGGAGCCACCACAAAATGTGAATTTTGAGTCTTCCACAGTTGTGTAGCTAAGGATGTTGTGGTCCTGTGTTAAGATGTTGTGTCAATGGATACAATCTCAATATTTTGAGGCAGAGCAGTTGAAATGTCCACGAATTCTTCTCAGACATTCTGACCCTTGAAGATCAGGCCACTACAGTGCCTGGAAGCACCAGGGTCTGATTGCCCATGGATGAAGCATCATATCGACAAAGAATGGAATCCTCATTTTGGGAAAATGAAAAACTTAAGATTTTACTATAATGTGATGATTAATGAATTGATAATTTGTCTCCTAAAAATAAGCAAGTATGTGTTGCAATGTAAAAAAGAAGCAAAATTGCCATTTGCATTCAGTGTACCGAAGACAGTGAACAGGAAATGTGAGAGTCTTACCAAAAACATTGATTGAACTTTTACTAACTCATAACTGTCTGATGCAGTGATTATGATACAGTAGGTCATGGTTATGATCTGAATATGATTATGTCATTAAAACTAATAACCACAGAGCAGAGTCCTTCTGCAGAATCTAACAGTTGTTCAGTTCCTCACGAAATTCTCTGTCTTTCAGGAAACCAAAATCTTCATTACCATGTTCACAACGCCCACAACTTGTCCTTATCCTGAACCAGACGACTCCAGTTCACACCATACATTTTGAAGATATGTTTTAATATTTTCTCATCTATGCGTACGTCTTTGGAGTGGTCCCTTCTCTTCAGATGTTCTCACTAGCACTTTTTAAGCATTTCTTGTTTCCCCCATGTACTGTTATATTTATGAAAATGTAAAACAAATAGAAAGCAATCCCTAATGTCTTCTTATCTTTCAATCTTTTGATTGGTTGGCAGCTTTCCATCTGCAATTGCTGCAAGTCATTCTTTTCATCGCTGTATAACTGTCAGCTCCTGTGTTTCTGTCGACTTGCTTTAATTATTGTAGTCGAGGTCTTCCCACGGCCTTTTTTCTGAATATTGCTCCTTCAAGGATGTTTACTACGAACTCGTTATGCCTAGTTATGCCTAGTTATATGCTCTATCCATGAGTGGCGTCTATTTTTTTAAATTTCTAAGAATTATCGTTCTTCTTTCGCCCTTTGAAAAACTTCATCATTCGTTATTCTATCCGTCCACTTTATTTTTAAAATTCTTCTGCAGCACCATGTTTCAGATGCATTTACGACCCTCTCTTCATTTTTTCCTAGGGTCATGTTTCTGATCCACAAACAGCAACACTCCAAATACAACTTTATATAAGTTTCTTTTCATTTCCAAAGTAAGGTTATTCGAACACAGTAGTTGCTTTTTATTATTGAACATAACTTTAGCCTCTTTAATTTGTTTTATTATGTCTTCCTTATATTTCCCACCTTCTGCAAATACACTGCCTAGGTACTTGAATTTTGATCCATTTTAATGTTAATATTTTCAGGATCTTTCGTTTTTTTTTTCCTGTCAATTTTCATTTTGTAGTTAATTTTTAAAATAACATCTAAGCTTTCTAATCCTTTTTTAAAATTTATTTCATATTGCACTATTATTGCTGTATAATCTGCAAACCTTAGCATCTGTATTTTCATTCCCTAATGTCTAGCAGGTGGAAAGAAGCTTTAACCCTTTAACAGTATAATTTCTCATGTGCTTTCTGATTAAAAAAAAAAAGTCTTCAGCTAATGCCATGTCTTGTGCACGTAACAGACCCAACTTTGGTGCCATTTCTATAGTGGACATGTTGCCAAATTCTTTAAATGCCCATAACAGAAAAAGGTTCTCAACACAGACATTCTTACTTTGTGGTAATCTGTTTTTAGGGCACTGTTTAACTCCAAAATGTTGATAACTATCTGCTAGACTAAACAGTTGTGAGCCAGAATAATAACCCTTAAACAGTCACTGCTGTGCAGACTTCAAATCTCATTACCACACCTAATCAGAATGAGTATTTCCTTGTTAACGTATCCCACTAGTTCTTAACATTTTAAGAATTAGAAAGCTAAGTTTTTGAATGTTCTACTCAGTCATATTAAACATCAACTGAAAGACAAATAGAAAACATGAAGGACATAGGGCTGGAAAAACTCTTTTGCATATATCCAAAAAAAATATTGTCAAATATTCACTGAAATAAATTCTGGTTTGTTCCGAATTCACCATAGACTTATGCAATAGTTGCAGTCCCATGAGTGATGGCACCTCGTAATTTCTTTTGCTACTTTAATTTTCCTGCCTTCAATTTTTATTGAAAAATATGTAATTCTGGTGGCCTTAATGCCATTCATTTTAGCTGATGTATTAGACAACTTAATTACTTTTTAGTTTTCACTAAAAGGACTAATTGAAAAAGTTGTATGCAATCCTGTTAATGAGAAATTTGTACAAGATAAAACTACACAAGTCAGGGGACACCATTTCAAGTATCACAGCGAAAAATATTTAATAAACATTGCCAGGAACATTTACATAGAGACTTTAAGGGACATCTACCCCACACACCTAGCTCTTCTGCTACCAGACCAATTAATTTAAATGTCTCTTCACAGAACGTTTTGGTATGAGGAGAGTGAAAGAGGATATTTAATTCTTTATGTTCTGGTGCTTCATGCAGCAAAATGTTAGAATATAATAAATTGATATATTTATATTAAACCTCTTATTTATTTATTTATTTATGTATTTATGATTTACTTAAAGGCACTATCAATAGGTTATTTTATTGTCATTCACTGTTGGGAAGGTAAATAATGAATCAGAAAGGATATGGAAGGAAGCAACGATGGCCTAATTTGACATACTAATTCAGCCCTTGTTTTGAGGAACCAAGGGAAAAACACAAAACCGTCAGTCACTATAGTCAATGTCCCTCTTGAAAAAAAAAGTCAGAACTGTTATGTGCTTCAAGCTATTAAATCACTGAAAATATAAGCAAGTATATGGATTAATTCTTCGTTGTTTTTATACAATAATGTATTCTGATGGCCACAGCATGGCCTATTTTTTCTCCGAAATGCGCACTTCTCTTGTCATTGCATTGTCTTCAAATTGCTGCAAATATTATAATACTTTAAGTAAATAACCAGAATGTCAAAATTAATCATACAAGCACAGAATCTCACGGTATCGTACATAAGTTTTAACGTGACGTGTATGGTGCTGAAGCAGCAGCAGAACTCAAAGAAAACTTTTTTTTTTCTCCCCCTGATGTGTTTCAATACTGTTGTACAGAAAAATCACACTTCATTATTAAGACAACATAAATTGTTGATAGCACTCAGGGTCTGCTTGAATGTGACACTATGTAGATTTGGTTGACATGTAGTAGCAACATATGAAGAAACCCATTCACCAAATGACATGGTAGCACAGCCCAGTAGACCATAATCTCTACCACCATGCAAGCTTCAAAGCTGAGTAACAGGTAGGTTTGTTCCAAAGTGAATATGAAGCTGCCCCTGAAGCATAACGAGATATGCAAGATTGCAAAACCCGCCTTGTTTTCTTTCCCTGTGTCACCAGTTTATAGATTAATTTTGAAGTTGCGTAACTCATTATGAAATTTCATTTAAGGTAGGGTGAAAATGTTACAAATTTAGAAATAAATGCTCAAGTTAAGTATACTGAAATATATGATGATGCGTAACAATATGGTAAATTTAGTACTCACCAGGCAGCTAAGATGGCATAATCCATCACCATAAAATATAAATTCTTACTGCACACTGATGTATATATTATGATTATTTAAATGACATGTGAATATATTTTGCTTATTTTTTCCTAGTTGATATTTTTGGATAACTGCTGGAATGCAGATACTGGTTTTAGAATTAGGAGAGGTTCTATATTGAGAACAAGTATGTGTGCCATAGTCAATACCAGCTCAAATACATTTTGACACTGTCAACTGTGACTGAAGGGACAGATTATAAAGCAAGCCTGAATTAACATGATGACCACAGCATCAGCTACTTCAGTGATGGTCATGTTTTATGTAAATATATAAAAACCATGGCATTTTTATGTACCTTCTTCTCTGTGGTTATTACAACATATTTTGGATTAAAATTATGTGTACAAGTTGTGTAATTCCGAAAGCCATCTCTTGATATTATATAACTGAATAAGTGTGTTTAATCAGTTCCAACTTCTGAATATATTTTCTTTCTCTGAATCTTGACACTGATGTTATTTTTGGCATTACTTGATTCTGACATTGATATTCATTCATACCTTGGATTGAGAATGCCTAAATATCTTCTTGTACTAAACAGTTGCACAAATAATGCCTTGATGTACCATGACAGTTGGTCATCATGCTTTGTGACTTGTAGACCACATTACGCTGATGACTGACACGGTCAAATACAAATCCTTGTCACCAGCATTTTTAAATCAACACGATAAAACAAGATAAAGAAGTTCATTAAATTGCATGAATTATTTTTAATAGGCTGGTTATATTTCATTGTATTCACCTACATGTAAATACATGGCCTGTAATATAATGTTATGGAAACTTGAACATATGAAGAATATATTTTAATTGTGAATTTTTAAATTTAGTAATATGATGTGAATGTAAGTGACCACTGCACATTTGACAGTAAAGCAAGTTGATGTACAGCAATTTTATGCCTTTGTACAGATTCTGAAGTCATATTTTCAGTATTTCTTGGGTGTGAAAGTGAGTAAAGATGGTTAAGTCAACAGAAGTGAATTATGGGGAAACAGGAGTCTTTATTTTGGAGAATATGTCAGATCAGCATGTGAAAGTAATAAAAATATATTTCACTCACAGCTATAATTATATTCCAAATGAAGATCTGAAAATTTGTAAAAAATGAAATTTGTCTCATCTAAAAATTATCTTTTGCTGATTTCATTCTGTTTGTGAGATTTGAGGCTTCTACCACAGCAAAGAAGAGGTCTTCACTCTTTTCAGTTGTTACACTGTGTATGTTGGTAGTCGTTTACCAACATTTTGGGACAACCTATTGATCCCATCTCAAAGAGTCAAGTAGTCTAATTTCATGTCCCAAAGTGTTGGTAAACCACTATCAATGTACACTGTGTAACAACCCAGGAAAGTGAAGACTTTGCTATCTTTACTTGTTCACCACCCAAGATTTTTTCTTTCCTACATAATGTACAGTTATGGAAAGAATTTTATATAAGCATGAATATTACTAATTTTTCTCTCCATATTGTGATCTCAAATTTTACACACACACACACACACACACACACACAACTCTACAGTTTCTCAACAAAAAATCCGAAAGAAACCATGAAGTTGTCATATTGTTACAAACAATCGTTCTATTCATGGAAGAAATGATGAGGCTATTTCAGTTACTCCAAAACTGAGAGAAATATTCAAAGGGACAACTACTATAAGATGGTCAGTGATTCAGCCTCTTTAGCATGTCAACATAGCACCACATACTGTCAAATTTATCACAGCATCGATACTTTATTTGTGAATACTGTAGCCAATACAAAAATAGCAATGCAGATCCCTGTGAACAAGTGAGATCAGAACAGAAGAAAGTTGCATATCTTAAAGGTATTCTGCAAAAATGCACATGGACATCTGCTGAGTAATAATGAATGAGTTAAAAACAGATGGTAATATTTCCGAAACCTACCAACTTCCAGACAGACAGAGGAAACAGAGTATGCGCAAAATGTGTAACTGATGCAGAAAGTTTCAACACTGATGATTTATGTTTGATATACAATAAAGAAGACCTGACACTGATGCTATCCATGTTAGATGTCTGCATGACTAACAACAATCAGAGAAATAGGGATCTGGAGTGTGGAAACCAGTGAGATGTGGAGAGAAAGGGGAGACAAAAGTTGAGGAAAGAGATGTATAGTCCAAGTATAAAAATATATGAATTTTAGCAAATCCCACATGACTGGAAAGCAAATATATTATATGCCCAATCTTTAAAAATAATGGAGATAAACTGTCATGTCAGAACTGCATACTGCTACTATGCACAGCCCCACACCTTGATATCCATGCGAAACAGCAAAGCATAGCCATGTGCAGAACATGTAACGGGGCGATAGCAACGTGGATTTAGATGAGGAAAACCTACTATGGATCAAAAGTTTGCTATGAAGTGGATCCCTGGGAAATACTGAAAATTTAACAATGACTTACATCAGAGTGTAGTAGGGTTTAAACAGACATACATTACCATTACTACATACAACACAGAAGTTATGAGATCGTGGTTTTCTCTGATGTGCCAAAGGACAATGATATGAGGACTGATGGTCACATATTTTGACTATGAATATTCAATCCTGCTGTCCTAGAAATGAATCAAGGAGTTCAGTTAGCCATTTCTTGAGTGTAAAATCAGATAAAACTAAAAATACAGGTTTACTGGTACTAACTGTGCATATTAATACAGCTCTTATGTAACTTACAAAACAAGAAAACAAGATCATAATGCATAAATAACACCCAAGTATGATAGTCACATTGTCTCTCCTGAATACTGTATTAGTTCTTATTCAGCAGCTTTAAAAAGTGCATTATCTGATATATTTATGGTTTAGGCCTAATTAACAGTGATGTCATAGCTTAGGTTATATAGTGTTAATTGCCAGGATGATCAGTGAATTTTAAAGAATATGGAGAGGAGTGGTACTAGCAGAATTTGAGATACTAACACAACATTTGCTTGGATGTACGCCACAACTACAGAGCCTCCAGGCCATGATTTGACCCAATGACCTCTCTAGTACAAAGTATGAATGCTACCCGCCTGTCCTCACCGTTTGGCAAAGTCAGCTGGTAAAGGCCTTAATAAAAATCAAAACATAAAAAAGGATAACAAGTTTAAAAAAAAAAACAAAACATTTAAAATTTTCTATATTTTGCACAACAGACTGACTACACAGTACTTAATCCAACTGCACACGTAACCATCAGTAACTGTTCACCAGTTTGCAATGCTCCTGCTATGTGTTGGCCTCCACAGGCCACCTACAGGGAGATCATTTATGAAGGAATATATTTTTAATAAATGCTGTCCAAGATCTCCATGTATGAAGTTAATATACAAAGTTATCAATTAAAAGTTGCTAAGAACATATAAAATGTAGATTAGTTACAGGTATTTTACATTTAATGGCAATTTCAAGTTTTTACATTTGTTGGCAATTTTATGTTTAGTTGCAGATACACATCTATGTCATTACTGTCACCTTTGTTCTAAGGGAGTTACATCCCTGTTTAATGTGTCAAAGTTTGTTGAGTCTATAGGAGCAAAAATGTATGTGGAGCATCACAAAATAACAAACTGTTATTTATGGCTACATGTGCAATTAGTTGGATTAAACACTGTACAAGCCACCTATAAATGTTCTGCATTGTCCATGTGTTATATAATTATTTATTATAAATAAATAAATAAATAACAAGCCACATACATTTGCTAATATGCGGCACTGGTGGCAACATTACATAACTCATCCCCACTGTCAGCCAGTAGGTCCAATTTCAGCTTGTGTATTTAAGTAAAGAAATACTAGCCATACATTGCACTTGTTAAATTGCATTTAGTGGTACACAAGCAAAAATTTTGAGAACCTCTGTTACTGGATTGATAAGCTCCATACAGTAATACATTCATGACGTATTACAAACCTCTACTGCTGGCACTGCTTTACTGAGTAGCACTGACCCCGTTTGACAGTCCACTGGCCATCGCTTTCACAGTATGGGGATGTCTTCAACAGGCAATAATTATTATACTATCAAGACACTTCCTGCTTATGTAACATCGAAAAGTCTACCACAGGACCCTGGCCTTTACAAGTTATGTCCATTTTGTACACCTTATTCACATTATGTCCCATTTCATTATTAATCTTTATCTGTGGCTACATCTCCCAAGCGTCTCCTTTTACCACTGTTTTCTCATTTCCCTCCTGTATGCTACTGAATGTTGCAGTTATGTGGCCAGCATTCCTTGGTACTTAGGAGGCAACAGGTTCAAATATCAGCCCAGGCACCATCTATTTAGAACAAAGTTTTTCATGCCTTTACTCAGTCCCTCCAGATGAATTCCAGGACACTACCTCAAATTACACCATGGCCACTTCCTTCCTTGTGTGTTTTCAAATTCATTAATCATCCGATAATTTGATGCTATGTACTCTGAGCTATTGGCAGCATTGTTAAATAAGAACAAATGAAGATATTCTTGCACATTGGCATACATGTCCCCTTTCAAGTTTTCAGGCTTTTGCAGTAATGCAATTGACATCTCTGTTCCTCTGGGATGTGCCTCTGCATCACTGGGTGACTGGTGCCCAGTGTTTTGAGGTAGCATGGCAGTCTCATCTTCTGGAGTCCAAAAGGCCATGAAGAAGGTGGAAAAGTCCATCCTTCACGGACCTTTCGATCCCTGAATATGGGACCATTACCTTGTCTTGAAATACTGGGTGCCAATCCAGCCACTCATGTGCCACATCAGTATCTTGTACACCTACACTTCTCCCATCAGTTTCATATAAACACGTTTTACCAAAATTCACTTGGTTTAGCACACTTTCCTTCCTAAAATGAAAATAAGATTTATGAGATCACCAAGCTAGTATGTATTTATGTAAGTGCTGTGCACACATACACACACATTTGTGTGCCTGTCCAATTTTAAAATGTTGAACCAAATGGCCAATTCTTATCCAATAGTACGACACTATGCCATTAACACACTGCCACACTTCTTAATGTCCTACAGTCAGTAACACCAACGTGGTGAACACGCACAATTGTGGTGTGGCAGATACAGATCCAGCATGGCACTGCTTATTGCACTCAGGAAAAACTCAGTACTCAATAAACTGTAGCACAGTTGCTAAGATGTGGGAGGAAAAAAAAATACTACAGACTGCTGACTTTTCTGTACATGCTGTCAGCATATGTTAATGTATTAAACACAAGTTGCAACATAGGGAACACACAAAGAGCCTCAATTAATGCTAATAAAATCAAGGACTATTCTCAACAGTACCTTAGAAAACTAAGCTTTATGAGTCCTGCTTGAAACTCATTTTTTTTTTCTATGAATCTGGTATTATCAGGTGTCCCACATAGAAATAACCCTTATTTCCATTTTTATCCCACTGTCCTGATAAGGTCTCTTGGGACAAAACACTGTATTGCATTTCAATGGTCCTGATATATCCAACTGAAAAATAATACATAATTCTCCACATACAACCACATTTTAATTCCTATTCTTATACCAAGGAGGATTAAGAAGGGAATAGGAGATATTAAATGAGAAGGAACTTTGTGATTTACACAGTTCATCTAGCTTCATCAGGATGGTGAAATCTTGGAGGGACAGACAAACATGTAACCTGGACAGAGGAAACACAAAATTGATACACAATTCTGATGGGGCAAGTTTTTGTAAAGCAGCCATGGGAAGTTAATAGTCAAGTAGACCTTTGGTTAAACAGACTGCAAGGATGTTAATTTGACTGAAGAGGCTTTGGTGCAGAGAGTACATCTTCAAGTATAAGACAGCCCCACTCAAAAAAGTGTGTATCAAGTTTAGAAATAAAAAATTGTACAATACTAACCAAACACGCTTATTTATTTGATTTGTCCTTGTTCTCAACTTCAGTAATGAAAGCAGCAATAACAGTGAAGCAGAAACTGATTCTGTGAGGCAATACTTGATTCAAAGAGCAGAATTAAAATTAAAGTGTGGTACATGAATTTCTAGGAGTCAACATAGCATAAGACATCATAATAATGTGACAAGGAGTCATGCTGATTGTACTGGTCAGTTTTCTTTGACTGTCTAAAGAACAGAGCAGCAGATTGAGAACTACTGGGATATGAATGACTGGTCACATTTCTCAGCATTGTGCTACAAAAGAAAGGCGATGAACTAAGTACCCATCTATAACCCCCTGTTCGGTTACTAAACTGGGTTGTTGCACCACACAAGGCATCACGAGTTGTCATAGTATAGACTGACATTAAGATTTACAAATGCACAAATCAATCCTGATCATTGTAGATAAATTGACAAGTCTTGTAAATAAGAAATGGCATTTTGCATCAATAAGTCACATTAATATAGATCTAATACAGATAATCCACAAAGACAATTATTAAGAGAGCAGAGAAATAGCTTGTTAATTTGATGAGATAATTACTTGATTTCGTAGTTCACTGCATTCAATAAATACTCATTTATGGTACAGGCCATACTGCATTGTCTTAAAAATAAGTACAGGTCATCTACATGTGTATCTATTATCTCAACCCTTTGTCATTTTCCGGTACTTTACTCTTGTATGTATAAAACACGTGGAAATTCTCTTTATTGTGCAAGGCATACAAACAATCTTAAATGTGAGATGTTAGAAGGAAATAACAGTGCACCAGTCTGGTCCAGTAATCCTAATTTCTGAGAACTGTTACCTTTTCCTGTTAATACCACACTTTAATGTAGAAGGGAAGTAAGAAGGGGCTGCAGAATTTAAATTGGGAAATAAAATACCATTCTTGAAACAATTTATGTAGTTCTATATTTCAAAATAACCGACAGTGACTCTATTTCAGAATTATGTCATATCAGGGCAGAACAAATGATATTTTATGACGAAGGCAGTCCTTCTAACAGAGTTTTCATAATAATTTGCTTCTCTGTCCAACAAAATTGGTAATATGGTTGTAGATTTTGAACTTAATTGACTGTGGGATAAAGTATAAGCACACTGAAAGATGCTGCCCTGGCATATGCATGGAGGAAACAGCCAAATCAACCCCCTGCCCCCCAATCAAACATATGCACACACACCAACATAGTTCCAGTTGTTTTTACTCTAATATTGAACACTGATTTTCTGAAACATCGCAATTAACATGTTCAGTGACTGAAGGAACTTGCATATGTCTGAATACGCCCCCCAACAAAATCTGTTTGAAACTAAACCACAACAAACATAAGCATGAAGACCAGTTCAGACCATTATACAACCCCTCACTCTTTCTATGTTAAATGCTAGTAATTTGGACTTGGATTTTGCTCCCTTTTTTATGAAATAAGAATTAGAATCCCAATGCACTGCTCTTGGCAGACTATGTGGTCATAAGACTGTGACCCAGTAAGTTAAAAAAAAAGTATCCCCATGAATTATAAACCAAACCATCTGAAATATGTATGATCTTTGTAGTTCCATATCTTCCATAGTCAAAATGAGTTTTATTATCCACAATTACTACCCAAAATTTGCTAGTTTGTGAAATGTGTGTTTGAAATTATGGCTTTAAAATTTGTAGTATAGAATAAAAATAACAATAACAAGAATTTCAGCAACATATCCAACAACAACATCACCAACAACAACTTTTTGGCTGGAATAGGTACTTTCTATGAAATCTGCAATAAGGCCTATGTTGTTTGCAGTATGTGGATTCTTCTTCAAAGCAGCAACAAACAGTTGAAATGGATAAACACACGTCACACTTGGTTGTTCATAAGACTTCTACTACAACCCTGAGGTGGGCAGATATGAAAACTCTTTCAGGGAAACTTTGAAATTTTTTCTTTGTGTGTGTATGAAACATATATACATTGCCAGTTCAAATTTTGAACAATATAAAATTATTACACAATATATAAGCACAAAATATGAATTTCTAATGTTACTCCAAGTGACCAATTCACATACAATAAACATAGCATTCCAGACATAGAATTTCACTGTTGTCAAGTTTTGTGTGCATGTGATGCTTAACGTGACAGGTTTTTCTTATAAGGAATGAAGTTATTATGAGGCTAACAAAAAACAGTAAAAAAAAAAAAAAAATAAGTTAAGTATTTTGGAAAAGCGATTTTTTAAATATAAAATATAAATTTTATTTAATAAATTTTTTTTTATGTAAAAAAATAAATTTTATATTTAAAT
>Ga0123352_10007886_pt1 | contig 16510 bp, 9 predicted proteins | sample TergutLab28metaG_FD_89700 | JGI IMG/M metagenome (GOLD analysis project Ga0123352, IMG submission 89700) | Labiotermes labralis P1 segment gut microbial communities from Petit-Saut dam, French Guiana - Lab288 P1 | ecosystem: Host-associated > Arthropoda: Insects > Digestive system > Gut ... | reverse complement strand
GTGCAGCGTGCGTTTCGTCTTCGTTTCAACATTCAGCCTCCAACGAGGAAGAGCATTTGTCGTTGGAATCACCAATTTGAGCAAATAGGCTGTCTGTGTAAAGGCAAAAGCTCCGGCCGACCTCGTATATCAGAGGAGAAGGTGAGACGAATTCAAGAGAGTTTTGAGCGTAGCCCACGCAAGTCAACCCGTAGAGCGAGCAGAGAACTTGGAATACCGCAACCAACTGTCTGGCGTGTGTTGAGGCGCCGTATACGGTTAAAATGAGTCCATCTTTTTTAATCACCCTGTACTTAGAATACGAATATTTAATTGATGTCTTACTGATAAATTAACGTTATTTTTAAGATTGGGCCCACACTGTACAGAAAAATTACATTGGAATGGGAGGCAACTGATTGATGTGAAAAGTTGAAATGGAGAATACAGCATTTGTAATAAAAATATGCTTGTCTAAAAAGTCACCCCATTATATTCCCCTTTGGTTTTTGATACATTCATTTACTTCTTACGAAAATGTTCCCTCATTGATTATTTTGTGATATGCTTTTGTTGTTACCTCGTAGCTTGGATGATGTTGTATATGCCTGGATTTGTAAGAGTGGGGTCATCTAGTTCATTGTGGCCCCATTGTCTGTAACAGTTGAGGTCGACAAATACATCTTTGCGGAATTTTCTTTGGTATTCGCAAGCAATGCGAGTTGCTTTCACCACCATCTGGAAAGTATGTTTTTTGTATGTAAGACAGGTGAAAGGGTACAGTGTATCACAAACAAAGACATTTTAATACATAGCTGCACATAGATTATTGTGACATAACCTTCTATGTGTAAGAAGATTGAATATTTGAGATTTGTGGTTCTCACAGCTGTGCTGCTGAAGAATCAAGTGTTCTGAAAAGTTTCAACCTATTGACTGGTGAATAGTTGCTGACACTTCAAAGATCATGGCACCTTATCTAAAGGATCAAGCAGTTCAACTAGTTGGTACAGTGTAACATTCCAGAGGACTTGAATCTTCAAGCTGTAAAGTATTACTTGAGAAAATTGTTCATATCTTGTGTTAACATTGCCTGTGTTATATTCTAGGTTCATACTGAGACTTAATTTCTGCTCTATTATTGTAAAATTTGAAGTGCATATAGCAACCTACTTCAGGAAAAACTCCATTGACATGTAAAACTGGAGCTGAGGTAATCTTAGCCAGGTCGGTACAATATCTGGATGATCGTCCCCTGTCCGCTGGTGTGGTGAAGCCCAACTGATTGTTGACAACCAAATGAACTGAACCTCCAACTTCAAAATGTGGAACCATACTCAGTTCTAGCATTTCTTGATTTACTCCCTGGCCTACAAAAGCTGCATCACCATGAATCTGATGACATAAAAGTCTCAATCATTTTGGATCTTTCATAGAGAGCGGATAATGGCTGTCATCATCACTGTTCAGTTCTAGTTTTTCATGGTTGTGTAGATGTGACATTATGGTGTTTGGTAGACGGGTGGCAGGTTTTTTCTGGCTTAGTGGTGCCAGTCCACCAAACTGCATGATTTTGCTGAAGCCTTGTTCCACGCTAATTCACATTTTCACATTCACTTGTTCATTGTTTATTTCCTAGGTTATCTCATCCTAAGAGGTTTCCTAGCCAAATTGAAGCATATGTTTCATATGTACCTATTATGTACTAGACACTGCCCATCTCATCCTTTTTTGTGTTATCACTATAAGAATATTATGTATAGAATTGTGTGTGTGTGTGTATACTAACTAACTCCATGGAGCAGATTCCTTCTTGAGAAGCTAACAGTTCCTCAGCTAGTCAAGAAATTCCCCAAATTGTATGGAAACCAAAGTTTCATTACCATGTTTACAAGAGCCTGCCACTTGTCTGTATCCTGAGCCGCATGAATCCAGGCCACTTCCCATACTATATCTTAAAGGTCCATATTAATATTATCCTCCCATCTATGCCTAGGTCTTCCAAGTGTTTCTTCCCTCAGGTTTCTCTACCAAAACCGTGTTTGCTCCCCCCTCATACATGCACAGACCACATGCCCTGCATATCGCATTCTTCGGATTTAATGACCCAGATAATATTTTATGAGAAATCACAGTCAGATCTGACCATTTACCTTTAAAATAAAAGTAGTGGTGATGGTAATAACATACAGTTTGCACATTTGATTGTCCTCTTGTGTTATGAGGGGATAATATACAGGCATGCAAATTGCACACAACCAGTTTAGTGCACTCACCTGCAAGTTTAATACCTTGTCACTCCACTCGGCAGAATGTCCTTCCTGTATCAACTGGTTTTGATATCCCCCCTGCTTTAGTGACTGGTGTCGAGCCCTTGTTTTTCCCATTGACACTGGATTTGCCACCTGTAAGTCATAATATTTACTTAGTCAGTAATTAAACACTGCGATATTATAGTCTAAATGCTCTGTTCAGTAACAGGCACAGATATCCTAGAGGTGCAGTCCTGTGCCTTGGGGAACTTATCTTCAATTAATAACCTTAGGTAACACCATTGACTAGAATCCTTTTGAGAATGAATCTGAATCGATCAGTTAGTCAGGAAATTCTGTGTTGTTTATAAAATTTGAAGGTCAACTTCTGTGTTCCTGATAGCCTATCAGTGGACTTGATCCAATTAGAAACCCTTCGCTATAGAAAAGAAGCCCTTGATTGGGTACATTACTTGTAATACTTCTGATTGAAATAAGTGAAGCTATGTTGCTACTTCTTGAAAGACAGAGACATACCTTTTATGAATACAGGACTATAATAATCTATGCAGACATGCCTAACTTAGTCCAAAAATTGGTACCATTCTTGGTTTGTTACATAATAACAGAGGAATGGGATGCCTATCCTGACTCTCCTGGCACCGATTTGTGCGGGCAAAAGAATGAAACCTGCATACATACTCTGTGTTATACACACTGTGCAGTTAATGTAATTTTGTATTGTATTAAGCATAAGGTTGTTTGTTAAATACAGTGTAGCAGTATGTGTATAATGCAGACAGGGAAAATCAAACTTCACAACATTATCACTACTCATTGCAGTCCCTTACCTCTAAGTGAGAAGGTCCTGGTAGCACTGTCACATGAATTGTTTTGCCATTAATGGCAAGATCAACAGAAGATGCTGAAAAATTAATGATAATTAGGTATTACTTAAAATACTAGTGCAGGATGAAATGCCAATATCTTTAATTTTGTAAGATTTGAAGTTTTCATGTTAATAAATTGACTTTAATCCAGTCAAGCTGTTGGCCACATCAAAGTTGGTTAAAAAGTAACGTTCCAGAGACCAATAAGGATGACTTATTACACTGACCAATTGAGGTACATTGTGTATGCATGTGTGCACGTACATGCCAGCAATTTACAGTCAATGTATGCATCGATCCTGATGATAGAAACATAAAATTTCTCTAAAACCTTAGTATCCAACACAACTTTGATGTATCTCGTAGTGTTAGAGGACTTTAATGCATTTTAATTGAGTTTAAATATATATTTTACTTACTAAAGTGACTTGGAACATCTCCAGTAGCTTTCACGTGTTCTGGGAACTCAGAAATCCCTTTCAACTTTCTGAAGAGTTTGGCTGGTGGGAACTGAAGCATTCCAATAAGAAGGTTGAGTCGCCCACGATGAGGCATGCACATGACCACCTCTTCAACGCCAGCTTGTGAAATTTACAACAGATATAAAACATTTAATGCCCAAGAGTGGGCCAGTATTTATTTACTTATTTATTTGTGGTTTATTTCGTGATGGTGCCAATAGATCAGACTATACAGCATTATATGATCAAGATTTGTGAATAATGAATTGGACAGGATGTGAAAGGAAGTGGTCGTGGCTTAATTTGGGGTTCTGTAATGGCATTTGTGTGGAAAGACAAGAGAAGTGCAAAAATTCTCAGAATAGTTGATGTCCAGATTGAGATTTGAACCAAGTACCGCCTGGACATGAGTCAGATGTGTTTATTACTTGAGTCAACTTTCTCAGTAATGGACCCTTACAAACAAAAGTTAAGCAATAGAACCAGTTTTCTAGACAAGTTGGAAAATAAATTTGGTATTGGAAATGGAAGAGCAATGGTTACTTTTCCATTAGGTAATTGGAATTTAATATAGCAAGTATGTTGACAGAGGCATTAGATTTTAAAGGAAGGAATCCTATGTAACAATGCTGAAAGATGTATGAAATCCAGATATTGGAAACCGTCAGGAGGCTAAGAAAGAGCTGGCAAGAAGTCAAACAGGAAAGACTGAGAAGAAAGGACATTGGAAATTTTATGGCTACTGGCCCATTTAAAGTGGAAATGATGCTAGAAGAAAGAGGAGATAGGTTAAAAAAGTGTCTCAAGTGAGTGAATTGATGTCTGTCAACATTGCACAGCAACATGCAGAGTAGTTCCAACATGCAGAAAGCAGTTTGTGACCAGCAGATTGCGTGGCTGCCAGAATGACACTTATTATTTTTATCACATTATTTCACAGAGCTGAGGAAAGGAATTGGAGTAATGGCAACAGAACAGTCACAGTTTCTTTGAAGTTATTACCTCTGCATTGACACAAAGGTTTAAGAAAGGACCATAAAGATCTTTAAAGATAGATATTCATTGAGTTTCTTCCAGTTACATTGGATCTTAAAGAAATATGATGAGGCATAATGGACTGGATACAACTGGCTCAAGATAGGGATGAGAGGCAGGCTCTTGTGAACACAGTAACGAACCTTGAGGCTCCAAAAATGTGGGGATTTCTTGACCAGCTTAGGAATTATTAGCTTCTCAAGAAAGGCTCTGCTCCATGGAGTTGGTTGGATGGTTGAGGGGTTGGTCTGTCAGTTTCAGTCAGTAAGTCAGTTACTTAGTTGTCACCCATTTACAGTTCTTCAGATCTGTTATCACTGGGTAATATGCTTATCAGTGCATAGAATTCCTAGTCATTGCAAGTTCCTATGCATTAACTTCATATTACCTTTCTTGTGTATGGACATAGAAAATGTCTGGCGGAAGAACACAGGTTGTAAATATCTGGAAACGGTGTTCCAAGAAAGATACATGGGACCAAAGTGTGTAAGTTAAGAGTGAATCAGGGATATTCTGTAACAAAGGTCATAATGATTTACTCATTCATGCTGCATCTTAGATTTTTAAGAGTCCGTGCTAAATCAGGAAACTATGATAGACGGCACATGCAGCTCGGATGGCAACATGATAGGAACCTAATATTTTGGATATGAAAATCTCTGGAACAGTGACCACTTGAAAGACCGAGAAAGAAGAGTAAAGATAATTTTAAAACAGGTGTTGTTGAAGTACGGTGTCAGATGTGATTGGGTTGCGTTACGGGCAAATATGAATTACTGCCTTCTGGGGTGTGATACTGTGTAGTGTGGTAAACACACCATTCCTTCAGAGGAACCAGCTGCCTTTATCTTCATGATAGAGGAGGTAGATGGACACCAGTTTTTCAGGGGAACCTACTGCTCTAAAATGTTGGTACCATTGTTTCAAGTATGTGACATGACATCCCTGAAGATTGTTCTTTCCATGAATTGAATTCTTTTATAATATATTTCAGAAGTTAGGGTTTGTGTGAAAGTTGCAGATCATTATCTGTCTTTACTGCCATTATGAAGGGGAGAAAAAATCAGGGCGTTATTTATGGCATAGCCCTCATTCTTTTAAATCTTCTATTCATAGCATCTTTACAGGTCTTTATCTTTTATGTACCATTGGCTGATGTACTGAGGAATTCCATGAAGAAGCCCATCATGCTCTCTGCACCCTCTCCTCCATACCGCTTAACTGTTACAAACTTTGTGGCTAGAAAATTGTCAAGCACCTGTGATTTTAACATTTCTTTAGCCAGCTTTCTTCTTGTGTTGTGGTCAAGGTCTTCCTGTACCGACTGTTCCGTTTTCTCGGCAAACCATTCCACTTCCTCTGCTGTCTGAAAATTTTCAAATTCTGCTCACAGGGATTTGTTCTGCGGTATATGGTAATGATATGGACAGTTTAGTCAGATCTGGTAAAAATGATAAGGCACAAGAAGTCAAGAAAGAAAATGTGAATCTGTTATGTGTTAGCTGTGAGGCTGAGTGCTGCTACTTCAGACACTGAACTGTCATGATTACTGGGAACGCCCGGTGGAACAGAAATTTGGTGATTTACTCACAAATTCATGCAGTAGAGAGAAGATGCACCTTAAGGTATTGTAGCATAAGGCATCACTGGTGTCTGTACCAAGAATTTTTACTTTTCTATAGTTTTGTATTCAAAACATTATGTAGATCTGTAAATTACAAGGTTTCTGTAGCAGTGTAATTGAAGAATCTGGTCTTCTGGGATGTGACACTGCATCACTGGGTAAGTGGGTCCAGTAATTTCAAAGGAACACCAGGAACCACTTATCCAACAACGTAGGCTTACATCCCAGAAGACTTTAATCCAGTTTGATGCTTGCCTGTGGTTTATCGAAGGCATTGCAGTATTGTGTCTCTGAGAAAAAATTCAATGCAAGTCTAAACTATACAAGACAGAGAGAGAAAGAAATGTATTAGAGTTTAAAAAAATGACAAGCATACCTTTGAATTATGATAGTAGCTATGCTTTCTGAAATAATAGTGGCAGGAACCTTACTTCAGTTACCTGCATTACATGTATGTGGTGAACAACTTAAAACCATGGACATTCAAAGAATGGTCTAATTCTGTAAATGTTGATGCAGTTGACACATGAGGGCTTTGGGACAAATGTTCCTTCTCTTTACTTACAAGTCTGTTATTATAAACATGTCAGTATATATCCAACCACTATCTGTAACGAAGGAAAATTTCCTACTTAAAGAGTAACGCTAATTGCTTCTAACTTACCCCACTATTTTTATTTTTAGTTTTGCTTTTTATTTGTATCATATTTTATATTACACTAAACAATCTATATTGTCCTATTTTATTATATTTATCATACTAAATAACCATGTGATTGTTGTACACACTTGTGTTGATGTCACCCCTTAATCCTGACAAATATGACAAATTCCATATCCATATGGACTATGTAATCCTGTATGGATTTACAGAAGGAAAATAAACACATGATATGATATATGAAACAAATACCTCAAGATAAGTGAATTCAGCACTCATGTTGTTACTGTAAGTCTTCTGCAGGAAACTGACTGCATCAGCCACTGTACCCTCAGCAACAGGTACGTACAGAATCCCACTGAATGAAAACCTGTCATTTTCATTGAGTCCATAATGGCGGAGTTCAATCTCGGGTACTGAACTGCAACACAATTTTCTTCTGTTGTGAATACCATGTCTTCTGTACACTCATAACACAGTTTATGGCTGCTGCAGGAAATTGGTGTCTGTTACATACTGCCTAATCTTTGACTGTAGTAGCATGTTAACTAGTGCAGGTTATATAAATTAACCAATAACTAGAATGTAACAGTTTCCCATTATAATATACAAACCGTAATTACACTTAAGACAGACTTTTTCCACTAATTTTCAAATTTTTTTTTTAATATACAAGCAGATCAGTTGTTGATGAAAAATTTAGTTCCTATGGAGGGGCAAGGACTGGGTTGATCTGGCTGAGGATTGGGACAGGTGGCGGTCTGTGCCGTGGTAAATGCAGAAATGAACCTTCAGGTTCCATAAAATGCAGGGAATTTCTTGGCTAGCCAACAGCTTTGTAGCTTCTCAAGATGGACTCTGCTTCATGGAGCAAAGAAAGTAACATGTGATGTCCCATTTTGTTACGATTGTATAATACACAGAATTTGATACAAATTTTGCACATTATATGAAGTTAAGTATTGTGTAAATATAAAGTGAGTTTCAGGAAGTATTATTTTATTTTGACATTCAGAAGACCATGCATCGTGATATATTCTTGTAATAAAAGCCAACGAAATGCACTATTTCTCAAACTTATTTTGGTACAGTGTTGAAACTTCTGATGATGGACAGTAGATCTGTCTGAAACATATAGAGTTCTTTACCAATATACATTTGAGAAACAGTCCGTCTTGTTGGCTTTTATTGTAAGAATATTATTTTATTCTATGTTTCTGCACTTTGCATTGTAATATAATTATACAATATCAGTGAACGAAATGTGCATTTCCTAAATTAATATTTTAATTTTTTTACGAAAAAGGACAAAAGTATTTTGTTTCGTTGGAAGGGTTCACCTAAGAATAAAAATTATTATAAATGATGAAACACTAGAACAAGTTAGCCAATTTACTTATCTAGGTTGCAGTATATCTTACCAATTTTCCAATGATGTAGAATTTAAATTAGCAAAATTTTTACAATGAATACATACTATTAAAAGAACTATTTTTAAGAAAGTGAGAACAGAAACTATTTTGAAAATATACAACACACTAGTTTTATGTACATTTTTATATGGGTCAGAAAATTGGACTTTAATAGCCTTACAAAGTGAAGAATTGAAGCGGCAGAAACGAAGTTACTGAGACCTGTGGCAGGCTGCACCCTTTATGACCACAAAACAAATGACTACATATACCGCGAACTACGGATTACAGGCATGCTGGACAAGATAGATGAATACAGATGGAACTGGCTTTCACACTTGCAAAGAATGCCACAAAACTGAATCCCTTTGAAATCATACCACTACAGACCACAAGGAAGGAGAACAACTGGAAGACAAAAGAAGCGTTGGCGCAAGCAGCTGTAACTCTGGAGACGGAACGGATCAAAGGGTCCTATCCTTGATGTTTATTATGATGATGATGATTTTTAATTTTTTGATGTCTTCTACATGTTTCAAACCCAAGGGTTCATCTGCAGGAAGACAGTTTTATATACGGGTATGGTATGATACAGTATGTTTCGCATGCTGAAATTACAATAAAAGGCTTTTATTGTAATTTCAACCGTCTTGCTGAAGATGAACCCTTAGTTTTGAAACATGTAGAAGACGTCAAAAAATTAAAATATTCATTTAGAAAAGGTGCATTGTTGGTTTGTACTGTATTATTTTATTCTGTGAAAAAATGTAACAAACCTTTGTTGATTAATGGCAATAGAATTGATGTTTGCTTTTTTATGTCCGTGTTGACGGTAAGCTGTCACGAATCGATAGAAATTACTCTGCTTTATCCTGGATTCCAGTGCTTCAGAAGAGACTGCAAAGAAAGGGCACAGGTTTATCTGTTATATGAACTATACACTTATGTTATTCAGGAAGAGAATTTGTGCATAATAATAAGTAGAAGACTCTTCACACACACACAAACAGACAGATTCACACATCCAGTATCAGATTTACACTGAGCTGAATAAACTACAGCTTGGGTCTTCCATTTTATAGAAGGCTTAAAAAACAAGTGCAGTAACAAATTTTTACTTTACTTACATCATGGAATGGAAATTACTTGAGACAAGTTGAAAATTATTAAGAATGGATATAATACAAACTGAAATAAGAAGAAGAATAAGTTCAGAAAGAGTTAATGGCATCTGATGCACATAGAAGATGATGGTAAAATGGAATATTTACTGGGCCCCTGCTGGGAAATAGAACAGGATGGCCAAGGAAACAGTGGAAGGAAGGATTTGTACAAGCACTGAATAGGAGAGGAGAAGAATCAGATGGTGTACAAAGGAAAGATAGATTTTTTCCCTGTGTTTGAGCATCACGCCATGAACATATATGAAGGAGTGGAGGTACAACTTCATTCAGTCTTAACTTCAGCACTCAGTGGAGGTGAATGATCTGTTTCAGGTGCAGGATACTTTCATCATGGGGAAAGAGCCATGGTACCGGATGATATTCTTTCTGCTGTTACAAAGCCATGATCTCGGTATAGGTTAGGGTCCCAGCATGCCTAAAACAGGCCTTGTGTAAGCAGTTATTGTAAGAAACAATGTTTACTGTGACAAGGACTGAAGACTTTCAGTGACCTGTAAAACTACTGCTGTCCTTCAAATGCAGCTCCTCATGAAACTGAAATATTTCATGTTATCTTCAATTTTTATGTATCTGTGGAATCCCAATGACACATCAAGAATAGAACCTGCTCGCATTTCAAATCATTGGCTCTCTGTATATTAACAGCTAGGCAGTAATGGTTAAGATATTCCTTTGTGGGCTGATCGCGACCTGAGGGCCACCAGCAGGTCATCTCTGCATTATATTACATTACTTTCATAAGCTTGTGTCACATAGTAAATATACACTCAGTATATTTTTCTAGTGATCAGTTCTTTTTTACATAAGGCTTGAAGCTTTCATAGTGCACAGATTTTCTCACAGGTTCTTAGAGTGTGTGTCACATCATAGCTGGCCTGAAATGTAACATTTTGGAGACCTCCTCAATCTCCATCATCAGGGTTGAAGTGGTAATGAGCCACAAGTCATTATTAGCCCACTCCTAGTGTGTTTCTCAGTAAGGAACTGCTAGCTGTTAGCATAGTGTGGTGTCTTTCTCAGTAAGGAACCACCACTCATTGTTCTGTTTCTCAGTACATCCTTCACTTATTCTTCCACATTAGCCTCCTAATCTCCCACAGTGTTGAATCAAGTTCAGTTTTTACCCATCCTGTTTTTTTAGTACAACATAACTTTGCCTGGAGTCTATTGTTAATTTTTTTCTCACTGCCTTTGTTATTTTCTGTGCATTCAAGCTTGGTTTGACACAGTTATAATGTGGCTGACAGCCCAAGTATGTTCTGGGGAATCATTTTTACCTGCAGGATCTGACATATTATTAAAAGTGTTATTTTCATCATCTAACCTAGTTTTGTACTATTCCTTTATTACTTTATATTCAACCATTTGTAATTTATTGCCTTCTCTGATAGCAAGAAACCATGCCTTTTTACATCAGTGGCAGAAATGCAGCAGCAAAAAATGTATGCATTAGGAACAATGTTAACATGATGTCAATTATACATTCTAGTGAATTATTAGACAGAAAAATGTCTTACACATATCTGTGGAAAGCACTTTGTTTTTTGCTTACCTTCCCACGTGTTTTTCTTGTGTGGATGAAATCCATATACACCAGCATTACTGTGATAATTCCTTATGAAACAAGCATATAATCCTGTGTGGAAACATGCTGGTCTTGCACAGCTGTTGTTGTGATAACAGTTACGTGACAGAACAGATTTCAGCAGCATTACTCTGCAAGGTTTCAAGGTGACATCTGTTCTTAAACATATTTTGTATCGGATTATTCTTAAAAACAGAATCCCATACATATTTTTTCACTTACTGTACCAGCTGTCTCTAATATATCTCATGTGCTGTGTGCAAGTGAGAAGATCAAGGACAATGGACAACAGCAAGACAGAATAAATAGAACTATTATCCAGTTTAAAAACATGCAACTGGATATAGCTGCTATAATTTATTGCAAGGTACTGTGGTTATTAGTTGAGTACTCATGCCAGTGGTGTGTTTCATATACTGTCAGTAACAACAAACAAATGAACTGACTATATAACAGGCCTTGTTGAGCAGTTAATAGTTCCTCAGATGTTCAGGAAGTCAACACATTTTATGGAATCCAAAGGTTCAATTACCATGTCCACATGAACCACCACATGTTCTAAGCCAGATTAATCCATTCCATACCCTCTCATCCTATTTCTTTAAGATTCATTTTAATATTATCTGCCCATTTATGCATAAGTCTTCCAAGTTGTCTCTTTCCTTCAGCTTTGTCCACCAAAACCCTACATGCCACATGTCCTGTCTGACTTATCATCCTTGATTTTATCACCCTAAAAATATATATTGATTAGTACAAATTGTGCAGCTCCTCATTATGCAAGTTTCTGCAGCCTTTTAGTACTTTCTCCCTCTCAGACCCAATTATGTTCTACAGCACCCTATTTTCAAACTCCTCTAGCCTATGTTCTCCCCTTATGTGAGAAACCAAATTTCACACCCATTTAAAACAACAGATTTACCTATGTATTTTAAGCTTTATGTTTTAGATAATCACTGTGGACAAAAGATCTTGCATTATCAATGCTTGTAGTGAATGTTTTCTATTATAGTAGTAGTTGACCTTTGAGTTCACTTGAATAGACTGAAGATAGATATAAATCTCAGTCAGAGAGTAGGTCAGTCTCTCTGAAACAATGGATATTTATGTGCTTTGTGACAGAAATGAAACACCAGGTAACAACACCCATAAATAAACAACACATTGCATAGCCAAAAATCCAAAATTTATTATTTAAAGAATATAATTATAAAATGTACAGAATACCAACACACAAAAATATTTATACAGTACAATTTTCATTCCAGCTCTAAACTATCCTTTCTAAGGAGTGTAACTGTGTTACAGTTCCCGTCCATATGCATTGTTGTAATACAGCTAAACTGATGATTTGTAAAGACAGAATTGCCTTCCAGCACCGTTTATACTCTCAAACAGAATATACATTTGAGTCCTGAAGATGTCACTGTGACTAAAATTTATAGAATCTTCTTGAGTTGTCAGCCATGTCATATCAGAGTCAGAGTTCAATAAAGATTACTGTCATCTGAGATGTGATGCCGCGCAGAATGGTAGACAGCCAATATTTCAGAGGATGCTACAATTACTGGTGAGTGATGTGTCAATAGATTTCATAGTTCCAAACAATTTCTTAAAGTTACTCTAATGTATGAGGAATTAAATTCATGTCTGTGGTACAGGCACTGTAGGCAGTATAAATCAAACCATATGAAGTGATAACTGTTGGTTCGATGACAGACAAATGTGTATAAATGGATTCAAAAATCTAATGAGGGGAGTAAATGGTTGAGTCCTCTCTGATTCGTTACATATTTTGTAAGAATAAAGAAATCTTGGCTACAGAGCGCAATGACCAGAAAGTATGGTCTTATATTCAGAAACTGCAGAGAAAATTGTGAGAGAGGTTCTACCTCTTGCCTCTCATTGCCAGTTGTTCATTCAGTACCATAACTCTCCCTGGCCCGAGTGTTAAGGCGACGGATTTTAGCCAGGTGGGTGGGACTGCACCTTGTGTTTATGACTTGTATTTGGTTTTGTTACGCTTTTTATTTTGTAATTATTATTTTAGTGAACCGACCCCTCGACCTCACAACCTGATACATATACTTTAGCTATCAGAAATCATATGAATGTTGCAAAACTGCTCAATTCTTCTGCAGTTTCTAATACAGAGTCCTAGTGCTTAGCCATTTTGCTTAGTATAATTTCTTTATTGTAACAGAGTTGAAAAGGAATTTGAGAAGACCCAATCAAGCACAGCTGTAGTACAATATAGACTGTGGCATGACAAATATTATATACAATTTTTTATGTTTCGTTGTATACATCGTGACTTTGTGGACCCAGAACACTGCACAAGTAATGACCAAGTATTTGAGATAAAGGATGTGACATTTCTCTCAGTTATCTGTTAGTCTTGCCTTCCATGTGATACCCTATTCTCAATAAAGATACCTGAGTTACAGCAACATAACTGTTTAATATCAGTGCTGGAGGTGATGCTGGCGCACACAGCCTTAATTGTAATAACCCTACCATTCTTTTGGCCAGTAACCAATTGATGGGATTTCCTAATTGCTTTCCAGGTGTTATGAGAGAACTAAAAATTCCACAAACAATGGAATTTATGCAATGATGCAGAAGAAACTGGAAAGAAGAAGGTGACAGGAAGAGCAATGACAGGATTACAAACAAGATACAAGATAATAATAAAAGGGAAAATTAAATTCAGGAAAGTTTTTGAAATTTTGGGGTTTGTTATACCTTAACAGGCCTAATGCTGGAAAGGATAATGGATGTAACAAGTAATGCCACATGTTATTACACCAGTTTTGAACCTTTACTCTAAACTGACATGGCTGTTTGCCTCAGAAGGTCTTACTGGAAGACACGTTATGTAATGTTCTGTAGAGTCTTGTTTCAGTGGCGCACTATCACATACAGCAAGGGAAATGTCATGGAATTTTTTCACTTTTAACAGAAAACACACAATAATGCAAATATGTTACTTGAGGCATGTGAATAAGATTTAGAGCAACTGCCCCACTTTGGTCCCTGACCATTTATAGTACTGCTCCACACTGGGTCCCAAACAGTTATAATACTGCCCCACATGGGGTCCTGACCAGTAACATTTGTGCCCCCACACTGGGTCCTGATCATATGATAGTGCAGTACCACACTGGGTCCTGATCATATGATAGTGCAGTACCACATTGGGTCATGACCAGTTATAGTACTATCCCACTTTTGGCCCTAATCAGTAGAAGTACTGCCACACCTGGTGTCCTGTCATGTCATAATAATACTGTCCCACAATGGGTCATGTTTATAGTAGTGCTCCACACTGGGTCCCAATCACTGACATTACTGCCCCACACTGGGCCCTGATCAGTGACAGTATTGCAAATACTGGGTCCTGATCATATTATAGTAATGGCCCATATGGGTTCCTAAGTTGTTATACACTAGTGCCCCACACTGTGTCCCATTTATGTTATAGTCCTGGCAGATATGTTTTGTGAATAACTGCAGTTACAAATGGACAAAACATTAAGAATACTGTGAATTGTTACCATTCAGGGACATAAAGAAAGACGATATACAGTATATATTGTGCTTATAGTGATGTCATAAACAGGTAGCACAGTAATTATTATATCAATAACTAAGCAACCTTATGATGTACCATTTTATGAAACTTGTAAACATTCTGTAGCTGAGATAAAATTATGGCAGAATGTCTTTGGTGCCTGTTATATTATTCAGCGTTTGAAATGTCTGTCCCATGTACCTGGTAATACATACAGACACACGTACAAGAAAGAGAGGCATATATAGGAATTTAATAACATTTGCACAAATTTTTACAAATTAAATTGCGATAATGTAGTCTGTGTATGCATGTCACACATTACTGAAGTTAGGTCAGGAATATTCTGATTAAAACAATCCTTACTCACGTTATGTCCACTCCCCCCCCCATTTCACAAATTTTTCTGCTCAATTTTTTAAAATTCCACATAGGGAAGAGGAAAATATACTCTCATTTTACTGTGCCTGTAATCACAGTAACCAAAAGGAAATGAATTTAGCTACTGTAACGTATTAACAGATTATCTCACTGCTGAGTGTATAAACTTGAACAGTAAATGAAAATGAGGGAAATAACATAAGTATAGTAGATACAAACAGTGGCGTACCGGGGGGGGGGGTTCAAACCCCCCGAAATTCCGAAGGCCCTCCAAAATCATGCCAAACTCAACCCTATTGTGAAAACTGTTAAAAACTGCTGAATTTAGGATGCCAACACCCCAAGATGTTTGGAAAAAAGGCAGTAAAATTCTAAAACTACCGCCGGTTCGCATTTGTTTTACATTAGCAATGACAAATAAATTGGTTGTCATCATGAATAGTCTTAAAGTACCAAAACTTAAAAAGATTTTACTATATGAAATGAAATTTCTTGTACAAAATTACAGCTGCCTCCAGAACCCCTGACTAGGGGGCTACTGCCCCCAGATCCCTGTCCTCTGTCCTCAACTGAATTTGTTGAACCCCCCCCCCCCCCGAACAAAATTCCTGGGTACACCACTGGATACAAAGGTGATTATAATCTGAGCTTTCACCCTTCTGACAGAACTATATAAACAAAATCTAATGCATGACTATAATTTGGTCCCAAGGACTGACGTTATGAAATCAGATTTGAATATTGCCTCACAACAGGTGGATTGTGTGAGGCACTGTTAGATCTCAGGGAAGGCACTGCCTATCATGTTCTTGCCTCGATAACGGTAGGTATGTGTTCTGATGCTGAAGTGCTTGCCCGCCATACGAACCTGACACTTCTCATCTGGGTGAACAAGGAAGCACACTGTGTACAGGGCCATCTCCAGTTCAGGACTTGTACCAACAAACATGGAGCCAACAGGTTTCATGACATTGGCCCACTTGTAGTGCAGTTTCAAAATTGCTCCTTTCTGGAACACAATTTAAACTCTCTAAGCACTGAGTCAACATAAAGTATACAGCTTTTATCCTAGCAGAACATAACAGGAATACTTATAATACCAGAAAAAGAAACAAAGATTTAAATCTCTCTAAAAAACTTCATGATACATAAAGTATCTCTTTTATTCTAAGATATAAGAAATTCAGTCAAACATGATAATTTTATTTAATTCAAGTCAGCATATATTTGGTTCAAGACAACTACATGTTTCAACCATATATAGCCATCATCATGCTGCACAAAAGAAAGAAAATTAGTGCACAGTTGCATTCAGGATTGATGTGAATTAAATACAGGGTTATTTGAAATGATTGTCGGGGTTTCAACAACTTGTCATACACAATACACTTGAGATAGGAGTATGTGTATTTTTTTATTTAATAGAACAACACTCCAAGTTTTTGTTACATACCTTACAGGTGCTCTATATG
>Ga0123352_10007884_pt1 | contig 16512 bp, 8 predicted proteins | sample TergutLab28metaG_FD_89700 | JGI IMG/M metagenome (GOLD analysis project Ga0123352, IMG submission 89700) | Labiotermes labralis P1 segment gut microbial communities from Petit-Saut dam, French Guiana - Lab288 P1 | ecosystem: Host-associated > Arthropoda: Insects > Digestive system > Gut ... | reverse complement strand
TTTTTTTTTTTTTTTTTTTTGTTTTTTTGTTGTGTTGTTGTTGTGTTTTGTGGGTGTTTTTTTTTGGTGGTTGTGTGGTTTGTTTTGTGTGTGTGGTGTGTGTGTGGTGTGTGTGTGTGTGTGTGTGTGTGTGTGTGTGTGGGTGGTTGGTGTGTGGACGTTTGTCAGTCTAGACATATTTTAACATAGTTTCTGTCTCATAATAAGTCGAATGTATTACCAGACGGTGGGCCCTGAAACTTGTTACTGATATAAAACTTAAGTTCGCGAATTTTGCGTGTGTGTGGTTTAAAAAATATGGTAGTTTGCCATCGAATTATTTGAGCCATTTTTCCGATAAATTGAGGCATTGCATTTGGGTAATTGAAATACAGAATGGAGGGATGCTATAAACTTGCATACAAATTGTGATTTAACAAAATTTGTGTGTGTTTTGAAAAATTCCAACGTTTTGAGGTCGCGTACCTTTTTGAGTTCGTTTTCTTATACACTGGTGCCAGTCGTCCTATTTACTTGTCTCTGAATACCAGCAATTATTAGCACGTTACGTCCAGCATGAGTCTCTCGTTGCATGAACAGTAAAATTCAAAGTTATGTTGGCACAGGAAGACCACGGGAATGGTAACATTTTTTTTCAGAACTGCAAGAAATAATCCGACTGCGTGCTTTTTAAACAAACCAGTTTGTGTTCGGTCACATACTGAGCTCGTTAAATTGTTAACAGAACTTTGTTTTGAATAGTTTAAACGTTCTGTCTTCTATTACAATGGGCTTTTCGAAAGCCCCCCGCCCTATTCGAGTCCAAAATACACTATTGATTAGTTGATTGGGAAAATGAGTCTTTCCTTCAATTGGTTTTATTGGAAAACTAAAGTTCTATTAGAGTGTAACCAACCATAAAGATTTAACGAACATTGGTACCAATTATTTAGGTATAATTGTCTGACTCATTAGTCATTACTCATTACGTCCCCCCCCCTCCCCGCTCTATGTCCGTCTGTCCGTCTGCCCCTTGTTTTGCTCGGTCCACTGGTGCTCTGAATCCAAACAAAGGTGCATTATCCTGCTGTCTGCTGCACTTGTGACCAAGCAACAGTGATGCAAGTGCATGGCTGGATGTTGTAATTGTTTGGTATCTGTGAGGCAACAGGCCTGATGTTTTTGAGTGCACTTTGTAACGTTGGGGGCGTGGAATTTCCTTTAAATCGCAAGTCTCTTACAGGTGAAAGGGTGTACGTCTCGAGGCTGTCTGACAATTAACGCCGTATATCAGATCCTAAAAGTAGCTGTGATATGTGGTGAACAGCTGTCACAGTCCATACTATGCTCCGCTCTGTGGCAGCGGCCAATACACTGTACTCAGATTACATTTACCCGTATTATGGTTGTTCGAAAACAAAATTCTGGGTTACTTTAGTTTAAATTGCGGGTTTTCCATCCCGTTGTATGTACATATAATGAAATATTTTATTAGACCGTCTTTACACAAAAATATGGTGCAATGTTTTTATTATGCAACTAACAACTGAGCTACATGTTTCGACACTCCAGGGCCATCATCAGGCCCTGGAGTGTCGAAACATGTAGCTCAATTGTTAGTTGCATAATAAAAACATTGCACCATATTTATGTGTAAAGACGGTCCAATAAAATATTCCATTACTTTAGTTTAGTTTAGTTTCTCCCAATTGGTTTAAACGTAAGAGTAAATTTGAATGAATAAAGTGAAGTGGCTGTTGTATGTCTTCATTAGAAGTAAAATTCGTTTAATTGATGTAATAAATTCGAAAATGTGTGGCTAAAAATATACGTGACAGCTGTCATGTTATCAGTATGGGAGAGATTTCAAACTCCGGTAGCTGTAACTGTGTGCACAGCACTGCATAACTGTGACTGTGTGCACAGCACTGCATAACTGTAACTGTGTGCACAGCACTGCATAACTGTGACTGTGTGCACAGCACTGCATAACTGTGACTGTGTGCACAGCACTGCATAACCTCTTGAATCTTCTTTTTTGTTTTTCGTTTCTGATACAAATAGTCATATTATAGGAAGCGCATCTCTAATTTCCCTAATGTTCCTCACACTATAAAATGTTCCCTTCTGCTATATACAGAAACGTTCTAATAAAATTAGATAAAAAGTTCAGGAGGAATGAAATTGCTATTTGGAATTAACAGTTATTAGAAAGGTAAGTAATCAAAGTTATTCCGTATACCAAACACCCGGACCGCTGTGTTAGCTGTCTCATATTGTTCATTTATATGCCGTCTTCTTCCCTGCTTGACCGATAAGCACCGGCCCACCACTCCGCCGGACGCTCTGCCAGCGCTGCGTCATCACCGCACATCGGTGACGGCAGCTAGACAGACGGTCGCAGTGACAGTAAATCTAATAAAAACTCGCTAGAGCGTCGTGGCGGCGATTGTCCGTCGATCAGGAAGGTAAAACCCTGTATTTGTTTTTATTTATTCCTTCCCACTTGTTTATTTTTTCATATATTTTTATTCCTCCAGCCAACACCATTATTCATGTATGTACCGCGTGCTCAGTCGTGGTGCTGTTTGCCGCAAGGTTCAGGCGCACATCCTGCCACCTATCATTTGTTGATTATTCATTTAATTTCTTGATCCAGAGCTGCCAATCTACGAACCAGCCAATCAACCTGTCACACAAGTTACTATTAATGTTTAGCCTCTTTTCCTTTCCTAAAGGAAAGTTTGCTGAAAGAAAGTAAGAACTTTAGAAAAAGAAGGCTTTTAGATTTTTGGCCCGCCTTCTCAACCAACACGTGGGGAACGGAGAAAAACCACGAGAAATGTCTGGTCGGCAAAGCCGAATTCGGAAAGAGGACCATGAGCGCTGATGTGGCTACTTCAGGAGACACGAAAATGGGGTGGGGCAGCCCTTTGCTTGCACAAGGACGTGAATAACTGTGGAGTGCCTGACAAAAACTGCTGTGTTTGGACCTGAACACATAAGCACGTTTAGGCAGACTGAATTATCGAAGAATTTCAATTAACTCTAAATGCGGAGAGCCTGAAAAGTTCTACGCGATCCGCTTCTTCTGTTTGTTACTGATTTTCAATTCGCGTTGCTCTCATGAAATAAAACACAACTCTGTAGTTAGGCCTGTAAATTATATAGCCTCATATAACATTGTATATCATATAAATTTTAATCAGCAAACCAAAGGAATTTCTATACAAATTTGTTGTAATTGGTAGCTGTTACTGCAGAACAGTTTGTCAGTTTGTCACTAAATTTTCACAGTTGTTACCAATAAAATTTGTATAGTTGAGGACAAAACACAGCGGAAGGTTTTCATTAAACATTATTTCTGTCTATTGCAGTGTGTCTGCAAAAGCTCATAGCCGCTTATCTAGTCAAGAAATGTACCGACATATGTGACGTGACTAAGAGTACATCGAAATTCTAACCGAGTAACCGAAGTAACTGGCTGTCACAATAACTAAGGGGCCCGGTTGGACTCTGCGTCGGGACGTCGATTACCCTGGATGAAAATGTTGTGGTTTTACTCAGTCCTTCCATACCAGTGCTGGGGTAGTGTCTTATAAGACGTGACGTGACGACCGGTTCTCTCCACAGCCCTTCCATGTCTTTATTCAGCACTGTCAAACCAGTCGACGTTGTATTTGCTAAGTCGATGCCTTTCAGATTTCTTTTCCTGTCGTTCCGCCGTCACCAGCGATACATTCACGCGTACCGCCAGGTACTGACAGTGTTAATAACACTGTATTCTCTTTCCTATTTTAACTTTATAATTACTTAGTAATTTTTTTTCCTTTCACATAAATACAATTGAACAATTTTAGTAATGCGATTAACGTATATAAATTGAATTATGAATTCCGAAACAATGTCGCGTACCTCTGCGTTACGCGCACTGTGCTAATACACTCTTCAGTGAACTCGAAGTTCATAACCATCAGGATACGGGTTGATCCCTGGGAAGTAAAGAAGGAATTGGGAGGAGGTTGAGCATTTATTGTATTGGAGTTTACTGTAGATATTTGTAGTGGGAGGGCAGCATTATGGCATGTAATGGATGATAACGTTGTGAGGGCTGCGATGGAGTGGAATTTTGTTATTAAATTCTAGTTGGGCGGCGTGAGGTGCCTGTAGGGAAACGTGGCGGTTTGGTTACCATCTGAGCATTTGCTTTGGAACAGAAAGAAAACCACGGAAGACTTTGAATGAGATGGCAGGTGGCAGGACCTGCCAGATATACAGGATGATCCTGGAGGAATCTTCCACACGTAGGGAGAGCTTTCGTTAGGTTATACTGTACCGCCGTAACAAAAACTACGTAATTATATTCAAAGTTGAAGATGTTGAAGATTGTAGTTGTGAAGAACGAGGAGTGTTATAGATTTATTGATTATCAAGTACACATTAAAGCGAAGGGAATTTGCAGTTTCTGTACTGCTTAAAACCATGCTTAATGTATAATTAACATCTAAATGACATAAAGAAATCCTTGCACTAGTGTCATAAATATCGTGCTTAGGTTTCCCAGTACTTTACACAGCACACTCTTCTCCTCATGACTTGTCTTGGCTACCGGCTCAAGGTCGGATCTGAGTATTGCACGGATAACACGCCATGTTAAAATACGTACAGTACGCAGAATCGCAAGAAAATCGCATTTTTCTCGCGTCATTAGTCTCCGTCGCCATTCAACTTGAAGGTACGTTTGGTTGTGTCATTGTAATTGAAACTACGGAACGCCCTCCCACAGCATGGCGCATTCTTCCTGGAACACCCTGTATGCTTACGTCTAGGCAGCAGCCTAGCCCTGAAGAGCCTGTACCATTCGTAGGTTTCAAACAATTATAGTAACAATTCACTTCGTTGCTATGTGATAGACGGTCTCTACATGCTAAAGATCAGCTAGATGATATGCAATACGTAAACATGCTCTCTGCTCAGAGCGACTGCTTCTCTAAACATCAGTGTGACATTACTGCAGCCCACAGTTCGGACAGCTGTACCCGCTAGTCCACTCTTGCACCGATGTCGGTTAACAAACGTCTCTCGGCCGCTTTCAATAACCGGCCGCTCACGGTGTATAATTATGTCCTTTTCTATCGCTGTTTTACAGCGACAGCGGGTTGTACATGAAAAACTGTGTTTACTTGGTCAGGTTGCATTTACGGCCATTGTAGGCCTCGTATTTAAATGCTAAAACAGCATTGTGTTCTGTTGCATTAAGTCACGAAATGTGGAACAATTGCGCGCGGCATCTCTCGTGTCGGTTGCCGGCTGCAGGCGGGGTCTTTTGTTGATATTTTGTAAGCCTTGTAGCCTATTATCAATGTTAATAATGTATTGCTAAATTTAGATGTATTTATGTCAGCAGCAGCAAGAGGAGCAGCTATGAAATTCGGCACATGTGCGATTGAGGGTCCTCTGTTTACAGGGGCTTAACAAGGGAGGGGTGTGGTGCCATCGATGCCGCCACCACCGGGCGGCAGCTTGTAAGGGGCGGCAAAATTAATATTATTAAAAAATCTGATTTTCTACACTGAACAAATTTTGAACAATTCAGCCTAATGGAAGGAAGTTCGATAAATAATTGTGATTTTTTAAAGTTTACAATTTCCATTATTGGCTGCCATCGCGTTCAGTTGCCCCGGACGCCAAAAGGCGCCGCTACGTCACTGTCTGTATGTGGTAATTTTCTTTACGGGGATTCACTTGAGAACACCGGAGCAGCCCGGACAGTGTAGTATGCATAGTGGGTAGGTCGCGGGCTGGGAAATCGAGGAGTCTGGTTTCGATTTCCGGTGGGAGCAGCAGATTGGATATTGCGTTATTATAGTTTGTAACAGTTTTCATATCGATCACGATTCCAGTCTTCCGGTATGTTATGCCGTGCTGACAAGTGAACAGGAGTGCCACCGTCTGGCAGTCTCCTCACTCTGCTAGACTCTAACGACGGAGGCCCTGTGCCAGGGCTGGCGAACCTTCTGGAGGCCGCGTGCCTAATGTGTCTGTAATCGTTGAAGAAATCCTTTCGCATTCCTATGGGAATTTTGAAGAGCAAAATAAGGTCTAGGAGTTTTCCAAAAATTATTATTAGTAACTGCATTATTATCATTAATGCATATTAGGTCACTTAATTAATGCATAGTATAATTACTGTATGGGTTGGGCCGGGAAGTTCAGTCGGTATAGCGACTGACTACGGCCTGGACGATCCGGGATCGAGTCCCGGTGGGGACGAGATTTTCCGCCCGTCTAGACCGGCCCTGGGGCCCACCCAGCCTCCTGTAAAATGGGTACCGGGTCTTTCCCGGGGGTAAAGTGCGGCCGGGGCTTGCTGCTGACCACTTACCTCCTTCTAGTGCCGCGGTCATGGAAGAGTAGAGCTATACCTCTACCCACCCTCTGGGCCACACCGGGCCTGTAACGGGATCACTTTACCTTTTCTATAATTACTGTATGGGACCAATATGGGAGTGTGAAGGTACATGAAACCTAATAAGATTTTCAACATGAAGTTGAAAATCTACAAACCTCTCCACTCCTACCCCACTCTTACCAACTAGCGGTGGGTCCTGTTGAGGTGAGTAACCCACGCTAAGTTTGAGGTAACCAACCCTTTCGGCAGCATGGGTCACCGAGCAGAAAGAACAAGGGGGTCTGATGGACTCAATCATAAGGGTCTATCAGATGGGGTAGGAGGGACCCTTGAGCTTGGTTGCAACCCTACTAGGAGAAGGACACTCCAAAATCAAACCAAGGGTAAACGACGCTCTGGAAGCTGTGGTGAAAGCAAGTCGTATAAGGGAGTAAACCCTGATAAAAAATCCTGGCCCTTCAGGTTGAGGGTTTTACGTTGGGCTAACCCCCCAGCTAAGTAAAAAATATACGGTTACGAATTTCTCGAAGGATACTCGGAAGGAAGGGATAACTGATGATGAATGGATTTGGAAAAGGAATATGAAAATTGGAACGTGGAATGTAAGAAGCCTATTTTGGTCAGGAGCACTAAAAGTGCTCCATAATGAATTGTCAAATTTAGACATCGACGTAGTAGCGTTACAGGAAACTCGGTTGAAAAGTGGTATTGAAAAAATTTCGTAACTTTGCTTTTTTCAGTAGTGGATCAGAAAGTAGGAAACATGAATTTGGTTGCGGTTTTTATGTAAGTGGAGAATTTTAAAAATATGTTAAAGATTTCAAAATTATAAATGAAAGAATTTGCTGTTTGGGATTAAAAGCTAAATGCTTTTCATGTACTCAGATAAATGTCCATGCACAACAAATGAAAAAACGGAAGGCATAAAAGAAGAATTTTACAATTTATTAGTGCAAAATATAAATCAAATAGCTGGGTCGGACGTTAAAATAATACTTGGAGATTTTAATGCAAAGTTGGTAAAGAAGGCGTATACAAACCCACCATTGGCAATGAACGTTTACATAATGGAACTAACAACAATGGAATAAAAATGATTCATTTTGTCGTATTTAAAGGTTTAAATGTAAGAAGTACAACGTTTCCACATAAAGATATTCACAAACAGACTTGGTATTCAGCAGACGGCAGGACAGCGAACCAAATAGATCATGTTTTAATCAGTGATGGATTCAGGAGTGCAATAACAGGCATCAGAGCACTGAGGGGATCAGACAGTGGATCACATTACAACTTACTGAAGATACACTTTAAAGTGAAATTAAGGGTAAAAACTGGAAATAAATATAATGAGGAAAGAAAAATGGGGAATATTTATTTAAAATCCAAAATGGAAAAAAGACTGTGCTGTAGAAATTAATAATAAGTTTGAAATACTGGAAAATTTGGACAATGAAGATAGTATTGACAATAACATTAATGAAAAATGGGAAAACGTTAAAACAATAATCAAGGGAAAACAGCAGCTTATGGAAAGGATGAAGGTACAGAAACATTTAAAAATAAATGGCACGATGAGGAATACAAATTTGTAATAGAAGAAATGAAGAAAGCAAGAGAAGAGTGGTTGATAAAAGGAAGAAGGGAGAAGGAAGAGCAGCAGTATAACCGTAAAAGAAAAGAAGCTCACAAAATAATTAGGAATAATAAAAAGACATACACGAAAAATGTAATAGAATGAATAGAAGAAGATAAGAAGCATAACAGAAGGAAAATGTATCAAACAGTAAACCAATTTAAGAAATAATATCAACGTAAATTTAGCATAATTAGGAACAAAAAAGGAGAACTGGCAATGAATACAGAGAAGAAAACAGAAATGTGGAGAGAATATTTTGACAAAATCTGTGCAAGAGTTTAAAAAACCACTATAATAGAGACAATAAGTTTAAATAGATTATGTTGTTTTGGGCATTACAGAGAATGGAAGGAAATAGAATTCCCAAAAGAGTATTATATATGATTCTGGGAACAACAAGATTGACAGGTAGACCAAAAAATAGATGGCAAGATGGGGTGAGAGCTAATGGAAGAATAGTTGGTGGTGAAGGGTGGCAGAAAAAAATACATAACGGAGAGGAATGGAAGAAGCTCCTGAGAACGGCAAGGAGTCGTCTCATTCTGCACATACCAATGGAATGAATGAATAATTACTGTATTTCTAATAAATGCTCCCGCAAGGAATGCGATAAGTGAGAAAATGTGGCAGTAACTGTGGCTGCTACTGCTTCTTGTTTGAACAGAAGACAGTAAAAGTTCTGTCTAATGTCACGTATTCGCCCATTCACCGCCAGGCCGGCACACCAATGATAAATATCCAGTCAACACTTCGCACCGCGCCGATTTGTGTAAAAATATTTCACTGCACTATTAATTGGTAGCTATCGTAATTCATATACAGTCTGTACGCACTTAGATTTGTGTGTGTATCCACATATTCTTGACAAAATACAGGCGGTGGTTGGGCAAAATAAATAAAAATTAGGACAACAGTCAATGCCGCGTGCCATTTTGGTCTCGCGTACCATAGGTTCGTCAGCCCTGCCCTACGCTCTTCCGAGACGTCGGTGAATATGTACCACTGGACACGGCAGAACATCCGAAAGAACCTGAATCTTTATGAACACTGCTCTGGGAACTGAAAGACTCACTTTTCAAAACTTTTTTCGAATTTCTTCCATATCACCAGTGACGTCACCATGTACGGTACGTATATTGTCGTCATTCATTGCGTCGTCTCTCTGGCGACGGGTCCACAGCCTGTTCTACGGCGAGTTCTGTGCCATCTAGTGCTTCCTATTTCAAATTGCATTGTCTTCTCCGTAAGGTCAGGCGCGCACCCAACAGGGGGCTGCCGGTCTGCAGCCTCGCAAATCATAAGATGTTATAAACTGTTACATGATTCACCTTTCAGCCGAAATGAGCCACTGAAGTCAGCTGATGACAAATACATTAGAATTTTGAAAAATAAAATTAGAAACTTAGAAGGCCTTAGATGAATCTAAAAAAAAAGACCACACTTTTGTGGTTTGAATTAGGTGAGTGATTGAGTCATGTAACACGTAGTTATATTTATTACGTAAATTTTGTAACCTGGATTTTAAAAACAAATTAAATTATATACTCCCTCAGGGTCATCCCCCCAATGAAATTTCTGTATGCGCAGCAGCTTAAGGTCCCTAGTAGCTGCTTACATCTTCTTCCTCGTCTTCTTGTTCCTTTTAGCTTTCCTTCAATACCGTTTTGACGTTGCGTGACGATGTATAAAGCTGCGACGTGTACACGTGTTAGTGACACACCAGCGGCACACCGATGTCGCTGGTGTGTCACACAACAAGCGAAGTGCTGTGGTGTTGTCTGTGTGACTGACCGGTGGCGTTACGTAGAGTAGGGCATGATCTGTCTGACATATTGTTCCGTTGCTCTGTTCGCTCCAGATTAGCTACGGGGGCAGAGTTTGCTCAAATAAAGGATAACGATCTTTGTGGTGACGTGAATTTGTTAACTGTGACTCTTGCAATAATGTCGGTGCGACTTGTCACGCGTGTCATTTCCAAAGCCACCACCTGCATCGCTAAATGCTCACGCATGGACCCCGCAATCACTTATTCAGTGCGTGAAGTCTGCAGTGTGTGAACACAACCGGTACACACACACACACACACACACACACATACATACCACACACACCACACCACACACACACACACACACACACACACACAGGTTTTTTATTTTGCGAACTTTGCCTGTGGTTGCTGCGTGTTTCGGCCAGTGTGTGGGACTGTTGTCAAATATATTTTTTATTCCTACGACACAACACCCCTCACCTCCAGTGGGTCAGGGCTTACTCATTATCCCGCCTTCACGACCACCCTTCGCCACACCACACTCGGTAGGATTCCTCTGGACGAGTGATCAGCCCGACGCAGAGACCTCTACCTGGTAACACACAACAATCAAACGAGACAGAAATGAATGATCCCGGATGGATTCGAACCCGCAGTCCCACCAAGCGAAGCGCCGCATCCCCACGCCTTCGACGGCCCGGCCACTGGGATCGGCGTTCTCAAATACAGAAACAGAAGATACACGGACGGGTACATTCCGATGGTTACGAATACTTTGGGATCTCAAAATCGTAACTTTGTGACCATTGGAAAGTGTGGCGTTGTGCGTTGCTCTCTGCCAGTGTGGAGGATACCAGAATGTTACCAGGTGACTGCAGTCCGTCTGTAGCTCGTGTTTATAGGGACCTCATTCAGTTGGTGCACCAACAGTCCTCACGGTATCGTAAGCAAGAAAGCCAAATGTGCATTTTCAATGACAAAACCCTATATCTAAAACATCCTATTGGATTGTTACAAAAAGTGTCACGTAATGTATGAACCGGAGAAGGCATGATGGGATGTCATCATAAGACATGAATAGCGTATTCGGCACAGTATCTAGGCTACGGGCCGGACGATCCGAGCTTCGAATCCCGGCAGGGACAAGGAACTTTCCTTCTTTCCCAGCAGTCCAGACCGGTTCTGGGGCTGATTGGTTGCCGAGATTCTTCACTGGGCTTAAAACGGTCGGGTCGGGAATTTGACCACTAAGCTGCATGTAGTGCGGAGGTTAGGAAAAGTGGAGCTGTGCTGCTGCCTGCATGGCGTGGTGAGAGTAAAGCTATCCCTGTACAGGCCTAGAGAGGCCCTAGGGGCTGGGAGAGGTTGAGGCTCTCAGAATTTGTAGAAAATTGGCACCTGAAGATGGCAAGTTGCCAGCCCTTCGCACCGGCCACCTTTACCCGTGGGTGACATCCCTGGTAGTCATTTCTGTTAGAGGCTGAGTCGACCCTAGGCCCACAGTGCGACCTGAAGGGTGAAGTCATTGAAAACTCCCAAAGACTCCGTCGGTAATGGAAAAGCGCAATTTTCCGGCGTGGAGAGGGACAAATTTAACTTTAACTTATATCGTCACAGTGGGGCATTGGAGGTATGGATCCTCTCATTCTTAATCAAGGCTCAAGATGGTTTTTAGTGGCCATTCGCACGCCCCGGGAACTCTATTTCTCCGGCACCCATTGAATAAGACGGTGGCTGGGCCGGAGAACCAGAGTGGGCTGTTGGAACAAGGGGAACAACTTCCCATACGGAGAACGGGGTGACGGTTCCTCAGTCGAACAGGACGTAGCCAGCCACTATATCGGCTGAGCTAATGTGGCTCCTTGTAATCACCATGAGATAAACGCTGTGTTGTGATTGCTGTTCTCGCCTGTGGATACAGCCGCTTGATACGGAACGGCGTTTAAAACTCTCGACCTGCCTGCCTGCCTGCCTGCCGTCTCTCTGTGTCTCTCACAGGCGGTGGCGGCGTGCTGCTCTAATCTGCCGTAATTGAGAGGAATAGAGAACTGAAATTGCTCGTATCTGTTAAACCAGAGACCTCCATTAGGAGCCATTAATGGATTGAGCGGCAGAGGCTGAAGCATCAGCTGTGGGCTTATATCGCCAACCAGGGTTTTGAGTGAGTGGATAGATGGATGCTGATGGGTTGTGGGCGTGGGCCAGACAGAGACAGACAGGGCGGCGGGCGGGCCGTAATGCACGGTGGCGGAAGGTATAGGGATCCCCGGCAGTGCGGAACACTCACGACTTTGAGGGTCGATATACAGTCGACTGACAGAGGAAGGAGTTTCTTGTACTTGCTGGCTGATAGTGTGGTGGTTTGAAGGCGGGATTCAGGACCACATTTTGTACGCCCTTATGGTGCATAATTGAAGTGTACTTCCCAATTCAATACTGCTGTGGTGCCGATCCCAGTAGCCGCGCGGTCTAAGGCGTGGGTCTCTCGCCTGCTGGGATTGCGGGCCCGAATCCCGCCGGGGGCATGGATATCTGTCTATTGTGAGTGTTGTGTGTTGCCAGGTAGAGGTGTCTGCGTCGGGCTGATCACTCCTCCAGAGGAGTCCTACCGATTGTCGTGTGTGATCGTGAAGACTCGATAATGTCGAGGCCCTGGCCCAATGGGGACTGTTAAAGCAATTTGTTGATATATTCAGTGTACCAAATTTATATTATGTTTTAACAGCGCGGTATTCCTGTTGGGATTAATGTGGCATATTAAACAGAACACTGTCTGTTTCTGCTTGAACAGTTGGCGTAGGGCGACCTTACGGTACATTCGTTTTGGCTTATTCTAAAACGTGGGAAGTGAGTTGTGAAAAGCTGTGGGTTATGACACTCCTGTTCCATTAGCTCTAATGAGAATTTTATTGTGTACTTCAAGGTTTGGGGATATGGCCATCATGTGACTGGGATTTGGTAAATAGTGTGGGTGGTTGTTGTCTGGAAGGTTACTAGATCAAAATTAATTTTATGTGCAGTGAGGTTTGTGTTTGTTGTCTTCAGATTAAGGTACAGGAGGATGCGTGTGAAAGTCGACAGCATCTATAGATCTATAGATCTTTATCTTTATATGGTTGTATGTTTTATATGCTTCTGTCTAATTTTGTAAATTATGTATTCTTATGTTATGTATTCCTATTGTTATGTTAGGTTTTCTTGTTAGTGTACCTATTCTTATTGTTATGTATGTTCTGTGTAGGGTATTCTGTTTTATTGTGTTGTTCTGTGTATTGTTTGTGTGTAAATGTGTACTGTACTGCTGCCAGCGGGTGGCTACCCAATTACAGTTAACAAATATATCATGTCATATCATATCATCAAGCATATATTAAATATTGCTGATGCCACAAGGCAGTGTCTTCCATGAAAGGCCGGTACCATGTGTGCTGCCATAAAGTTCATTACCATATTTAGTTCATAGTGCATGTTACCAACGTGACAAACCTCGTTGCACTTGAGGTGCACCTTGTTACTGTACACACATAAAAGGGTACAGTTTATATAAATACATCTGAGTGCTTACATAAGCAGTAATACCACCGTCGCAGTACGCAACGTATTATCACGGATAGCTAGCTTTAATATATATTGTGTTGTCCCTTTGCACAGCATGAAGGCAACACGCTGGCTTCGCTACACGACATGTGTTCATTTCACTCTGGTACTTCGTCCATTGCCTTTGGAATAGAATGGAGGTTTCGTTTTACCTGGATGACTGCATCACGTCGTTCGATTGAGCGAGCCTGACAGGGACTGCTTACGTTACGTCCTAAATTCGAGTCGAGTACAAAATTCCTTTTGAGTGATGTGAAAATAAGAAACTACATGTAGTTCCGGTATAATTACCATTGCATTGTTTGCAGATCCGTGATTATAACGTGGACAAGTAGTAGAATTTTTGGCTTCGTTCTGAATCTCAAGGGTTGCTTGTCGCACTGTTGACAGTTCACAGAGTTAGCCTCGCATTCTCTGCCTATGAAATCAGTTAAAGACAGGAGCAGCAACACGCTCATCAGCAGTGTTAATAAAATAAGTCCACATGATCATTTTTCCACAAAATTCCTTCGCTAACGAATATGTTTATAATTACGCACAAGGCAATAATCCGAGGAGAGGGCGCCCTGTTCACCCTCTACCCAGGCCCACCTCTGAATAATAACATCGGGGTGTCCAACATTATTATTTTTTTTCCTGTGGCGCTGCGGCCCAACGCGAGCCATGGCCTCCTCATTCTTAAGGTTTCTAGATCACACACAACGACGCATCACATTCGGTAGGACTCCTCTGGACGAGTGACCAGCTCGACGCAGAGACCTCTGCCTGACAACACACAACACTCACAACAGACAAATACCCATATCCCCGGTGGGATTCGAACCCACGATCTCAGTAGGCGAGCGGCCGCAGACCTACGCCTTAGACCGCGCGGCTGCTGGGACCGGCAACATTAAAATTATATTTGTTTATTCCCTTCAGCCGCTCAGTATTGATTCTCACTTTACTTTCAACTGATCCTTATACCAGAGATTTTCATATTAAATTCTACTGCTCTGTATTCCGTGCTACCTGCCCTGTTCACAGCACAAGCCACGATGGCTGTTGAGGTAAACTCGACGCTACTTGACGTAGAGTGATCACCTGCCCCTGTACAAAACCTCCTGTTGTCGCTGACACGGTGTTGGTAGGAAAGTCCCATCACTTGTATCGGCACCGACTTCCGGCCCTCTGCACCGAGGCATGTCACTTCGCCGCCATGGCTCCTGCGGAATGTCCTTGTTCTTCTGTTGTTATCAGTTAAAAGGCCATTCATACGGTGCGGTGTGCAGGAAGCTATTTTGTGCTTTGGTTGTCTTAGCGAAGCTGACATTTGTGTTGCTGTAGTGTCGATATTGCAGACGGACGAATGTGACTGCCGATCGCTTGTGGTATGACGGTAGCTGGAGGTATCGTGGTACTCGGTCTCACTCCCACTTCATCGACCACAGATCGCATTTGGACTGCTCTGGGATCGAACCCGGGCTTTCACAATGATATACGTTGTAGGGCGACCCAACTTGACTGGCGAGCGTCGGAATATTCCTAATGATCAGGATGACCATTTAGTTAGGCGGTGCGTCTGTATTTAGTGCAGGAATCTTGAGATGAATTTATTATTTATTTTATTTTAATACCTTATAATTATTACTGTATTTAGAATAGGAGTCGGGGATAGCGTCTTCGGTATAGCGACTGCGCTTCGGTTAGGACGGTCCGGGGTGTCGATTCCGGGTAGAGGCAAGAGGTTTTTCTCTTGTCGAAAACGTGCAGACCGACTCTGGAGCCCGCACCCTCTCCTATTCGGTGTGTTCCGGTGTTCTTTCCCAGGCTTAAAGCTGTCGGGGCGTGGAAAACCACACACCTGCGCCTAGTTCCAAGGTTAACAGTCAGTGGAGCTATACCTCCACTCCGCCATATGCGTTCGTGGCATGGACAGGAAAAACTTTACCTTTTTTGTATTTAGAATACGCGTTTGTAAAGATACCTGACTGTATATTTCTGTGCGTTATGCAAAATGCGATATTTTTATGGACTAGTCGTCTGTTACCGTGACGTGACAACAGGTGTGCAGTGAGATAATTGAAACTGCGGGAGTGGAGAGAACTATCGTGACGTCATTTAGTAGTAGTAGTCTTCTTTTGATAGAATATTTGTGAGTGAGATTGTGTGAGGTTGTGTACAGTGAGATTGTGTGAGGTTCTGTAGAATGTTGCTAATGTTACTGTGATGACGGAAGTCAGCAAGTAATAAAGTAACAGGAGGCAAGGGAACCGACCATCTGGCCATGAGGAATGATTAGAGCTGAAAGGTGCTGCTGTCATTGACCCAACCAAGCTGTAAACTGTGGAAGGGCCGTAAAGTTAACTGAATGTGGCACAGGATGGAATGCACATAGTTTTATGTCCCTCCCCTGTACTGCTGAGCCACTCTCCGCGGCGTCCCCTCCTCTACGCTCGGCAACTCTGTGCCACCTTTACTCTGGTCTGGGTGTGTTGTGGTTTCCGCTGTAAAATCTTAGCATTGAGTTTCATTACAGTTAATTGTGATAAAGATTAAAGAATGCAGTAATACAGTAATGCAGTGATACAGTAATACAGTAACGCAGTAATACAGTAATGCAGTAATACAGTAATGCAGTAATACAGTAATGCAGTAACGCAGTAATACAGTAACACAGTAATACAGTAATACAATAATACAGTAACGCATTCGCTCAACGCGGTTTTGATCATGCGATGTTGAAAATAATTAATTATGTGAGAAAGAAACTTGCCGGACGCTGAAATGTTTGAATGCATGTGGATAAACACGGGCGGCTACGGTCTGAACGCACGCAGACGGCGGTAGCGTCGGCTGCCTAGGCAGCTACTGCTTAGATGTCTGGCGTGCAGCACCACAGGCAATGTGCTGTACCGGCGTACGGAACGGAGGGGCGTTCGTGCAACCATTGTTGCAGTGGAGAAGCAATAACTGTTACATATTGTGGGTGTGTGTCTGTAGCCTGAGGTATCGAGAGTGCAATGCTCTTGCGCCATATTGTGATCTTTGGCATGTTCGGCTCTACAATATTTTTCCAGATTATGTCATAAGGGGCACGATTTTCGAAAAAAAATATTGATTATAAAATGTGTG
>Ga0123352_10007882_pt1 | contig 16512 bp, 9 predicted proteins | sample TergutLab28metaG_FD_89700 | JGI IMG/M metagenome (GOLD analysis project Ga0123352, IMG submission 89700) | Labiotermes labralis P1 segment gut microbial communities from Petit-Saut dam, French Guiana - Lab288 P1 | ecosystem: Host-associated > Arthropoda: Insects > Digestive system > Gut ... | reverse complement strand
CAATCACGTATAGCTCTACTCTTTTCTAGGACCTCGGCACACTAGATGGGGTGGGGGGTCAGCCACACGCCCCGGCCGCCTCTACCCCCGGGAAAGACCCGGTATACATTTTACAGTAGGCTGGGCGGACTCCAGGGCCGGTCTGCATGGGCGGAAAATCTCGTCCCCACCGGGATTCGATCCTGGACCGTCCAGCCCGTAGTCAGTCGCTATACTTTCTTAATTATATCTTACCTTAAAGTAGGTCATTACGACCGACATCCAATCACGTTTCAGGCTGGTATCCTAGGGTATGTAATTTCCAAACAGTGAAATAAACGATGACCAGTTTATTGATATTCTCTTTCGTTAGGGCCACGGAGTGACCCATCATAGCTTTGAGTTCAACATGTCTGGTTTCCTGTGGTTACTGGGGTCTCCTTCTACATGGCCAAGCTGGCCAGAGCGTGAGGATGATCACTCGCTTACATTTAGTGTATTGTCAGTGGAACTTGGAAACGCAGCTTCCTCATAAACCTTCCCGATTTTAAGACGTGCATTTATTTTTCTTTACCATTTGTTTCCATTGTTTGTGGTTCGGAAATCGGAATATAACGTAATTGCAGTGTAGCTGTCAGAATTGTCACAGTCCTTGAAGCGTGTAATCGGTCCCAAGTAAGAAGTGAAGAATAATGGCTAAATACAGGCAAGTGAGAAACACAACTGCACGCAGCGCAGGCGATTTCCTGCATCGAAAATACAGGGTTATTCGAAATGATTGTCGGGGTTGTAACAACTTGTCATACACAATACACTTGAAATAGGAATATGTAGTTGCGCCGATGGATCTAGAGGTTTATGTTCCTCCTCTTCCCACAAGTATCCCGGAACTGAAGGTACGAATCAGAACCGCCATTGAAACCATCACCGCTGACATGCTACAAACGGTGTGGAACGAACTCGATTATCGTGTTGATGTTTGTAGAATCACAAAGGGCGCACATGTAGAGCACCTGTAAGGTATGTAACAAAAACTTGGAGTGTTGTTCTAGTAAATAAAAAATACATATACTGCTATCTGAAGTGTATTGTGTATGACAAGTTGTTAAAACCTCGACAATCATTTCGAATAATCCTGTATAATCTGGCTGGGTGGCATCTTCCAGGATTACCCATCCCACATGGATGTTTCTCCTAGGAACTTATGCAATAGTCTGATTAATAATAATAATAATAATAACTTATTTACTGCAATTGGGTTGTCTCCCGGTGGCAGTGGTTATTTTACATGTATATAAAATATGAAATTGGATACTAATAAATTTAAGTCGGGAGGGCTACATGAGAAGCATGTAGTGGCAACTTGGAATCTTGGGAACCATTTCAGCATTTGCTTATAGACACAGGGAAACCAAAAAAAACATGTGTCGAGGTGGCCGGTTGCAGGACCTTCCGAGTACTGACTTCTAGCCAGCAGTCCGGCATCTAAAGTAAAAACAGTAATGCACAATGTTTATTCGAATGTGTGTCCCTAATGACTGGCGATGTCTTGAACGCTGAATCTTAAGCGATACTAACTTGACCATCGATTAACCTTTGATGGCACCAACAACAGATTTACCTATCTCCTTTCGAACTTATTTGAAGGTACCCAAAGTCTTTCAGACTTCTTTGAAGTGCCAACAGCAGAGAAGTGTCTTTTAGACTACGAACATCTCAAAACAGTGCTTGAATATTAATCTTAACGGAGTTTATTTTGAAGTAGTTTGTTTCGAATAGCGAAGTAGGAAATATGCACAGAGGGAATTTCTCATCGTTTATCTAAACACCAAAACCGTCACAGCGGGATGGTGGGGCAGAGGCAGGCTTTCTGCGCGATAAAACTGCCGTGCTGTGGGCAGCGTTTAAAGATGTACTGTGTGTGTGTGTCTTATTTTTTTGTTTGGTCCATGCCGCAGCAGCTCATAGTAGGCCAGGGCCTCCTCATTATCGAGGTTTCACGATCACACACAGACACACCACACTCGGTAGGACCCCTCTGGACGAGTGATCAGCCCGACGCAGAGACCTCTAAAAGGTAAGGTAAAGCAATCCCATTACAGGCCTGGAGAGCCCCTGAGGATTCCAGGAGTTTGAGGCTCATGGATTTCAAGACAGTCGGAACATAAAAATGGTAAGGCTGTAAGCCCCACTCACCGGCCGCCTTTACCCCCAGGAAATATTCCTGGTACTCATTTCTGTTAGAAGCTGAGTCAACCCCAGGTACATAGTGCGGCCGGAATGATTATGTAAATGAAAAATTTCATTGACACTATCAGGAATCGAACCCGCGGCCTTCCGGCTTGTAGCGCAGAGCCTCAATCAACTTCGCCACCGCGTACCCCGACGCAGAGACTTCTACCTGACAATAAACACAACGCACACAAAAGAGATACATCTACCCCCCCGGCGGGATTCGAAACCTCAGACCCACTCCTTAGACTGCGTTGCCACGAGGAATCGGCTGTGTGTTATTAGTCAGCCGAAGTAAGATTTGAAGCAAAGGTGTTAACTACGCATGTGAAGTTTGGCATGATGCATATCCCAAAATATGAAGTTATAAGATGTTGTTTCACACAGTTAAGTACTGTAGGTACGTGCTAAGCGCAATGCAAAATTTTTTTTGTTGTTTACATTTTTATAAATAAGCTCGTTTCTTTACACAGGGCTAAGTATTTTTAAAAAGGACTACTTCTTATCTAATGTACTTTAATTATCTTATTACTGTAGTCTGGGTAACAGTCTCTCCCATATCCAGATACCAAGGAAACTCACATATATGACTCTGGGTAAATGACCAGCTTGATGCAAAATTACGTTATATAATACATTTATCATTATAATCCTCTACATGTTTCGAGCAACTATGTGCTTATCGCCAGGAGGTCGAATTGTATTAATACAGCATATGATATAGTGTTCTCTGTAAGTGACCGTCCGGTGTGCAGAACCTGCACACCGGACGGTCACTTATAGAGAATACCAAACCAGATGCTGTATTAATACAATCTGACCTCCTGATGATGAGCACAGAGTTGCTCGAAACATGTAGAGGATTATAATGATAAATGTATTATATAACGTAATTGTGCATCAAGTTGGTAATTTACCCAGAGTCGTACCAGGATGTACGGTCAGCAAAACATAAATTTCACATATGTGAGGTCACTGGCTTCAGAAATTCGAGAAGCAGTTGTAATGATATTTTGGTTCTTATCCGTGACAGTTCTTATTTGCGGCCAGATATTTAAGGAATTTATATCCGGGAACCAGTGCTTGTCGGTATTTCGTTACGTAGTAAAGTTTCTGCAAATCAAGTACCAATCGTACTTCGTTCTTTTATCAAACTTATGGCTTTTGTGTTTTACAGGTTATTATAATTGCAGAGTTACTTTCCGGTGTGACCAGTGTTGCCTTTTGTCCAACGAGTTGATTTCGTAATAATTCAGCGAAAATATAGGGGTTCCATAGTTATGTTTTTATAGTAAAAACTGGATTGTCTCGTTTAATTTTGAGAATAAATTTTGATCGTGTGAACAGGACGGTGTTCAGTGACGAAATTTGTGACCCCAGCGATGAAAGTTCTTGCTGCTTAACAGAAGGGAATATTTTGACATAATCAAATTGTAAATCACCATAGAATCCACAAAACTAAATAAAGCAAAAAATTATAGAAATTAAATAAAGAGCTAATCCCTCAGAATCGATCTTCAAATGCTGGTAGTGAGAAGACGGACAGAGTTGGTGGCAGATAGGAAAAAATGGAAGGATATTGTTCGACAGGCCAAAGCCCACAGTAGGCTGTAGTGTCAATGGAAGAAGAAGAAGAAGAAGAAGAAGAAGAAGAAGAAGAATCCCTCATAATCTTAACACCAAATAAAAATAATTAAATTATCAGCTGTCATAAACGGTTTTTTTTGGGGGGGGGGGTGGATTGCTTTGAATTATCTTTTGCGTCCGGGACGTCATTCATTAACAAATGTAATCCAAATTTCTATCACCGTGACCACAATAACCAGCAGCTGGACCCTGTTCTAAGCCTGTCTGGTCTAATTATACTTCCCCTCAGTCTGTTTCTCTGCCACCTTTTCTGATGACACACACGGTCAGGTCATGAAGCCGACAACTCTACCTAGTGCCGAGATGTAACTGCACTTCCCCCACCCCCCCTTATACTTTCATGGAGTGCACATGGACAACTCTACGTTCCTTGTACCCTCCCACTTCTACGTCTTGTAAAGGCTATCATCGTAGGCGAAATTCCAATAAAATTCTGTATGTGATTCTTGTTTTCCCACACGCCTCTCCGAATACAACTTCTTGATTTAGTGACCCAAACAATACGGTTGACGTGTACGAACGATGAGGCTCTTTTCTGGATGGAATTACTAATAAAATTATTGTCAGATGGTGTGGCTTTCACGCAGTCAGGGTGTCTGACAGCATTATTCACTCTGTCTGGCTTTGTCTGCATGCCAGTAAAATATAGTGCTTATTCTTCGAGAAATAATCTCATCATCACGTGACTGCCGTATTCATAGGACACACCATAACAATAAGGGGTGGAGGAGTTGAAATTAATAACATTGCGTCATCAAGTTGTAATTAAACCAGCGTCTGTCGCTCCCGCTACTAAATACCATCGGTCCGTAACTGAAGCGCACGGCAGCACAGCGATTCTTCAAGTCACATTCGATAAGTGCTGAGGGAGAACGAAAACTTTGTTTGTGATGTTGTCTGTTCGTTAAACTTCTATTCTGTGTAATACGTTTAATTGCTTCATTTTAAAATAATTTTATTCGAAAAATTACTTGCCGCTTTCTGAAGATATTTCCACAAACTCGGTAACATCTTACTTCGGAATAATTGATTAATTGGTTGTTTAACGATGCATAGCAAGTAAAGGTAAAGGTAAAGTGCATCCTTGTACAGGCACTGAGGCTATGTACAGGCCGTACGGCCCATAGAGGAAGTAGAGATATAGCTCTGCTCTTTTTTGACCACGGCTGTAGAAAGGTGTAAGGGGTCAGCGTCATGTCCCGGCCGCTCTTTACTCCCGGGAAAAACCCCGTACCAATTGTACAGGAGGCTGTGTGGGCCCAAGGGCCGGTCTGGACAGGTGCGGAAAATCTCGCCTTCACCGGGATTAGATCCTCGGACCGTCCAGCCCGTAGCCAGTCGCTATACCGACTACGCTACGCGGTCCACTGCTTAGCAAGTGGTATGCTCCAAAAGAGACATTATAGGACGATCGCAAAGGAAACAGTATGAGGGCGTCACATTGTATATGAAAGTTTCCTTCGTTCAGCTTTTGGAGAAACCGAAGGGCGGTGCATCACTTAGCGGTCAAAGGACCCGGTCCTCCGTCAAGTTTCAAACCCTATTATATTTAGAGACCTAAACCCCCAATGAGACCAATTATCGTTTTTTTACCGACACACTTCGTAATAGTATAAATCGCTGAAAAGTATGTGGTTATTCAGGCGTTTATTGCTACTAATAAACCTGGCTGTTACCTACTGAGTGTGATGTTAATCTGGTGTGAAAGTGAGAAGAGAATAGGGTCCAGGAACGAAGTTTATGAACCCAGTGACGAACATTTTGGCCATCAATAAATTTAACATTCATAGGCCCGTGCATCGCTAATATATTCACAGAGTACAACCAACAAGATACAGCATTTCACAATATATTTTTTTTTTGTAAGACGCTGTACATGTTTCAGGCTGTTTTTCCGTCCATCATCAAGAGCTCAAAACTGCACATAACAGCGTCAGGTATTTGTCACATCAATACTGTTACCTGCTGCTAGCCGTCCAGGCTAGCAGCAGGTAACAGTATTGATGTGACAAATACCTGACGCCGAATGCGCAGTTTTGAGCTCCTGATGATGGACGTAAAAACAGCCTGAAACATGTAGAGCGTCTTACGGAAATAAATAAATAAATAAATTGTGAAACGTTGCATCTTGTTGGTTATACTCTGTGAATTCTTGGCCATCTATGTGTTACCGCTGTGCAAAATAACGGGGTTATCATCTGCAATAGAATTTGTTAGTGGCGCAGAAATCACGATCACCAGGTAGCCCGAGCGACCACATTTGGTACGTAGGTGCCTAATATTTGTGGTTCCTCAGCATGGTACTTGCGTCACGTCTCCCTTCTTGCGCCTAGAATTTTTAGGTGGTTGCTAGACTTTTGGGAAATTGTGCACCCCAGAAATGTAGCATGATATTTTTTTGCTATTTCGAGATTGCAGCGAATTTTAACCCAAATTTTTTCGTGTAGTTGTGTTAAGTAAGGCGTACGGTGCTGCTGGATGCGTGCTTCAGCACCCGACAGATGTGAGTGATCATTTCTGGCTGCGGCTGCACAGTAACGAAGGCGGTGGACCTCAGAGCCGTTATCGTTATGTGGTGACGTGTTTGTCTGGGCGTTAATTCCATAGCTGGCCACGTTACTGATCTGGTATGGCAACGAACGTCCGTAAGGTTCATTTTAACATGAAGCTTCATCTGCGTCGAGAACTTGACATTCCAAATAAGCTAAATTAATCACATCTGTGACGATAACAAAAATTACCTTGGTGCTAATTACATTTGCATAACAACATAACTCATGTTTCCCTCGTTCCCGTGACATCATTCTGAAATGTAAACTGAACGTTGCCAGGATAATGCGAGGCTTACCAAAAGGTGAGCAAACTATAAGCTAAAATATAGACGATGATCAGTAGTCACATTTCTGAGACTGTTTCAGTAACACGTTATCAAACGGGGTAGCGTAAAAATGTATGCTAAGACATTCTTCTCAGTAAGTCATACGCCTCAGGATCAGGATGTTCCATCCTGATCCTGCTCGCAAGCTGTCAGCAAACCTGTATGACATATACCATTGCTGTCTGTACAATGAAAAACTCCTGATGATGGACAGAGGAACTGTCCGAAACATGTAGAGTTTTATTCCAAAAATAAATTGGATAGATTAGTGCATCTGGTTGGTTTTATTATAAGAATCCATTTAGATTAAGATTGGTTTTTCTTAGAGTGTAAATTTTGCCCATTTCTTTGAATGTGGTGAGCTAGTTGTTAGCCACAGAGCAAGACCGAACGTCGACGCTTAAGGATAAGCGTCCCTTTACGTTGAGTGGTCCAGGCTAAGCACATCCGTTCGGAGAACTTTCCCAACTCTTCAGTCGTTTTTTTACTTCCTCCATAGAAAGACCTACCTCAAATTAGACCACGACCATTGCCATCAATATTTTTTCCCATTAATTATTCACTAATCCTAACATTCAATGATATACATATATGCGCCGCTTAACGACGGGGATGCGTTCTGAGAATTGCGTCCTTAGGCGATTTCGTCGTTGTGCGAACGTCATGGAGTGTACTGACACAAACCTAGACATTGTAGCCTACTACACACCTAGGCTATATGGTATAGTCTATTGCTTATAGGCTACAAACCTGTGCAGTATGTTACTGTACTGAATACTGCTGGCAATTGTAACACAATGGTAAGTATTAAAATATTATATTGTAATGATGTAATATTATAATATTATAATCTTCTGGGACCACCGTCTTATATGCGGTCCGTCGTTGACCGAAACGTCGTTATGCGGTGCGTACCTGTATAGCCCTATATCCTGAATATCATCGTTAAAAGATAGGAAGTAAACAAATGGTCACATGGAAGGCTATAGCGTGGATAATTCTCTCTTCCTGTTCTTTGTAACCGTTATGCCACTTCTGCAGTTGTATGTCAAAAGTACAACCAGTTGCTTCATAAACATATCTGTTAAGCCTATCACTGCTATCATTTCATTCCCTTGTTTCGGTACTGTGTTTTATTTTCTGTTCTCTTCTTAAAATTAAATCCCATCACGTTCATGGAGATGTCACCTAGACTTTCGTCCCTATGCTGCGGTTTCCATTGTTTTCGGTGTTCTTGGGATTACCAAGATATTAGCTGGAAGAATTAGTGTTTGCATGAACATGACTGTACCTCAGTAATGAAGCGGAACATTTCAAAATTAAATTGGAACATTTGTTGTCTGTCTGGCTATTAGTTTTCTGGTGAAGTTACAGCTGAATAACATTTCATATGAAATATTATCTCCGGGTTTTGATCCTTCTCTGGCTAAATATCAGAGAGCTAGCTGTGTGATAACTGCACTCATGCGGTCTTCAGGGCAGAATGACAAAGTGTTAATGTTGTCCTTTCCTAAAGTGTGAAAATTGAGTCGCTTCTGTGCCTTCCAGTGGCTGAAAACGTATCAGTTCATGTATTTTGTGCCATGAAATCGCTCTAAAACAGACGCCACAATGGTTAGCTCTTCTGCAACTTATTCAGTTTCGAATCTCACTCCACAGACCTATCCGAGCTTTCATTTTCTCAGTCCTTCGCCGTCGCTTCTGTCAAATACTGACCACTTACCGTCTAACACAGGCAAGATACATTTTCTTCCACGTCCTTCTTATCTCACTTTCTTAGTCGTCCTACCATTGGTCGTTGAAGGGTTGCAGATAGCACGGTGCCATTAAACAAATCAAGAAACGAAATCTTGTACTCCTCGGAGCAGAGTTCTCCTTCAGAAGCTATTGAAATAGTTCTGGAGTCAGTAAAGAAATTCGCGGAATTTTTGGAACCCACGGTTCATTGTAGCAGTCATAAAAGTCCACCAATTGTCCCTGTCCTGAGCCACATGAATCCAGTCCACATCCTCCCATTTTAATATTATCTGCCACCCTAAGTCGATGTCTTCAGAGCTGTCTCTTTCCTTCAGATTTTCCAACGAAAACGTTATATTCTTTTATCTTCTGACACACGCTCAGATACTGCGGCGTTGTTGTGTAATTGGAGGTTTTCACGCAGTTGTTAGTGCAGAGTGCACTTTCTGCATACGACAGAAGGTTAATTGATAATTTTAATCGACGTTTCGGAGAATATAGCCTACAAACGGTGCCGATATTTTTACTGTATAGAAAATTAGCTAGCTTCTGTTTCAGAGCGTCTAAGAGACGTCCTTTAGTTTGACGTGCATAGAAACATATGCACATTTAGGGTTAGGCCTATAGTTGTTGTGCGTTAACCTAATTATCGTTTGTAGTGAGGCAGTTCTGCATTGTTGTACCTTGAGATTAGTCAAGTAGAGGAAAGAGTAATTTTGTTTGTTCTGTGTGAAGCTCGCAGACCCAACACCGCCTGTTCTGAGCGTATCGATGTTTATGATGCAGTAATTACATCTCTTGTAGGTGCTGCTTGTCTCGTGCAGACGTTGGTTTTATTTGTTTCGTCTGTTACATTAAGCACGATAGTTTGGTGAAGTGTTTCGCTGCAGATGTTGCAACAATATGCAGTTCACTCAGGCACTGCCGTTAGGCTGTATAATCGTAATAATTACTAATAGCCGTATTTAAGTTCGAGCCGGTTTTTCATGTGCGTGTTTACAGAACGCGGTGTAGGAGAGTAAATATCTGATAATGTAAAAAAAAACTTTCTGGAAAGGACTTTAGTGTTCTTTTTGATTACACGTTTCCATCACAATATATAGGCCTACGAGATGTATAATTATGCAGCTTTGTGATTTTTATCTGTGCTTGAGTTTCAAAGGTCACTGTGTACACTTGTTTCTCACACCTAGAATCTGTCAGAAAAGAACCGAAATATTGGTGCTGTAACCGTGCATGAAATATTCACCATACGTAGATATTTTACATCCTGAGCATAGCCTCGTTAACAAAATGCAAAGAGAAACAATTTGTCAGTGAACAGTGGATAGTTTTCGCAACATTGTTGATGGCTGCTAGCATCTCTATCGACTTCCATCACTGACTCCTTCCGTACGTGTCCAATATTCAGTTGACATCTGTCGCTTTGATGGGAAAGTAGATTACGATTAGACATAAATCAGCGTCAGGATGAAAGAAGTACTATATAAAACTGCAAGAACTTCGCCTAGCCATTCTTGTATGTTAAGATAAATTAAAGACTTTTTTTTTTTACCTCGTTATCGGCGTACATTTGCATGCTTAGAGATGGGTACAAAGTTAACAGAAGGCATGCAATGTTCCTTCGCGTGCGTCGTTGAGATTTTTGTTTGGGGAATTATAGTGAGGAAATTCAGCGCTATCGATCCTACACTTGCGAAAATAAGAAATTAAAAACAGTTATTGACGCTTAATTCGTTAGTGCAGTATGCGATGTCTGAGCAGTTCTTGCAAGAAACGTCTTTTAGTCTTCTGGTTGACCAAGAAATAATCTCGAGTAGAAAACGTATTATGTGGTCTCATGTTATCACGTAGGCACGAAGCCATAAAAACGCCGATTTACTGGAACAAGACCTTCTACTCTTTTAAGAGGGCTATTTTTGTGATGCTATACACTTTTTATGAATATTTCTCGTCATTCCAAGATGACGCAACAGAAGAATGGGTGGAGGTGTGCCACTATAATAGTATATGGTTATAGCGTCTGACGCTATTACACTCGTCGCAATCTACTCAGCCCCCTGGAGCACTGTTTTACTGGGGACATGATCCCCTGCAGCGACGCCATTTCTTTTGTTGCCTTCACGTCAGAGCGCTTTTTGCCACAATGTTTTGGAGGTGCTTAGAGTATTGAAAACTGATTATGGACATTTCTGGACACATGCAGAAGCCCTCATGTGAAGTCGCTAGAAATCTCCGCACCATAACCCCTTTTTTTTAAATTTCATTCCAATCCGAAGGAGAAATAATGATATAAATTCGGAGTCTGTTCAAGAATTCAATTGTAAGCTTAGATGCATAATTTTATCCCAGAACTTCCAGTAATACACCAGTCCCCTGTATAGTTCATGGCTATCTTCTATTGATTTTATTTCGCAAAAAATCATGCTAGGTCACTTGTGGCCAAGCCGTAGCACGTGACTCGCACGTGGATATCTGCATTCGTAAGAAAAATACATTCTGTGATATGATTGTTTCTGCTGAGTTAGGAAACCGAGTTTTTAGTTATTTCTCATAAAAGTAAACCTGTCGGCACGTCCTCGTCCGTGTGTGCGTGCGTGCGTCTCTTTATAAATTTTAGGCATAAGTGTGGAACGAGCTAGCTAATTTTCGTGACGCGTGTTGTGATGGTCATGACACTGGCGAGCTCTCCAGTTCATATCCATAAAGTTCCTCTGGTCCCCGATGTCATCATGTAGACCAGATAAAAGGTAAAGCAATCCCTCTGCAGGTCTGGACAGGCCCTGAGGTTTCCAGAAGTTTGAGAGTTGCAGACTGAAGACAGTCGGCACGTGAGGGTGGTAAGGTTTTCAGCCATACGCACCGGCCGCCTTTACCTCCTAGGAAATATTCCTGGTTCTCATTTCTGATAGAGACTGAGTCGACCCCAGGGTCCTAATGCCGCTGGAATGATTAAGTGATTACAAAAATTCCAATGACACCATCGGAAATCGAGTCTACGACCTCCTGGATTGTAACGCAGTAAAAGGTAAAACAGTCCCGTTACAGACGTGGAGTGGCCCAGAGGGTTCCAGGAAGTTCAGGTTCCCACATTACATGAAAACGGCACAGGATGGTGGTAAGGTTGTCAGCCTTACGTACCGGCCGCCTTTACTCCCAGGAAATGCTCCTGGTACTCATTTCTGTTAGAGAGTGAGTCGACCCCAGGGCCATAGTGCGATCGGAAGGATTATGTCAATAAAAAATTCCAATGACACCATCTGGAATCGAACCGGCGACCTTCCGATTTGAAGCACAGTACCTTATCCACTGTGCTGCAGCGGTCCCCATTGTAACGCAGTGCCTGAACAAAATGCTCAACTCTATGCCCTTGCCTGCAAAATAACACAGTAATCCTACTTGAATATGTATCTTACATCTCAGTTGAGGCTACGGATATTATTTGAATTATTTCTTGTCTTGTTGTATGTATTTTGATTGCGGTATATTTCATATTATGTTTTATTTGGGACTTATATTAAAACTATGATTTTTGTTTTACAGATTGAAATAAAATTTGTGAGGTCTCAGTGGCACTCGTTTTGAAGGCGTATTTGTCAGAGCCGAAGCTGCCGGTCAGACAGGCCATTCGTACTGTACATCTATCAATGCTACCAAATGCCAATCAACGATAAAAATTTGAAAATTATATTGGCGCAGCACCAAGTGGTCTGGTTAGCGCCCAGACATGTAGAGGTGTGTCTGGTAGACAGCTGACATATAAAGAGGCTAATTACCGTCCTAGTGTGGAGCTTCCGTATAAAAAGTGACGATTTGTTTGTCTGAGTGTCATGCACGAAGTAGCGGGCATAAAATTGGCACTTAATGTGGAAATGAATCCCGTCTTTCCGCCTCCCGTCCGCCGTTTGTTTCACCACCAGTTTATCCTAGCGGGATTTATTTTAACTTTAGAGAGGTTAGTGTTTCTTCAAATCTATCTGTTTGTTCCTTTAATTGAACACTGGAATTTACTGGTCCAGCCTGCTGCCTTCTTAAGCGAAAACAGATGTTAGCTTTTATAAAATTTCCCAATCCCACGCCAGGCTTCTAGGAAATACGGTTGAGATCCGCAAAGTCTATCAGAAACTCCGATCTCGTTGACTTTACGGACTTCTTCCACCGTGTTTACCGAAATGTAACACACGGCGTTTCAAGGGCAGGATCGGTTCGCGTCTTCAGGCTTGATTTATCCAAAACAATAGTTGCTACGTAATAATTGTTTACTCTTTTATTGAACATGTAAGTAAAGTGTACCCTTGTACAGGCCGTACGGCCCGTAGGGAGGAGTAGAGTTATAGCTATACTGTTTCTTGACCACGGTACTAGAAGGAGGTGAGGAGTCAGCGTCACGTCCCGGCCGCTTTTTACCCCCGGAAAAGACCCGGTACCCATTGTGCACGAGGCGGGGTGGGCCCCAGGGCCTTTCTGGACAAGTGCGGAAAATCTCGCCCCCACCGTAATTCGATCCCCGGACCGCCCAGCCCGTAGTCAGTCGCTATACCAACTGAGCTACCCGATCCACTTGACTGAATACGTATTGGAGTCAAATTCGTGAATGCATCGTGTTTCAGTAACAGCTTAGAAAATAATTGGGCAACGCATTAGAACAGTGCCACATCTGTGCTGTTGACAGGCCTTACTAATATAGAAAATTATGTCTCATTACAATTTATAACTTGTATTGTTGTTTGTATTTTGTCTAGGACACATTCTTAAATCAGAAACAAGAACGCTGTGTCAAAAATCTCCAAGAATTGGGATTTGTGTGGTCTGTATTCCTTGGGCCCAGTGTCACCACAGCACGGAGCTTTTTCAGGTCGCCTTCGAAAAAACAGCTTCCAGGAGGGAAGGCAGCTGCCAATATATAGAACAAGGGGCCGTGTGTATCGGAGATCCGTCCTCTCGGGGAGGTTGGTTGACGGACAAGAGCTAACAGCACCTTCTTAAGTAAAATCCTGGCACATTATGAACTTGTATTTTAGGCTTCGGACTTAGCTGGCTCTTGTGAAAACCGTAATTAATTCCGAGTTTCCAGAAAAAAATATATAAATTTCCCGAATATTTCAGCTGCTGTTGGCTGTTTAAAATGACTCCTCAGTATGGCGTTAGTTTTGTGTGCTCGTAAGTAGTATCCAGTGTTACGCTTGTACTTGTATACGTCACGTTGGTTTGCAGAGCTCTGCAATTCATGGCCGACAACGATGTACGTTGTGGACTGGAAATAAGTGGAAGTTGGGCGAAGTGCTAGCGGCACGACCAATATGTACTCGAACTGCCTCTTTTGTTGAGCCCATTGTGCTCCACCATCTAGATATTCTAAGGAAGGTAGTGGGGGAGGGGTTCGTTAGATAACATATAGACTTCCATTGCCACAAATACACAAGGGATACACACCAGAGCACCTCGCAAACCACACATATACTCCGGAGCTATAGTGTATATCTGTAATATATTATTTCCAGACCCCGCAGTGAAACATCGTTACTTCTCTAAGCTTGCCTTTCCCTAGGCAGAAAGGACGGGACAATGCAAATAGGACAATTTGTCTCCTGTTCGTGGCTCTTTATTGCATGTAACTACTGACAAAGGATGGTGTTGTACAGGGTATCCGAAAACGTAATAGCTCGAGTTTTTAATAATTAATTAGAATGCTAATATGTGGTGGGGTTATTTAGTATCCAAGGAGACAATAAGATGTGTGTGGGTACGGTAAATTTGAAGGAACTGAAGAAGAAGTGGATGCGGTTCATTTCAAGGCAGAATTCCGATATACGCTTTTGCAACTGGTGCTACATTTCAGTGTAAGTTCAAGAAATCTGAAGGGATTTAACATTCATTTGTCCGTGCATCGCTAACGTATTCGCAGAGTACAACCAACAAGATGCGACGTTTCTCAATTTATTTATTTATGTAAGATGCTCTACATGTTTCAGACGGTTTTTTCGTCCAGCATCAGGAGCTCAAAAATGCAGAAATAAATAAATTGAGAAACGTCGGCTCTTTTTGGTTGTACACTGCGAATCTGAAGGGATTAACTTCATTGGAACACAAAATATGCAAATAACCCTAATGCGTTCAAGTGTTTTTGACATGACGAGGTGCCATTCAACTGTTCCCTTGGTAAAACCTCGGTGCGGCATTTGGTTGAAGCATTTCGCAACAAGCTAGAAGGTCACGGGTTCGATTTGCGATAGTGTTACTTGAATTTCTCATCGATATTCCTTCCGTCCGCTCTGTGGTCCTTGAATTGACACAGCCTGCAACAGAAATTAGTACCAGAAGTATTGCTTGCATGGTAAAGGCAGCCAATGCATAGGACTGCCCACCTTCATGTGCCGATTGTCTGGAAATCTGGCGTCTGATCATCCTGGAATCCTCAGGGCCCGCCCAGGTCTCTACAGGGATTGCTTTACCTTTACCTTGGTGAAATGTAGTTGGTCAAACTTATAATTCTGAAAATGACCTCACCTTTAAAAGAGCTGACTTAAGAGAGACAGAAAGTAAGTTTTCGGACTCTTATGGAATTTTTTTGAGAGACGAAATAGCTCAGTTGGTATGGATGGGTCCGGGGTTTCGAATTCTGGGAGTATAAAGAAATTTTTCTTTTCTCCAAAATTTCCAGACTGGGCGTGGTCGTGGACGGGGACAGGTTTACCTCTTTTTTGGAATTATTTATACGGAGAGTTCAAATTGATCTACCAAACCCACATAACACGACGCTTATTCAGAAAGTAAGTTCTGTTTCGATGTAAATAAATCGAGTAAGGTTTCGTATAAAATTTTATTGTTATCAGATTCTACATTCTTCAAACTATTTTTCCACATATTCGCCGCCATTATTGAGGCACTTATCATAGCGGGGCACAATTTTTTGTATACCCTGCTCATAGAATGCGGCCGCCTGTGATGTTAGCCACTACTGACGATGTCATAGAGTAGAGTCATTGAAATCTGAGGAAAGTGCAGGGACAGATCAGAAATTGTGAAACGTCTGTTGTCATGCACTCTTTCGTTGACTTTACGCACCAAATTATCATTCACCAAAGATGGACACCCACTTCGCGCCTCATCGTGCACGTTCTGTGTCCTTCAATGAACATCCGAACTCATTTCCTGACCATGCCGTCACTCATCGCATTGTCACCATACACTTGGCAGATCTGGTGATGAATCTCACTTGGTAGCACATTCCTAGCGTTCAAAAAACGAATTACAGGCCGTATTTCACAGTCGGAGGCCCCTTCAATTGTCTTAAACATGTTTAACGCACTGGAACAAACATAAACATAATACGAATTACACGAAATGGCGTCTGTGGCTTCTCAATCGATAGAGAAAGTCTCGAGGATGCGCGAGAGATATGCGCAGACGGTACTTACTTTCCGAATGACCTACGTACTAGTGCACAATGTACTTTATGTTACCGAGAGAGAGCGGAAGATCAATGGACCGAAAAAATGTTATTTCCGAGTATACGCCACCGACACGGACCACAACCGACTGGCATTGGTCGGCAAAGTCGGGAAGAAAGCTTTGGTGTTTCCGTGCTGTATAGTGTGAAAGAGGTACCATCGGTTGGCGAGGGAACAGTTTCAAAATTAGTGGCGAAATAGTTTCATTGGTTAACATCAACGAAATATTTTATAATACAGGGTGGGGCATAAAGATCTCCCACTTTTCGAAGGGGCACTGTGAGGGCTGTAGTGGTGGTAGAGAGGTGGGGGTAGTGTCATGCGGTTGGTTAGCCTCTACCATTGTTAGCACCCATAATAGGTTGGACCGGTGTTGTTGTTCCGTGGGCGTTTGATCTCTTTAAGGGGAGACGTGGAGTGGCCGGCACGGTCACCAGATTTAAGCCCGTGTGACGTTTTCCTTTGGGGGATACCTAAAGGAAAAGGTTTTCAAACATCGTCCTCGATCTCTTGAGGATTTGAAGGAAAGGATCCAACAGGAAATCGACTCCATTCCGCCTGAGCTAACCCGGAGAGTTATGAAGAGCT
>Ga0123352_10007881_pt1 | contig 16514 bp, 12 predicted proteins | sample TergutLab28metaG_FD_89700 | JGI IMG/M metagenome (GOLD analysis project Ga0123352, IMG submission 89700) | Labiotermes labralis P1 segment gut microbial communities from Petit-Saut dam, French Guiana - Lab288 P1 | ecosystem: Host-associated > Arthropoda: Insects > Digestive system > Gut ... | reverse complement strand
TTTTATGTTTGTTTTTTTGTGTTGTGTTTTTTTCTTTGTTTTTGTTGGTATTACTAGTCTTTCCGGATTTTCTCTTTTAGGGAAAAATTTTTTTTGTTTTTTTTTTTTTTTTTTTTGGTTCAAAAGCCACAACACTGACAAGATATTTATATTTTAATATTGTCAATAGTAAAGCAATGGAAGTACATCAAATAACTGGACAATGTCCTGAGATCATAATATCAATGAGAATCAGCCCTCTTTCATCATTGCCTGCTGTTTTGGCTATCTTTTGACTAAAATGCATAAATGAAGGTTTCAATTGCAAATTACAATGGACTTAATTTTTAAACCTCGTGTAGTTTTAGCAGTAATTTATTCAAATTTTGTATTTATTTGTATATTTATTTATCTATTTTGGAATGCAATCATATGAATGGTAAGGGATATTTAGTGTAAGATAGATGATAAATAATTTTATAGACAAGGAGGGTTCATCTTAGGGAAGAAGGTGTGTTTTTCATTCTTCATGTAACTGAATATGAGCATACACATTACGAATGCAACAATCTACTTTCCTTGTGTTAATTAATGTGTTTAGTTACTATTTCAGTTTCCCAGAAATTCATATGAGTAACTCAATTACACATGACATATAAAACACATTCTATTTCTTCCCTGTTGTATATATTTTGACCACTGAATAAAGACATAATTATGTAAGTATGCATATTCTTCATAAAATTCTTGCAAATGAATATACCTTTACTTTTCCTGATATGCTTATAAATCATTATGACTTATACTAAGCATCAGTGCTGAAGCACAATCATAACATATGTCTTCAAGGATGTATAAACTGCAGGCATTCATGTAATTATAACAGAAAACAGGTAGTTTTTCAGAATTTTTGATTGTCTTAGCAAACTACAAACAGACATCTTATCATTGTATGTACCGTGCATCATGTTCATATCACCTTCAGTGACCAATGTGTTTTGGTGTTCACTGATGTCATCTTCAGGGAGCCCCACTCAACTGAAAGTTCCTTCAGCCAGCACACAAAACACATACAAGATACAGTAGCAAGGCACAAATCGATGGACTGCACCTAATTCAGGAAGTAATGATTTCCAAGATACCAAAGGACTTATCATAAGAGATACCATCACACTCACATTCCATTTGTGCCCGATATTCTACAACAGCATTTAGTGTTTTTAATTTATTCTTTTTGACCATTTTAATACACATATTCACAAATGAGGAACAGCCACAATGTTAAAAAAAGAGTGGTGCACTAGTAGTTTAAACTTTTAACTCCTTTATGGACAAACATATCAGTGAAGAATAATGATATTGAGAGTGGTGCATTCTGTGTGAAAACTGGTTTAAACTTTCAATTATTTTAACTGAAACACATATCAGTGAAGTGGATTTTCTGGTAATTAAAAGTTGTGTATTCTGTGTGAAAAAGTGCAATCTAGTAGCGTGTGGCTGAGTGCTTGTGATCTTATGAGGTGTTTCAAGGAACCTGCCATTGAACAGAGTTGCCTGCAGGTTGTATTGGTGTACACCGAAACGTGTTGGAGCTATAATTAATAGTAATCTAGTATATACAGGACGGTGCCTCAGTGTTGGTCAATAAAACATGATACAAACAGGCATATTTAAACCAGTTTCCTACCTTACACAGTATTTCAGGTGCAGTAACACAGCATAAAATTATTTTAAAAAATCCAGGAACAACTCTGTGTTGATGTCCAGAAGCATACAACCAGCCACTAATGCTTAATGTTCATATGTTTACTTGTAGGCATTTTGAAACACACATTCAAATTATGTTATTACACACAGTAGCAACACATCCAGAAAAGTAAATGTACAAATCTTCTGGAGTTGTTGGTATCTATCTCATACAGTATGTTCTGTTTCCTTCACATGGGCCTTAATGGAATGGTTCATAAGCCACAGAGAGATAATCTCAAGGGCCATTAATCTGATACCTGCTCCCCTAGCACCATGTCACAGATAAGCTGAAAGAAGTGAACATTAATGCCATGTTGAGTAAGAGTAACATTTACCACTGCACCAGGCATGTCAGGTTGCATGTTATCTCTGTATTCAGGAAGAACAGTAAAAGCTTATAACTGACTTCTGGAGTCTTGAATCTTTCTTTCCTTTCAGACATGTGCCATTTTAAACATGTATCTCTAGTAGTAGATACTTACTGTGGTTTGAATATAGAAGTCAGAAATTTCCTTTTGTCCATACCTTCTTTCTTTATCTTATTATTTCTTTGTTTATTTCCTTATATCTTTCTGTCCAGAAATGCATAAATGTATCTGCACATAATATGTTGATGGTATGGCATAATTCTTTTCTGCTTGTGACAGGAACGTTCCTTCTCAGAGATATATTGCATGGATGGTAACTACATGAATATGAACAACAAACATCACAGCAGATTCTTCCATTTTCAGTTCTTGACCCTTGAATTAAGTGGTTTCTGATTTTCACAGATAATTTTACACTGGTTCACACTGAATATTCTTGGGGCCAGATAAACGGTGTTACAAACACTAGTTTCATTTAACAGAGAGTTATGTTTTAGATGAGTTCAACTGTATAAAGTTTGAACATTAACCATAAGATGTGCTATCGTAAATGGAGTTATTTGATGACTGACCCATGTGTGTAGGTTAAATAAAGGATAGTCCCTTTTGATAGAACATAAACACTTCTGTTTGCCTTTCAGTGTATTATTTACAACAGGCCCACAACCAGATCATGAATACAATAGCTGCATAAATGTGCATACATATATATATATGTATGTATATAATACTCTATATTATACATGTACTATATATATATATATATATAATGTACACAAAAGTGGAAAACACCTTCATTAGGATGGCAAAATCAACACTTTAATTATATATTGTGCTCGATAACACTGCAAAGAACATCTTGCACATACATACAGTTTTGAAAATCAGCTGCTACCAACCACTGTGGTTTAAAAGAGGAAAGGTGTGGTTGTGGGAGGGTATTGCACATATTTTAATTGGCTGATAGGCATGTTTCTATTTAATATTTTGGAAGTTACTAGTGGGTGCACCCTCTGGCCATAGGCCTGATAAACAATTATCCCATTTTTGCCATTCAGCACTGCATAATAACCAAAGCTGGTACAGTACATAAAAGAAACTAAGGAACAAACACCTTTAAACAAAGAAAGTATGCTATATGCATAAAAAATCCATTAACACTGCACAGTAATATACTCTTTGACAAAATGCTGACCTGTAATGCTATCATCCTCTGCTCTATATGCACCATGTTAAATTGACATATGAATTATATACCACGTTTGAATGGTTAGCATTCCAGCATTATATTCAAGACATACTTGATTTACTTCTTGACCCAGAAGCCAGCTATACTGTCTACAGCTTCCTGTGCATTTCTTCAGTTCCTCCCAGAGAGTGATGGAATATCCCAAAATATGCAACTGCTTCCTGCCACATTCTTTCAAGCTTCAATGCACACAGTCACTCTGCCATTAATATATGATGATGCTAAAGTGTCATTAAATAACTAAGTACCTGCAGAAAAACAACCACTCTTCCAAACAGACAAGAACATACCCAATACACTAACAATCAGAATGAAAATAAACATGATGGCTCGTAATGCAGCGGCAATGGCAGAAGGCCTCTAACACAACTGGTAGCCAGGTCCAGCTGAACAACCAACATTATACAATTGCAAATGAATGAATCACATTATTTACATCCCAGAAATTAAGTATAAAACTGTTACAAGATTCATGTTGTGCAACACCAGACAGCAACTGTGAATTGAGTATGCTTCAATGTCTGCTGGAACAGAAAACTAGTTGCAGACAGTAATAAAATTCTATATCACTGTGAACAGAACAGTTATTCTTGACATCTCCCAGCTATACAATGCACTGCTAAAGACGTAGGCTTATTCCACCCTGTCATTTACCATACCTATGATTTATAAAAGGCATGTACAACTGAAACTCGTCTGGGTATACTAAGAGGTGAAGTTAGTGAATGTTAGAAAAAAATCACCATAGTCATACACACATACACACACACACACAAGTTGGTATATCCCAACTGTCGTGAATTCCTTGGGATGCTGCCCAAACCACTATACTACAGTCGCCTGCATATCATCATTAAACATGAAAGTACTGCCTTCAAGGGGTTTCTTTAAGAGTCCAAACATGTGAAAATATTATGGCAGTAAGTCTGGACTGTATGCAGAATGTTTGAGCACCTCCTATCACAGTTGGTCCTAACTCTGTGTGACACATTAGAACAGCCATCAATCATGTAGCAGAATGATGCCATGAGTTTACCTGACAATTTGTTCTTGGTCACTGTACGCAGCTTTTGAAGCACCTGACAGTTAATCATTTGCATTCATTGTCAACATATAATTTAAAGTCCAGAAGCAGGGGTCCCTCTATGACCCTCTGATCTTGTATGGACAAATTCACCACCATGCATGCCATATGTAAGGTGTGCTGCAATAATTTTGTTGTGACATACTGATTTTATTAGACTTCTTCGAACTACTTCACTCATGTCACAGTATTTCATCAGTTCTTACTGTTCACTTATATCCAACAAACCTTTGACTTTAACTAACGCAGAACCTTCAAATTTTCAAAGCATAATCCCTACCCATTTTTCAGAGAGCATAATGAACACTGAAATGCTGTTTGTAATTCATTTACACGCATATGAGATTTTCACAACAAACGCACTCTGTTCTGCAGTGCAGGATGCTATTTTCACAACCTGGGCTCTTAGCCAAATCTCCTAGGATTTCTCTATGCATATATACAAACATTAAAATGAATAGTTCAAAGAAAAAATTTAAAAAGTCAGCCCTTTTGTGAATAACTTTTGTATATTAAAAAAGATTGTCTTGTATGATTGGACCATCAATTTCTTAATTGACAAACTTACCCCAACATTAAAAATCCAGCTCTTTCCCACTCTAAAATTACTTTTAAAACCTTTGTTAAGCCAGTAGTTATCACCAGTGAGGTAGTGCATTTAAGCCATTATTTTTCTCCATGCAAAACAATATGGTGGAAGTCATGAAAGCATAGAAAAAGAAAGCACACAATTTTCATTCTTTTCCTTTAAATTTATTTTAATTATAATGTACAACTCAGTATGACTTTGTTATATTTTCAGTGTTTAGGATACAATGATGAAGTGCTACAATTTTGCTTCCTTGGAACTAACTAGCTATGCTATTATTTGTTCCAATACTTACATGGTGCCTAGAGAACAACAAATACACAATGCATACACGTGTAATCAGTGATTGAGTAGACAGAATATACCATCTTTTTTTAACATCATCAATGGACCTGTTTCAGAACAAAGATTCTTCATTTTTCCTAAGAACATGTATAATAAAAAGTCACTTCAAATTACACATTTTTTGTCATCATCATCATTTAAGGTGACAGAGAAAAGATTATTTTATAAAAGGGCATCAGTGCTGGTATTTATATATTAGTATTCATAATTTATTTCTTTGGAGGTAAATGATGTATGTCCTAAAAACTAAAGAGAAACAAATTAATATGAGTAAATTTCTCCAAGTATCACAGTGTACTTCTTTCTGATTTGCATATTTTATAAACTAGTATCTTATTTGGCATGAATGAACATGCAGAATATCTGGATTATCCAGAATAAAGGTTGGTGAAAACTGCACTTTCATTGAATCTAAATTAGCTAAATGTCTCTGAATATTCTCTCCTTCCCTTTTTAGTCTTAAGATTCCACCTTCACACTAAAGACAGGTTTTTTACATGAGAAGATATGAAAACCATGTTCTAAAGTTCAGGAATGGGGGAGAAAAAAGTCTTTCAATTATTCATTCTTTTAGACACAGTTTGTATATAAACAGCAGTCACAATGAATTTTTCATACTACATAGTTTCATAACCTCAAAATACATGCGTATAATTTACTTTTGTGAAGTTTGGATTTAAAATTTAAACAACACTAGGAATTACTATTTAACTAAGGACAACAAAATGCTCCTGTCCTCAGGGATGAAACATATCCTTGATTCGCATCTTAACTTCATATGCAATGGATACATTTTACAATTAGTTCATATTCACCTTTTGCTTACATACAAAAAACTATAGATTTGAAAACACAACCACAGTAACACCAAAATATGGCAATTACTAAATAACTACAGCATAAATACCACCTTTGTAGCCCACACTCACTCCATCATTCATTCATTTATTACAGCATATAAATGGAATGAATAATCATAAAGCTGGAAAATAATAAACACAGGAACATTTTTCTGAAATAAATACTGATAGTTGAAAACAATAACAAAGGTCAAATAAGGAGAAAAGAATGAAAGAAATATGACTGTCATTGATGTAATATACAGATATATGCACATATTTATCTATACACTCAAAGTCTGGATGCACCTTTTTAAGTGCAGCCATAACTGTAATATGTTTTAGATATGAAAATAATTTCAAGTTCAAGAACAAAATATTAAATTAACCAACAAATTCAATATGCAAAGCAACAAAAAAAGTCAGGTGTTTGTCTTCCATTAGTGGAGAAAAGCATTTTTTAAAATAATATAAATGATGCAACTATCAGCAGTTCTATTGGAAGCCTGATTACTATATTCCGCTGTATCATTTTTGCATAAGATGAACAATGTCAAGAAAAAAGTACACCAATTCAAAAACGAGGAAAGATCTTTCCACTCAAAAATAATTTACTTTTACCTCATGCCACAATAATATAATTGGAATGTTTCTGATTTTAAAGTAATTCTGATATTCTGAGTGCTGGGTTTAACTTATGTTATTAGCATAAAGTACTTGTAAGATAAGCCTTGTTTGAAGTGTTTATTGCGTTTTAAACTGGAAGGAATTTAATATAGAATCATTTTTAGGAACAGATCACAAGATTAATATGCAGTTACTGTGCAAATAGCACTGAAGCACCTACAGAATGGATGATCATTCTGATGAAACATGGCATCCAAACATGGTGAAGTAAAACAGAAATACTTGCAATCAACATTAGAGAACAGCAAGTTGAATTGTATGGTATGAGCAGCTGCAGAATGAGACACAGTCACTGCTGCAATTGGATTTCATATGCCTGTGTTCATTAGTGCATCCTGTACACAGTGCTGAATGTGTCCCAGCTATAACCGCTCTTGAGATCAGTCAATCTGCACACAGCATAGTATAAGCTATGTTCTTGTCACACACGTGCAGTTCCATTCTATTATGAACAGTAACTATTCCTCATTATTAAGAATGAGGCTTGGGGGCAATGTATCATACAAATGTCACAGAAATGAATGAAGATTAAAATGGATGCAGAAGAGCACACTCAAGTGCCCATATTCTTTTTCTAATGAATGTGTGTTTCTGTGTCCTTCTGTAAACTTTTTAACCAGGGATCTAGTTTTACAAAACTCAATATCCCTGTATGTGTGTTATGCCAATGAAGGACCTCAATGTTGTATTTTTTAGCTTCCCATAATCAGTACTAAGAACATAATGGATGTATTAACTCATAGTTTGAAATAAAATTAGTGCCACATAATTTAGAATCCTGCTATAATGTAAAATAACAATATGGTGGTCACCTACAATTCTTGTCAATTTTTCAGTTTGATAGCAGTAACTACATTAACCACTGTATGCAAGAACATGAAATATGGTAAAGGAACAGACTACAAACACACCTACATATAATGCAGGAAATAGTTTGTACGTAGGGTGACTATGTAACACTAAATGTAATTTTAAAAAAAAAGTAGGGGGGGGGGGAAGACAAAAACCCAGTATCATATCTGTAGGACTACAAATCTATGGAAGTTGAGTTGAAAAGATGCTTTGTTGTAAATTTTGGTAACCTCTCTACTCACACTTTATTCAATAAATATTACCAACTCCATGTTTTTAGAGTCATCCTATTGGTACTCTTTTTTAAATGTTCAGTGTTTCCAGCTGCACAACATAGCCCTTCAGATTCCACATGATTACTGTTGGAATGATTATATTCTGCTGCAGTGGCTTAACCACTTCAGCCTACTGTGTCCAGCAATACAGCCACTGCATGCAGCTGTTACATGATTTTTACAAAGGCCATATTAGCAGGTTTTTCAACAAAGTTAGTATGTTGGGCTCACAACATTACAGGCAACCCCACTTCCCCTCCCCCCCCCTCATGTTACATAGGCCCTGACTTACGTAAACTTGACTTCATGCATACTTTCTGTAACAATATATATCAGGGGCAAAAATACTGCATTATGCTTGAGGCATAAAATTCTGTAACCAGTGATATTCTTAAAAAATTAATACACACCCACACTGAAAAACTGCACTGCAACACTGAAGGATCCCTCCCATAGGAACTACATAAACAAAAATAAGCAGAATGTGGTTACAAATGCTCCTTTTCCCACCAACTTATTTACAGTACTCACAAATATTTTTAGGGTTTTAATGCATCTATAATTTGCTTAGTGTTTCAGCACACACACACACACAAACACATTTATATAACTGAATAAAATTATACATGTTTCATACATTGTAGGTTGACGATGTAAGAGTGAAATCACATAATGGTGTGCAGAGCGTAAACTTTACATAGGTCGGGAAGTGTCTGTACAACCAGTATTGTATACACAATAATAAAAGACTGGCATCAGTTTTCAAAAGTGGAAGATGAAGTATTCAGACACAATACTTACACTATTTAAATAAGGTGTAAAATTCCTGGAACAACATTCACATTTTGCAATAGCCAGCTTATAACATCAGATCAAATGGAAGGTAAATGTGGAACTATACGTCATTTCCCGCAACACTGACAGTAAGAGTCGTTTCAATGTACCTAAATGCTTGCAGGAATAGACAACCACTAGCTGCACATTAATACAAAACTCTATACCTGCAATGGACTGGCAGTGCTGTTGCTGACATTCTCCAGTAACTTTATGATGCCATTAATGAGCTATGGTCAGGGAAATATCACACTTCCCATTTATAATAAAGAGGAGACAGTAATATTAAATACAAAGTTATGAAGCAAACGAAACAAACTTCAGCATGTTCTTGAAATATTTCACAAGGAACATCTGCCTGTTTTCTAGGACATAACATGAACAAGGAAGCTTAATGCAGTGATACTGGGCACATGCTTCAAAAAGAGTGTTTTAACAGAGACAAAGATGTCTGGCCAAAATGTGGTACAAAGTTAAATTCAAGAAAAGGCAATATAAAGATTTCAAGACAGTTCTTTTACCAAGAAGAAGCACAGTACTCTCTGATGCGTCCAAAAGAAGTTTCCACCCCCAAATCTTAAAAATTTTAAGTTCTCATAAAATACTTAATTCAGGCCTTGGGTGAAAAATCAGTTTGAAGAAAAAAGTTGCACTCTAATGCAGTAATGTAAAAACCAATGGGGGGAAAAACAGCACTTCACATCTGAAGTTGCCCTCATGTTCTCTTCTTATTCCTTACCTCGAAGTAGCTACTGAATGGCTGTTTGCTGCCACAGGGAATGTAGTGAGCTTAAGAAGACAATCCTTACCTCTTGCCAGTGCTGAAATGCTTATGTTTTTAAACAAGAACAAGACTATGGTAGATGTTGTTACAACATAACGTTCTGCATGTGTGTGACCAATTAACAATGCACCACTTACACTTCCTTATTTAAAGTTGGTGTTAAGTTTCTGAATACTGCAATGTAGAATGGAGCATTTTTTCCCAATAAGAATTAAATAAAATACCTAAGAGCATCGCTGTTGAAGAAACTGCCATCTGTTGGTAAGACAAATGAGAATCCAACTCCAGGCAACATTCATAAAATCTCTTGTAACTGAAATTTGTCAAAGGTAAAGCAGAACAATGTTGTTCAGGGCAATGGTAGATGAGGAGTGCCACTATCCGTTACTGCTAATTATAACAGAAATAATTCATCCAGACGTTGCTTTAACTCTTGGCACTTCCAACAACTTGGATACTCACTCTGTTTACGAATTCAAAGTTGTGTGCCAAGTACCTAATGTACATGCACAAACATGCAAATACACACTAGTGAAGTCATACATGATGTAGTCTTCCTTATGGTATTTATTTATAATTTAAAGTGTCATAAATTAAGGAAGGGTAGAAGGTTCAAAATTGTAGTGAAGCTGGTATTCATACCAGATGAAAAGTGTCATGCTCACAAATTCCTAATAAAATTTAAATCCACTACAGGTATGAGATAACTGCACACCAGAAATCACCTGCACTATTCTGAACACCACACATTAAACAACTAAAATAAACAATTGGCATGCAGTTATGACTGTAGGACAGATGGCTGCAACTGCAAATGTATGGCCATATAATACAAATGTTGTGCTATGCAATTAAGCGGGACAAAGCTAAAAAGGGAAGTACGTATGCAAAGGTGGGGAAGTATAGACTGATAGTGGTTATAGTCATTAGGTTTCTTCTATTAGCTCCAACACTAATTATAATTATTGAGTTTCATCTGTGAATTCCAATATGCACAGCACACATCACAAGGCAAGTTTCTTCAACATCACAAATCTTTTTGCAGTCTCTATTACAGCAATTACATAAATTTTCTTGATATTCCTTGATTATCCTCATATACCAAAATATGGAGTATTTAGTTACACTAAAGATCATGCATACTTGAATAATGAGACAAATCTATTCCACACAAAAAAGATGAATTTATAACCTCCATTTGCGAAGGTGAATCATAAAAAGAGATCACGCTGCCATTATTATGCAATATCAGCATACACACTGAATAAACTCCCATTTCTCTTCCACGAATCTACCAACATATCCTGCCATCAATCCTTCATTTTACAATATCATATTACTTCATTTCTCAGTAACAGGTCACAAAATCTACTTTCATTTTGCCAATAAATGTTTTTAAACCTTCACATAAGTTCCACAGCAATTTGCTGCACAACATGTTTTCATTATCAGTTATCAAAAATATTAAAATATTAAATTTCAATATGCCCAACTGGCACAAGTTGTTTACAACTTCAAGCAGATTCAAGTGAATTTAATGAAGACTAATACAGCTATCTGGTTAATAATAATAATAAACTAACACCAAAATACATAAGGATTGAAGCAAAGAGGGAGAATTAACTGATAATAAATAAGAGTTGTGCAACAAGTTGGTATAGAACTTTTGTAAATATAATACAGTTGCATGGATACTGTATAACATTAAAGTTGTCAAAACTCTTTGGGAAGTTTCCAACCTTCATACGGTAACTTAATACCCTTCTAGCACTTTCAATTTCATGAATATATACTTTGTTAATACCAGCAAAGTAATTCTTAAAGTTAATACAGACTAAATTATAAAGCAGAAACCTAACTACTTACAGAAGAAAATGTTATTTGTAAAGTGTATGTGTGAACACTTGCCTGTGGTCACCAACAAATCAAAGTTTCAAAGTTCCAAAATATTTCGCATTCTCAAACGCAAATATTTCAAGCCCATGGAAGTTCCTCGCGCTAAAATTATTGCAATGCCCTTCTCACACGTGATTTTAAACAACATAAAATAAATGTTAAAAGGGAAGGACAGAAATGTTTTGAACTTGCCAAATTACCCTTCTGTAACACATATTTTGGAATGCACAGGTTTTCATTGTGACTGATCATGTGTCTAAGCAACAGAGGATGCACACTGCACATAGCAAGTACATTTATAAAGTGTAATTGTCATTGAAGAAACACACAAAACATTTCATACTTGTTTTATTAACATAGCAGAAATCAGAATTAGATCATCATCCTGACATGTCTGTAATAGTAAATGTTCTGTACTGCATGTGCGCTGTTGCATTCAAATTAGAATTAGAGCAGCATGCTGACATATTGGTAACCGTAAATGCTCTGTATTGTGATGTGTCCTGACAGAACTTCATGTGCACTGCTGGATTCAAAGCAGAATTACATAAGGATGCTGACATGTGAGTAACTGTAAATATTCTCTGCCATAATGCGTCCAGACAGACCTCATCTGTGCTGCTGATTCATACTGCATTCCAGTCAGTTTCTTACTTTTTCCTCCAAGCACTCTATACATATGGCAATCAGTGTGTAGTTTAGTATTTATTACACTTATCAGCTGACATTTCAGAGGCTAGAATCTGTAATGATTTTACTAATGCCCTAAAAGTTACCAGTGACAGCTGAATCAAATACATGCATAAACTTGTTTGCTTAAAACTATGTAATACAGAAAAAATCCTTTTGAAATCTTAACAGTCCAGATATTTTAAAATACTCTTATTCCAAATTTATGTTCTAATACACACTAGAATGCATTCTCTATTTACACACAAACACACACACACACACACACATTTTATGGAGAGAAGTAAGACATTTTAAGTACAATAGAAAACAAAAAGTGTTAAAGCTTTTCATAAAGGAATATTTTCCTTTCACAATATCTATCAAACTTTGCTTTGAAGACGGACTATTTTGTCTATAATAATATGTTCCTGCAACATGTTCCCAACCTTACTATCTTTTCAGTGAAGTTCTCTTTTCTTGTTACTGTCTGTGTCACCAATATTGCAACTGATGATTTAAACCAACAACCATAATAAAGAAAGATTTAAATGCTTACTCCTAAAGATATCCACTCAAACTTCAAGAAACAGAAACCTGTCCTCAATCATTCCACACTGAACTGCAACTGCAAATGTACAATTATTCTGGACAAACACATGAATGACTGCATTTGATATGTAGAGTTACAGTATTCAACAAAGAAGAATTAATTAGAAGAGCCATTCTTAACTTCAGAGGGCCAGTGAAATTGAAAATAAAAGAACACATCTTTAATTTGTGGTGCCATTTTCTGTCTTTCTATGCACATTTGACATTTGAAATTCTCATGGTGGAAACTATGAAGCTTGTCATGTGGGATGTGCTGTGTAGTAGAGTAACATCCCATAAGACAATAATCTTAAACTCAGAAGTGTGTATTAAGCATTTATTATGAACATTTTTGTTTTAACAGGCATTCCGCAGCAAATGATGTTCAGTGTTAAAGCATCAATGCAAACAGCAATGTTATTATTTAAAACTGATAAAAAATAACAATGCCCTATTACAGGAGGCAACTGTAACTTAGCACATCATGACCAGAATAACAGAATTCAACCTTGTTTCCATACTTATAATTAAATACTGCAGACACTTGCACTGATCAGCTGCAGAGAAAATAAAACTATACAGATGCCAGTACATCACTGTAACAAAAACAATGGCTAGAATTATATGCAACACTTTTATTAGGCAGCTGACACTATCAGCCAAGGTGTCACAGTATCAGCAATGTTTATGAACAGTACAATCAGTCTCAACAAGAATGTGGACTGTTCTTCCAAAAGGATTATCATTAATAAATTCAACCTGAAAAATTTTCTGCATTACTGTATTCAGGCAAAGAAGACGCAGTGCACAATACGATTACAAACTTCTCATACAGGGATTCAGTATCTCTGCATTCACAATAACACAAGAATTGTGAAACAAAAAATATTGCAGATGTTAGAATACTTCCCAAACATAATATTCCATACTGAACATGACCAATTTTATTTCCAAATGTCAAGACATGTTCAAAATCCAAGTAGTACAATCATAAAGAAAATAAATTGGGGTTGAAGGTGTGTATTGTGGTGTGAGGCAGGCTTGCAGCTAAGCTGTGTCATTCAACCTGTACCAAATAAAACACAGATCACATGATATAAGTATGTCAGAAATGACAATATGAAAGCAAATCCTTAACACTAATCCTGCAGCAAGCTGTATTAAATAAAATATTTCACATTGCCACTCATGTGACATATGTTAAATACGTAACATCTATAGTGTAGGTCTTGATTTCAAGGTACCAACAGAAACAATCCTCAGGAACCCCTTAACTGATACGCTACTTTTCACAATCTGTCAGCAGATGGCAAGGATCAACACTTCATTATGTAGTGGCTGTGCTGATATTGTATTCAAAAACTGATGGCTCTGAAGGCTAAAACTGTAAAACTGTACACACATGAGCAATTTGAACTGAATATGAAAACTATACACATTATGCACACAGAATATTTTGAATTATTGAAATCAAACAGTTCCAGTCACAAGACTGCCATAAACCTCACAATGATTCACGATGCAAACAACACAGGTAGACAACACTGAGTCACACTGTGTGAAATACACATATTCAAATAGATAGCAGTGCAGCTGGAATAAGACATTTTTTGCCACACCTTCAAGGATAAGGTATCTATGCACTCAAAAAACAGGGTGCAACATACCATACTGGCAGATCTTTTCTTGAAAGTTCATCATAAAACAAAAGTCTCTGTTGTTGTTATCGGTCTTACTTCAGAGAACTAAATACAGAAGCTCGCTTGTTCTTTCCATATCCCCAACACCCACCCAACTGCAAATTACATTCACACACATTTTTGCACGCCACCGCCAACAAACATGGTATTTACTGAGATCACTGTAGTCTCACTCACATTTACAGTGCAGAAACAATGTGCTATACAATCCCAACCAGAACTTTTAAATCTAAATGCACATACTGAAATTTATATCTGTATACTGACCAACCACAACAATGCTGTATAAACACTAAAAAGTAGAGGTCTTTTAGAGAATGTTCATGAAAAATCAGTGGCTGTTGCATGGAAATCTTACAGTAACTCCAACTGGAAAGATTAAATAAACCTCTGAATTGGCTATGCAACTTGCTTTAAGGCTGGCATATTCCAGCCAATACAATGAGTGGCAAAATGCATGTAGCCAACAGTTCCAGCAAGGGACTGTTTTATATTAAAAAATAGATATTAAATAACTTGCAGTATAAACTATAAATTTCATAAAATTAACATACCAAAAAATATCAATAGAATATTCCCAAAAGCATTTCATAACTTGATGATTTCTTATCGTATTCCAAAATTATTACATACAGAATGTATAACTGACGTATGCAGTGAATTACACATTTTCTGAACACCGATGTTCAGAACTGAGTTGAATGTTACATTTGGATGGCACATTCATGTAAAGTGAAAACAGTACAGTGTATCAACCACAAGTGAATTTAGTAATGAAACTTTTCCTTCTAAAACACACACACATATATACATATGTGTGTATGTGTGTGTGTTTGTGTGTGTGTGTGTGTGTGTGCTGAGTTTAAACAATGATGCAAAACATTTTTATAGTGAACAAAGGTCAAAATTTATCCAAAGGAAGTGTTATTAGTTGAATGATCATGCATTAACTGAATATATATTAACTGCAGTATGATACCACAAAACTCCAACAAAGGTATTAAGTGAGGGGCACATACAGATGCAACCATCACTACTGGACAAATCATGTTTTCTCTACATTACCAGCCATCTGAACTGATGAGGTACAGACAGAGACAGCATTGCCACACGTTGTTTACCTGTCCAGGCCCCGAACATCTGTTGTCATGTTCTGAAGTTCCTGGCTCCTACCACTTGGCACTCTGCTCCTGGGATGTCGGCTGTGCCCCTATGGGATGCGAGGGGGAACCTTTTTCTGTCATTCCTATTAACATTGGTATTCTCATATCGGGGACAAAACAAAACATCTCTAGCATTCATCCTACCTTGTTCTCAAATGTGCAAAAAAAACCATCAAGACTTCTAGACTAAACTGGAGTGTTACAGGCATCACACATTTATTGGCAATAGCACCTGACACAGCAAATGTGGAATTATAAATGACAAAAGTAAAACCCAACCTGCTCCACTCCGTTTATCAAAAATTCTAAATCCAAAATTTTTGAGCTGATTTAGGCACCCAGGCTGAGAAAGTAGCATAAAATTAATGCCAGATGTCTGCAAACTATGGAAAGAGCATTACTTACTTACTTACTCCATGGTGCAGAGCCCTTCTTGAGAAGCTAATTGCTTTGCAGCTAGTCAAGAAATTCCCTGCATTTCACGGAACCCGAAGGTTCATTCCTGCACTCACAAGCATCCGCCACTTATCTCTATCCTGGGCCAGCCCAATCCAGTCCATATACGCACATCCCACCTCCTGGAGATCCATCCTAATATTATCCACCCATCTATGCCTAGGTCTCTCCAGTGGTCTCCTTCCCTCCGGTTTCCCCACCAAGACCCTATACACCTCCCTCTCTTCACCCATACGTGCCACTTGCCCAGCCCATCTCATTCTTCTCGATTTTATCACCTGCACAATACTGGATGAGGAGTACAAATCATTTAGCTCCTCATTATGCAGTCTCCTCCATTCCCCCATTACCTTGTCCCTCCTAGGTCCAAATATTCTCCTCAACACCATGTTCTCAAACACCCTC
>Ga0123352_10007880_pt1 | contig 16514 bp, 8 predicted proteins | sample TergutLab28metaG_FD_89700 | JGI IMG/M metagenome (GOLD analysis project Ga0123352, IMG submission 89700) | Labiotermes labralis P1 segment gut microbial communities from Petit-Saut dam, French Guiana - Lab288 P1 | ecosystem: Host-associated > Arthropoda: Insects > Digestive system > Gut ... | reverse complement strand
GCCGGTCAGCGAAGTTAGTGCCAACTTTTGCGGATAGAGGGGTGTCACGTGGTCAGCGCAACGGGTCCCCACAGCCGTTAATCTCTGTTTTCTAGACCTGGAGCCGCTACTTCTTTCATTCAATTAGCTCCTCAATTGACCTCACGAGGCTCACGAGGCTGAGTGGACCCCGTTCCAGACCCACTACTACTCAGAAAATCTGGTAGCGCCGGGGATCGGACCCCGGACCTCTGTATCTGTAGCCAGAAACTCTGACCACTTTACATTGCATAATTGTGTCTGTTAGACTGCACTAATGTTATGTGACGTCACACCGACACAAAATGTTTATTTAGTGTCATTAAGTAAGTGGCTACGTTCCCAGTGGACGTGCGGTCTTAGGCGTTGGTCTGCGGCCGCTCGCTTGCTGGTATTGCGAGTTCGGATCCGGCCGGGGACATGGACACCTGTGTTTTGTGTGTGTTGTGTGTTGTCAGTTAGAGGTCCCTGCGTCAGGCTGATCACTCGTCCGGACGTCTTACCGAGTGTGGTGTGTCGGTAGACTCGTGAAGCCTCGAAAATGAAGAGGCTTTGCCCCACTGGCGCTTTTGCGACATGGTAAATAAATTGGCGGAAATGGTTCGATCACAAAAGATTCGACTATATTTAATTAACTGCAAATGGCGAGCTAAAGAATTCATCGTGGCTCGAAATGCAGCATCTCAATCAGAAGGCCAGGTTTCGGGAAGAGATGCGAACCGATAAGCCAGGGACAAATCTGTATATACTATGAAAATTGCCGTGAACAACAAATACAGACGAAAGAGTGACTGACAGGGTAGTGATGCGGTAGCTAACAACCGCTCGTTAAATCGTGCTAAATGGGTGGTTTGTAGTGCTTTTGTCCACTTGCACTTCCAGTACAGTGGTACGAGTATGTATATGAACTCATTATATGGATCTCAACCCAGGTTAATTGTCGTCTATACCATGAGGTTTATACAAAACGTCAAACGCAGATTCACATTTCCTACTAATTAACCAAGCTTCTAATATTGACTGCGAAATTGACAGTACACATAATTCCTCCCAAAACTTTATGTTACTTCTAATTTTTATATTATTTCAAATTACTTTATATTTCTTTGTGTTACTTTACTTTATTATTTGACATTATTTCATATTTATTCATATTGTTTTATAATATTTGGTTTTATACGAAACGATTATTTTCTATAATAATAATAATAATGGTAATAATAATAAACAATGATTTATTTAACTGGAACAGAACTGCGCTGTTCAGTGCTATTACACAGCAAGTAGTCGTAATTTCTTACTGACATTTCGGGACAACCCATTGGCCCCATACGCAAGGGTCGAGGTTGGATTCTTGATCCTTGAAGAAGGGACCGATAGGTTGTCCCGAAGCGTCGCTAAGAAATTACCAATTCTCACTGCGTAATAACTCAGAAGAGCGCAGTTCACTTCTATTTCGCGGCGGAAGACTGAAATCACGCATATTTCACTAGAAATTTGGCTTTCGCTAGGGATTCCTGAACTATAACGCAATATATACGACATAGGATATTAGTACTGGAAAGAGAGGGGAGGTACAAATTTGGTCACAATGCCAACAATAACCAACGAACACTTAAAACTAATGGGTAAATATGTACGGCAGACCACACAATTTACGTGTATTACCAAAACACAACGCGCAGCCACAGACTGAAACAACCATTCACGATATGCATGGCCCTAAATGGACACATTAAATATCAAAGACTATAGTCAGAAATTGGTACTGTCCAAACACAGAACCTTAAACATAATGACAGGGGCAATTATGGTTAGTATTTCCCTAACCCGCGTTCAAAATATGGGAAAATTTTAATCAGTTTATATATAAGGAAAACTGTGACATACAAGAAGAATCACTTGCGAGGTGCATTAATTTCCAATGTAAGGACCTTCAACAGCAACTCCTGGAATCAATATTGCCACTGAACTGCTGCTGCATTAAAGACTTCCATTCAAGGAGGTCTGTTTTCCGCATGTAGTTCCCTTCTAAAGTTTCAGTGTTATTAAGTAGCGCCATCTGCCGTCGTCCTAAAGAAACATGAATTAAACATAAGCTGCCGGTTGGGAAACCGTGACAGTGGAACTGAGAACGGACAAGACCTGACGGATGAGGTACTGGGACCTTCCGTTCGGGTCGTGTGACAAAGACACGCAAAACCCAGTCTCTGTGCACCCGTACAAATCGCCAAATTTGTGTACCAAATTTTCCACACGTCCATTTATTCCGTCACAATAAATAGAATACAATAAAATTTTAAATGCTTCTATGATAAACTTTACAATATTCACAATAATTAAATTATGATGAAAGCCACAGCATTCTAAATAACTCAATGTTGAAATTCACAAGTTGCTGAATTATTCACATCTGAAATTCTGACCATCCGAAAGAATTCTATTTCGAATTTATCATCATTCGAAACAATTCAGTTCTGTATTTTGCCGTATTAGGAACAATTCGGTTTGAAATATATATGATTTAAAATATTTACTGTTACAAAACGCTAAAAAAAAAGCCTATTTTAAAACTTCAGCATTTACAAAAGCTACAAATTGGCAGTGGCCTAGTAGTGTCTAGCTTCGTATTGAGGAACAGCAGCCAACAGGAAATTTATATGCTATCCAGAACCTATCCAGCAGGTACACATTACGAGATACAAAAAAAAAAACACACAAACACACTCACACTCACACACACACACAAATACCCCTTCACACACACACACACACACACAGGTCACACACTCGTCTCTCAGTCTGATTCAATTAGTTGGATATTCCGCTTCAAGCACAGTAAAAAAAAGGTAAAGTGCAACCTTGTACAGACACTGAGGCTCTGTACAGGACGTACGGCCAATAGGGGAAGTAGAGGTATAGCTCTACTCTTTCTTGATCACGGTACTAGAAGGAGTGAGGGATCAACATCACGCCCCGGCCGCTCTTTACCCTCGGGAAAGAACCGGCACCTATTGTACAGGAGGTTGGGTGGGCCCCAGGGCCGGTCTGGACAGGTGCGGAAAATTTCGTCACCACCGGAATTCGATCCAGGGACCGTCCAGCCCGTAACCAGTCGGTATACCGACTGAGCTACCAGGGCCCAATGCAAGCACAGACGCATATCATAACTACCTGAAAAACAAGACAGTAAAAAGCCCATTTCCCTGGCGATTAAACTGCTGTGAGACACTTAACGTTTCTCTCAACCGATCGAAACCGAAAAGTTGCCTCATTTTCTAAACAACCCAACACCAAATCAAATTCAGGGGTACATGAATACAATTCACACAATTACAACCTATTTCTTTAACAACCGTGGTCAACATTGCCGTCTAATTTTCGCCAAATGGTTCCGTTCCATTATCTTTCCCGACAAAACCCTGTCTATGCCTTCTCTTCTATGCATTCCAAATCGCACTACATTTCCTGTCAGTTACAGATTTGTTGATTTTTGTTAGCCCGTTGTTATTGCATAAAGACTACAAGATTCTTAGCTCGCTATGGAGAATTTTCTACATCCTCTACTCACCACCTGCGGTTCCAAAATTTTGTTCTAGGTGTTTTCTTTTGAAACATACTTCATTCTACGTTACTGCCTCAGCGCAAAATGTCACTTTTCACACCGACATGTGCCTAACCAACATTAGAGCGCTGGATATTTTAGTAGCAACGACCTTTCGAGGAACAGTTCTCGTTTTGCACAGACATGTTCAACACCATACGCCTAGTTATGTGTGCTGTAGGCATACAGACACGAGAGCTGCTGAAACCGCATGGTTCCTTTTAGTCACGTGAGATGACATGTGCAGTCATGGCTGACACCATGAGGTCAGCCGTCTGTGACTGACTGCCCGCCGGCAACTGCTTACTGCGACGCGTACCGCAGTAAACAGAAGGGGCAATATATGTAAAACGCAACATTGAGGCGCGTTCATGTAATCATTGTTGCAAAGTAAAAACAATAAGTATCACATATTCTGAGGGTGTGTCTGTAGCCTTAGGTATCCAGCATGCAATGCGAATGTGCCATATTGTCATCTGTGGCTTGTCCGGCTTTACAATAATTTTTTTTCACATTATCTCATAAACGACAAGATTTTCGAAAAAAAAAATAGTTATTGTACACAAAAAAGTGTTTTTTGACTTTCACTGCAACTTTTTCCTGAAACATTTCTCACTGTAGAAATATGTCAGCGAGTTGTGATCGTAAATACTCATGGGTCTTCATGTAAAGTACGCGTTGTACGTGTCTGATTTTAAAGAAACTCGAATTTTCTCGACAGATTTTCGAAATACACTCAAGCGTCAAATTTCATGAAAACGCTTCAAGTGGGAAACAAGTTGCTCCATGCGGACGAACAGGCAGACATGACGAAGCTGACGGTCGTTCTTCGCAAATTTTCGAACGCACATAAACACTGTCACGTATCGACAGTCATCTTCATTTCTGGTACACAGAAACTATTATTTGTTAAAATTACCTTTACCACGTGTCTGGTGTTCGTTTAGAAGGATTAATAATTACTAATCTCAAAACGATTTGAAAGTAATTTTCAGCCAGTCTCATTAAAACTATACTGAGTTTTCCAAAGCACAGATATTTGATTGAGGGTTTATTTAATAAAATTGGTAGTTAGGGATGAGGACAATAAAGTAATAATGACACTGTGCCATAATCAATAACACCAGCATATCCACTAATCACATTACTGATACATTGCAGGTCAAAATGGGTCACGTTCCGATGCAGTAACACTGAAAACTTGAATGACAGTTATTTTCATTCATGTTTCCAACTTAGAATTTCAAGAATTGTCGATAAAACCGGAATGGAATTTAATAATTATAATTAAATTACGTAGACAGATATCGTGTATCTTTAACATGCCACTACAAAAGATAATTAAATTCTTCCACTGCGCCCTTTTGTACGGTATTAAGCCATAGGTACTAGGGCAATATTATATCCAGTATTATTAGTACAGGTAAATATTGTTCCTTTCGGGTATAAATAATAATTTAGTTCATATTTTAAATTTCGATGAATAATGATATATAGCAAACAAGTCTGTTCCTGAAAGACGTCAGAACTTTAAGTTTTATCGAGAATATTCTCTTTTAAAAAGCTGATAAAATCCGGTGGGAATTTAGGAAAAAAATTTCATGAATTGAAATTGGCAGAGGGTACAAAGTATTTCTATTACCCTTGAGGATCAGGACATATACCGTCTGGGTTTGTCAGGCTAAACTGGAAACAGAAAGAGAGAAAATCATGAGCGGTTGCATTGTGTGTGTGCATAGTGGCCAGACTGTGCCTCTAATGGAACGGTACGATAGAAAGTAGAGAAAGACCCGGTGGTATGGGAAGATGTAAGAATTCTTTGTTCGCTGAATTAAATCTCTACAGGCCACAAGACTGAACTTGCGGGCAAGCAGGGATCTTCTATTGCCCATCTTTTTCCTTCGTGTATAGTTAGTGTAACTGCTGCCATCTGTCTACTTCCTTCCTCCCTACGGTTCCTAGGGACGACCGAGCTACAGAATGATAATGAAAATAAAAAGAAAGAAACAAACTCTCTAGGTGAACAACTATTTTATGTTTGCCTTTTCAGTTTCAAGTATATACTTCGTCTTCCAGAAACAGGGTATATGAAAGGGTACTGTAGGTGATGTGATACAGAAACTCGCTCGTTAGAGTGCCGACTGTGTTTAAGATAACAACACCCATCCATCATCCGAATGCTGATTACGCAACAATGAATGTCTTCTCTTGAAGCAACAAACATCGGAGTCTTAGCTTTTCCGATCTAAAGCTTGGCGTTCACAACTCCATCATTATGGTCCTCCAGCTATAGACTTACGTATAGAAAAGCAACCTAAATGACGACGTAACGTTAATCACATGATGACAACAGCTGACTTCTTGTCGGTCGATTAAACTTGTCGGAAAGATATATAAATCCGGCGTTTAAGCGACTTTGTCTCCATCTTTATGGACTCAGTATACCCGATCCCGAAAAAGGAAAGTTTATCTGAAAAACCAAATTCTTATTCTATATCCAAACGGCCTGTAGCCCCAGATATAGGCAAAGTGATAAGTGTGCATGTGAGGGCGTGTTTCTTAGCCTGCACCAAGCACACATAAATAAATTTTATGAGGAAAATAACTAGACCGTAAATTTGACCTTAAAACACACCATGAAGATGTGTGGAGGGGGAGGAGAGGTATAGCTCTACTCATTCTTTACCTTCGGCGCTAGATGGGGGTGGGTTGTCAACGCCACGTCCCAACCGCTTAACGAGACCCGGTATCCATTGTATAGGAGGCTGGATGGGCCCCAATGCCGGTCTGGACGAGACAATCCCGCCTCCTCTGGGGTTCGATCCCCGGACTGCACAGCCCGTAGCGATTCGCTTTACTAACTACGCTATCAAATAACTATGCAATTAAAAGTATATTAAGGATTTGTTTAGTTAGCTTCTTTTATTTTATTTACGACTTTTGATACTGACAGTTCTGCAAATATCACGTAAAATTAATGCACAATTCATAACACAGATTATTGACGGGAATGTCAGTGGCATTTTATCTGCGCTTCCACAATTGGATTTTTGAAAAAAATGAATTACAATTCCTACCCATCCAACGTAAACCCTCTTGTATATAAGCCTCAAATGAAACTTAAATAAGTTTTGTTTGACATATTTCGTCCATACTGACGACATAAAGCTTAGTTCCAGGTCGTTGAAAACGAGTCACGACGCTCCCATGACTAGATACTTGGGGCCCATCTAGAATTATTAGCGAAGCAACTTACAGCTCCCTCAGAATACTGTCCTGGGTCAAAGAACGGAAACCCGTCCGAAAGAATTTAAAAACAAATTTAGTTTTCTCTATTTTGGGGCGAAACATGACACAACCCAACGCCAGACCGCGAGGTCTGCCGCTGTTAGTTGTTATATATTCATGAAATTAGAATTTTGTTATTCTGATGCAAAGTGTTCCAAGTCTCATATTCGCAGTGCTTAGGTCGTGCACTCAGTGCTAATTTGGATGAAATTACAGATCAGGTTCCCATACTTGAATTTGCATTTTTTTAAAGGTAATGTATGGAGCAGAAACTTGATGGGACACTCAAGACAGCCACAAATTGTAACTTAAATTACCTCCCATGTGCCACATTGAACATTTACGAACTTCCAGTGTCTCCGACTTATTTTTCAAGCCAAATACTCCGCATACTCTCATGTGGCCGGCTACAAGCACAACCAGCTTCCTGTTCAGTGATACACAAGGGTACGTCTTGATAGGGGCTAAGAAGAGGAAAACGGCTGATCGTGAACCTATCTACACACCGACATACATCAGCACAGTCTTTACCCGACAATACCGTGCAACAATCCAGAGAGCGATACCGGTTGAAAAACACAACTATTCTTATCAAATAGGAAAAATAGACGTACCCAAACATCAGCCATAATACGAAAACGGAACTCACAATTGAATATCCGGTGATCATCAACGCACCGTTAAGGAGGAATTTTTAAATATTTTAATGTTTAGACACAATTCTGTAAATAACATACTTTATAAACAAAATCAAAACATTTTTAGAAAGTTTTAAATAGATGTATTCCACAATTTTAAACACTATGGGATCCCAAATTGGGCAAAGCATCTGGTAACGGAAAATGTTGTAAGGGCCTGAAGATGACTGACGTTTGGTCGAAACATGTAGCCTTGCTTAAGAATAAAAAAGAATGTGCTGAAGTATACTGTGTAACATTAATTGAATTACAAGCATATCGTGATGCTCTCATTCACAATACACATCGACATCTAAAGACTCAGATAAAGGAATGTCTGGAGCTGTCCATTCGCACAAACTTCTTCATATTTTTGTGTTTAATTTACAAAAAAAGACGAGCTCAGGGCCATTATACCTAGCATGAACAAACTGCAAACGAGAGCTTCACGCATAACGACATTTAATAATTTCTTTAGCCTAGCTGTGACAGACATATCGTGCTCTCTTCCAGAATAGTTTCCCTCTAGTCCAAATCTTAATATATCTGTTCCCATTCCACTGGTTGAAACTTTGAAAATTCTAATATTTAATTGTGCATACTGCAGGGTGCAAAACATTTTCAAAAACTCTAGGTTCCACCTCAAAATTCTAGGCACCAGACATGTGGCTAAAAGAAAATTTTGTACCGAGGAGCCACAAAACGTAGATGACTCCTTTAAGAGATTTAGTCATCCGGGAGCCCTGGCGCGTGGGATTTGTGTGCCCTGGGTGTGTTTTATGCTTGACACAAAAATATGTAAACAGACACATGTAACTGGAGACGGTTTAGAGTAGTCAGTAGAGAAAACGTGTTACGGGATGGAAAATCCACGGCTCATTTACCGTCAAGGAAAGATATTAAGATCTATCTCTTGTTCAGAACGTCCGAATCAGCCCTGAGGCCCACGCAGCCTTTAAGCAACCAGAGTTTAACAAATATTTGATAATTATTTGTTTAAAAAACCTAGACCTGGATCACGTCTTTATAACTTCAGCAATAATTAATTTTCGAAGGAAAAAAAAAACAAATTAAATCCACTACCTAGCCCTGTGACTGAATCTAAAAAGGTTAAGTCTACATAAAGGTAAAGCAATCCCATTACAGGCCTGGACAGGCCCTGATGTTTCCAGGAGTTCAGGCTCCCAGATTTAAAGACAATCGGCACATGACGGTGGTAAGGTTGTCAGCCTTATGCTGAGGCCGCCTTTACCAGCAGGAAATATTCCTGGTACTCAAGCCTGTTGGAGACTGAGTAAACCACAGGGCCATAGTGCGACCGGAAGGATTACGTCAATGAAAAATTCCCATGACACCATCGGGAATCGACCCGCTACCTTCCGCCTTGTAGCGCAAAGCCTCGACTTTTAACCCTACATATACCTAATTATTAATTGCAGAAGTCATACAAACGTCAAACTACCAAGTTTTATGCGGGTCTTTATGTTGGTACTTATGAATAAGAGCTCTAAATTCAACAGAATACAGGATGACGTGTATTAAGACGTTTATCCTGAGCTAAAGTCCCATCATGTAATAGTCCATACATTGCTGTCAGCGTCATTATTGACAGTACTCATTAAAACTTCTCTTGTTGCAAATATCTTCAAAGTAACTAGAAGCTGAAAGTATTCACAAGTAAGTGATTAACTCGGGTAACATTAACAATGTATAGTTAGGGGATCAGCTGGAAAGGTCTTGCGTTGATGGAACATCTCATTTGGTAGGAGAGTAACAGAATCGCATGCGTGAAGATATCTCACAAGTGCGCATGCGTCAATACAACACACAAGTGCGCATGCGTGAAGATATTTCACAAGGGCGCATGCGTAAAGATAACTCACAAGTATGAGGGAATGTCTAAATATGAACTTTTAAAATTAATTCACTTCGTCAAATTCCTCGACTTTTACAAACCCACAAGTTTCGTCACTGGCTTCAAAAGAGCGTCGTACACCGTAAATGACGCATCAACTCATATCTAAAATAACGAGTCACGAAATTATACGCCACGTTAACTCACTTTCTGGCTGTTTCTCGCGGTTAAATTTGAGGATAATGAACCATAAATGGGTAAACTACCTGAGAACTGCACGTGCCACAGATTTACCGGCAGAATTATTTGGTTGTTCGTTTGAAAGATACGTGACAATTCACACGTGTGTATGTGATTGTGAAAATCAAACGGGCTGTCGCATCTAATTTGCCACAACCGTAACTAACTCACTGACAAGGAATCATTTTACAACTGTACAGAGTTCTCACACCTCCAGCATCAGAATTAGTGCTGCCAATTTCATGACATATCGGTTAATGTTTAATGAAAATGAAATGTGACCGCTGTGTGATCTGTAAGCCCCATCAAATCAACATAATACGGTCACCTTTGGAATTACACTGCGTGTTTGAACTGTACAGTTCATCTGTATCCGTAAACAAATAGATTTAAAGACTTTATGTTTAGCACTAGCCTGGACATTATGGATAATGTAAACTTACTTACTTACTTACTTACTCCATGGTGCAGAGTCCTTCTTAAGAAGCTAACTGGTTTGCAGCTAGTCAAGAAATTCCCCGCATTTCACGGAACCCGAAGGTTCATTACCGCACTCATAAGCGTCCGCCACCCATCTCTATCCTGGGCCAGCCCAATCCAGTCCATATACCCACATCCCACCTCCTGGAGTTCCATCCTAATATTATCCACCCATCTACGCCTAGGTCTCCTCAGTGGTGGATATTGTAAGCTAGATGATATAAATGACACGCAAAATAGCAAAAAAAACGTACTACCCACAACTGTGGGTTAGAAAGTTCATACAATTATTTTAGCGCGTGTGGGCAGGAAACAGAAAATTCTGTTTCCTCCAAGATCCTATAAAGTGCAAGGAATATCTCTGCAACAATTTGTACATATGTACAGACAGCAAAAAAATCTGGTTGTGTTTACGGACGGTTATCTGCCACTTGGCTGTTTTCACCAATTACGACTAAGTTCTGTTCTGTACTTTTATACTTCGCGCAGAAATATGTTCCAACTCTCCGATCATAGGCGATCTACTATTTAATATATGACACTTTAGGTTAAGTCCAAACCATTCAGTCAGTCAGTCGGTCAGTCAGTGTGCCTTGGTGTCGATCTCCGTTTTGACCAGACACGTTTGTCTAAGTGTATGGAAATTTTTCACCAGTAAATTTGACTTTAATTTAAGGATACGTTAGTAAAGTGTATGATGCTGAAACTTGGACACTTTAGAAACCAGACCAGAAGTACCTTCAAAGTTTTGAAATGTGGTGCCTGGAACGGACGGGGAACATCAGTCAGACCGATCGTGTTAAAAATAATTATTACACAGAGTCAAATAGGAAAGAATATCCTACGTACAATAAAATGAAGGAAGGTTAAATGGTTTGGTCGCTTCTTGCTTAGAAACAGCCTTCTAAAACATGTTACTCAATGAAAGGTAGAAAGGACGGAAATAAGAGGAAGAAGACGTAAGCAGCTGCTGGATGACCTTAAGAAAACGAGAAGATATTGGACATTGAAAGAAAAATTACTGTATCGCACTGTTTGTAGCACTCGCTGTGGAGGAGGAGAAGAACCTGCCGTAAGACTGCATAACGATGATGCATGGAACACTGCCCTCTTGATTTTCTTGTGACGTCGCCTGTGACGAAAGGAAGGGCCTTCCTTTGTGCAGCTCTCAGTTATTATCTCATAACTTTCACATTCACATCTTTTCATTCCCATCAGTTTTTTTCCCATTTACGATGTTTTAGCTTTACAAAAACCCTACACAAAACAAACATAATCTCCTCCAGGCCAGGCCTTATGAAACAGATCGTAGGCCTATCTCATCCTATTCATTTTAAGCTAAAATGGCAGTGAAGTCATGCGAATGGTTGTGATGTTGACCGCCGCCATGTTTCAGTACCCTGCACATTGTGTTGTGTGTTTTGCCTTGTACTGCATTGTGAACATTTTGCGTTTTCATAACTTCTTATAACTTCCGCTTCCCTTCTGCAAAATTTAGTGATCCAATCATGAATATAAGGGAGTTCGAAAGCCCTATGTAAAGGAAGGCACATTTCACACACTCCGCCTCTGTTATAAAAATCAATCCTTTAATCTACTATAGGCATATAATATTTATCTTTCTGAGAACCACACACAACACTAACACGCACCCTTTGAAAAACAAAATGTAGAATTTTTTAACGTTAAACGTGGTGGTATAAAAAGTAACCACAATTATTTAAAGGGTCAGATAACTGCATTTTGAATTATCTGTTTACGGGCTTACTTTCTTTTTTTTTGACGTAAGATACAGCGACTGCTTTAACAGCATTAAGTGACAGGGGCTGAATTTTTAAATGTTATTGACATAAATTTCAAACTTCAAATAGTTAATGAAACATAATTTACCTTCCTTTTAGTAGCCTCTGGCTTACAAATAAAGTTAATTAAAATAAAATGTAGTTTAATTACACAGTTCTGAATTTTTCACGCTGCATGATGCCTCGTTGTTACTGTACGGTGAGAACATAAATGTCTGGTAATATCCAGCCACTTTACAGTTCTCGATTGTTTGTTGAACATTGGTACATTGAATTAAAATATAAGTTAAAGTGCACACACATAGTCGTCTGTTAACCAAAGCCCTGTAGTGAATTAATCCTTTAAAACCCGAGTTAAAACCTATCTACCATCTGTTAGCATAATTAGGAGCTCACCATATTCTCCACATTAACAGGTAAAGGGTTAAGTCACAGAGTGCAGTCTATGCTACAGCAGAACAACCAGTACATACCAGATGTTGGGTCACGAAGCACAGAAAGATTGTGGCAATACAGATGAAAGGAAAGGTTATTCGGCATTGTCTCCTCAAAGAACATTGCAAAGTGGCTCCACTTAAGTGATGTACCACGAAACACGTGTTAGAGAATGTAGGCAATTATAAATTAACTAACTCCATTAACTACAGTCTTTCTTTAGAAGCTAATATCTCCTTAGTTAGTCAAGAAATTCCCCGCATTTTGTGGTACTCGAGTGCTCACTACCCAGCCCACCACCTGTCCACAACCTGAGCCCGATCAAATGAATCTACCTCTCCCGTCCTATTTCTTGAAAAATACATTTTTAATAATATCCTTCCATCTATGCCTACGCCGTAGGCTTCCCAACCAAAACCCTGTATGTACCTGTCCTATCCCCTTTCTAACGCCACGTGCCAAGGTAGGCAAATATTAAACTGAAGAATAAGAACCAACTAGATGCAACTTATTGTTTTATTATACTTATGATAGGCTCAACATGTTTCGGGCACTATTAAGCCCATTATCAGGAGCTCATGACTATAATGCTGATTATCACATGGGCCATCTAGTTCTTGGGTTGCTTTTGGTTGGAGGTTAGGTGCAGGCAGGCTCGATAAGTGTCCGGCCTGCAGACTAAAGCATAGCCCGCAGTCTCATAGAGTAGGTAAGGCAGCTTCGATTTGTTTCTCGATTAATAGGAGCAATGGAGACGAGCTTGTGTTTTTGTCACCAGTTACTATTTCTGCATCGGGAAGTCCTTAGCCACCAGTCTTGTGCCACTCAACAATAATGTTTTGGGATCGAGTTTCCAGTAACAGTTTGCCATCACCTACTTTCAGTTCCAGAAGAGGAGGGTGCATATTTGATGAATATTTCTGGTTATATTTTATATTTGGATGTCAATTGTGCCATTTTGACCACTAGAGTTTACAAAGCAAGGAATAAAACAAAGCTCTGAACTCGAAAGGCAACATCCAAGACAGTGCGTTACTGTATTCATGCGCGAGTAGGCTGACGTTCTTTTCACTTGATTTCTGGATGTCACTTGCAGGCTATTAAAACCGCGAGTGACGTCACTTACAAACCAATCTCTAACTTTTGTGCGAATCGCCATCCCACGGTTTATGTACTGGGACAAGCCTAAAGAAATCAGTGAAAGTTATGGAATTTCTCAGTCAAGAAAGAAGCCCTAAAAACCGACAATAAATCCAAAACTTTGCCATTGAATCACTCCCCTGCGACATGCGGTTTATTCGATTAAGTGGGTCTCCATATTTAGTTAAGAATATAGAATTGCACGCAAAACTTTCAGTTCAAGTGCTATAGTGATGCACTAAGGCACAATTTTGTTATAATACTATTGAACTCTAGTGAATACCTTAAGTACTCATGTCACGGCGTAAAATTAAAGTTCCCAAGGGAGGCTAATATTTTTATATAATATTTTATAGCTCATCCCCGAAATAAGCCTAGGTAAAAATACAAATTTAAGTAAGAAACATTTGTGTATTTTTTTCATGAGTAAGCTTCTTCTCTGTCCCTAAGCAGCGAGGAAGTTACGAAGTAAATTTTTAAATCAAGCTAACAAGTATTGCGACCATAAATCAAAGAGCACCCCACAGCCTCTTCAATCTAGTTCCCTTCTCATATATAATTATATATATATATATAGGTTCTTAGTCTCACGCAACATTTCTGTCATTATTTCTCTAACACGCTCACTCTCCCCTCACCGCCCTCCCCCAACACGCACTCACACACACACACACACACACACACACACACACACACGTGTGTCGGGGAGCTACAATCCATACATGTTTAGAATGTTTTAAGATAGAGCCTATATATCCTAGTAGGGTAGAGCAGCATGCATGAGCTCATTATTCAAAGTAAAAAAAACACTTTTTTGTTTTTCTTAAGCCATTACGATAAGAATTAGTAGAGAGAGACTTCAACACAAAGCTTCATTTCTCTGTCAGGAGGAGCTGGTTGTATGTCCAGTATAAGAAGATTCATGGAAGCAGCCTCCACCATTCTAGCGATCGCAGTACTTCGTTTACACAAAGGGCAAAAATAAGTCCCCTGTCAAAGGCTGAACACATTACTATTTTTCTTGCTTTTGTTACAGATGATACAATCCGTTTAGAGACCTGGTCTCTTCTAGGAATTCATGAACCACAATTACAGAAACAACAAGATTTCTAACGTACAAGATCAGTGCAGCATAACGAATGTACCACAACAAAACAGAGATTAACTGCTTGAAACACAAAATTCTGTTACATAACATTAAAAATTCAATTCATACTTTACATAAATCATTTCATATCTATCTCAAATATTATCCGGTTGATGCTACTTAAGTGAACAATCACTGTTCGCTGTAGGCTATTCGTAACAATTACACGAGGTCAGTAAGTACACCCTGAGAGTAAATCTCGGAATGTTGCAAGGTGACGCACGTCGAAATAGCTCAGTTGGTATAGCGACTGGCGTAGGGGCTGAATTATCAAGAACAAATTAAACTTCTTCGTGCCCAAACACGTAGACCGGCTCATCCCATCTGTTCAGTGGGCACAGGGAACGTCTGTTACGAGGCTAAGGCAGCCGGGACATGACGCTGACAGTTCATCTCCATCTAGTGCCAAGGTTAATAATAAGCACTCGTCTACAAGACCTCATCGCCTGTACAGGGACTACTCTAATGCAGGAGCTGCTTTTAGCGATCCCTCTGCTTGTGACAAAAAAACGGGATGATAAATTTAGTTTTATGAATTGATTTTAATTTTGACGTCAAGCGAAGGAAAACTGGGATCGGAATTACACACTTATTGTGCTGAATCAGATAGTAATTTTTGCTATTGTTATTTATTGTTATTACACTGGTGGACGAGGCTTTCCCCAGCCTATTGGCTCATAACAAAGGATAGTTTGTGAAAGGGCTACTGACTAGGTTCTGTGTACAGTACGCCTCATCAGCCAGAATTAGCAGGAAACGAACGAATCTTAGTGCAATGATGTATTGTAAGTAATATTTTGTTATGAAAATAATGAAATTAAACTTATTTAAGATACACAATCCCAAAATTAGGGTAAAAAATCAGTACTGCAAATTTCTGCCACGTTGAGATATGCACTTATCTAGGATACTTCCCAGTGTATAGTGGTAATTAGTAACCGACACTGTGGGACAGCCTAACGGTACCATCTTCACGTGTATAATAGAAATCCAAGAAGAAAGAATTTTCTTAGATGTCTTGGACTTCCCGGAAGAGCGCAGATCTCATCTACTTCGCCGCGGAAGCCTGAAATCCCGCCATGTTATCTGCTACATTTGTTCACAATTAAAATACACCCAATTTCCCATCTTTGAAGTCTGAACTGTCACTTTCGGGGATAAATTCGGAATGAACTGTTCTATTTTCTGAAGCTCTCCTCCGATTTCTACGATTAGCCACTATTTCTTCACACCTGAATGTAGAAGAATAATAAAGTTGATATGGCTCCAAATCCAAGCACGACTTTCGAGTAATATGCGAATAAATATATAAATAAATAAATACAATTTCTGAATTCGTGTAAATGTATATCTACTCCGTTCATTTGTTTTACTTAATTAAACCCAGCTCTCTATCGCCTATAAGAAACTCCTCTCCAGATCAGTAGCGTGTTCGGTTGAACCTAAAATAACTGGAACTAATTAACAAAGTACTAAATTCTGTTGAATAAAGAGAGACCAACTTGATGTCACTTGCTTTTTTATTTCATTATTTAATGCTCAACATGTTTCAGATGTTAATACATCCATCTTCAGGAGTTTGCGACTTATTTGTTGAGTTATTTCATGGGTTGTATGGCTCTGGTACGATGTGTGTTGGTGTTACGGTGTGGTTTGGCTGGGGTGGTGTGGTGTCCGGATGCAGGCTAAAGCACTAGTGCTTCAGCCTGCATCCGGATACCACACCACCCCAGTGAAACCACACCGTAACACCAACACACATCGTACCAGAGCCATACAACCCATGAAATAACTCAACAAATAAGTCGCAAACTCCTGAAGATGGATG
>Ga0123352_10007878_pt1 | contig 16515 bp, 10 predicted proteins | sample TergutLab28metaG_FD_89700 | JGI IMG/M metagenome (GOLD analysis project Ga0123352, IMG submission 89700) | Labiotermes labralis P1 segment gut microbial communities from Petit-Saut dam, French Guiana - Lab288 P1 | ecosystem: Host-associated > Arthropoda: Insects > Digestive system > Gut ... | reverse complement strand
GAATATGTGGTTTCTGTAATGTTAATATCTGTACTTAACATCAAACTAACTTGTGAGTGACATAAAGCAATTAAATTGAACTACAAAAACACTCGCACTCATGTCATAGTTGTCCTTAGGGTTACAAGCACTTTACATGAGAAAGCCCTGCGGTGACGTAACATGGCTGACTGCGCAAAGCGTCACGCAGGCACAGTGAACACTGCATTCCACTCTCAAGGACGTTCGCATTGTCACGTGACGTATCAGCTGTGCAGGTTGCAGTATTTGGAACCTCAAGAAGCCCCCACTTTTCTCTGACCATTATCTCCGTAACCGCTCAAATTTGGATATAGGTGTTTTGGGTTATATCGGTATACTTTAACATAAGGAACACTCTCTCGAAGTCTGGCACTTTCCTCCTGGGACACCCTGTATATACATACATGCATACATACATACATACACACACGTACGTACATACATACGTACATACATACATACGTACATACATACGTAAATACATACATACATAAGTACATACATACATACATACATAAGTACATGCATACATACACACACATACATACACACACATACACATATACACACATAAGTACATACACACATACACACACATACATACGTAAACACACATACATACATACATACATACATACATACATACACACACATACATACGTACACACACATACACACACACATAAATACATACATACATACGTCTGTACGTACATGTCGGTAGCCACAATTCAATGGTTGCAGCCAAAGATTTAAACAAAAGAGAGTGACAAAGGCAAACTTGGAGAAGGCTCAAAACGCGTATTATCACTGCCTTTTATATACGTAAACAGACTGAAGAAAACGTTAGATGGCATGACGATATTAAGTGTTTAAATATCATATTCTATACTTCTTGCATTAATTAGATTATCAACTTCATTAGCAACCAAAAAAACACCCTTTAATTTTATGATGTATTTTTATCGTACCATCTTCACCGACGCCGCAACATGTTGGTAAAGATGGCACAATAAAATACATCATAATATTAAAGTGTGTTTTTTGCTCGTTAATACACTTTATACTTGTTTAAATAACACTTTGGATGGCGCAGTCTCAATAAATATTATTAGGTGTGCGACACTATTAGCCATTGTCTGTATATTTGTGAGATGTAAACAAATATTGCTTAGACATCACGTATGTCGGAGGTATTAACATAATGTTTATATATGCATTATTACTGTTAAGTGAGTACTGTGAGTTATGCCACCAAAACTTTATATAGACTCTTTAATAACGTAAGTCGCAAAAAAAACTTAAGGAACTTCATAAATGGTTATGCTGGTAATATGGAAGAGCCGTCGACATATATCAGATTTAACGACGATCTTCCAAAGGACTCAAAAGAATTAAAATTTCAGAAGTTCAGCAGAAAGTAAAGTTACAAGTACCAGGTAAGGTACATTTTCCTACGGATTTTCAGAGCAGGAAATAGGCAGTCTGAATACAGCATACTGAAGGAAAGTGGGCGAGTAAACACGGCGTTTGGTAGTATAAAATAAACATTTTTAGCTTAAATAAATAATAGACATAGAACTCTGTTTCCCTGTAAACCAACTTGAAGCAAGTATCGTTTGTTCGGCAGATACAGTGACACAGTAAAGCACCTTTTGCAGATAATATGATGTTTACCGGAATCACACGAAAACTAAATTCTTTTTCGACAATTTTTAAGGGAGGGTAACTGTGTGTGTGTGTGTGTGTGAGCGTGGGCTTAAAATTACCATGACTTGCAGAAAATGTGTATTACTCCACGCCGCACTACAGCACCCCTCTCTCCACCGCCGCCTCCTTCATCTTTCCTATTTACTAAAGCACTGACTGCGTGTCCGCTCGTCTCCTCATTCCTCTTCAAGAATTCTGTAATTTCGTTTACCTGTTCCCACAAATCGTATCCAAAGTACGAAGAAGAAGAAGCAGTTCACAATTTTATACATCAACTCCGCACCTCCGCCCTTTCCATCTAGTCGTCAAAAAGAAATTATCTATACTGATTGAAACTAGAATTTCTGTAATGCAACTTGCAGGATAGAAAAGTGTTTAAACACGAGGTACTTCCAGCATTTAATGGCTGTCTTTTCTTGTCTAAAAGATAAGAACGCATTATAATCAATGTTGTAAAAAGTAGTAGCCTAAGATATAAACTTTAAGGTATACACGAGTAATATAAACAGCCAACTAGATGCAACAATAATAATTTTATTAATAATTTCAACAAACTCAACATGTTTCGGGCGATAATTTCGCCCATCCTCAGGAGTACTAGACTGTGTTTACAGCTTGTGGTAAAAAGCGCCGACGATGCTGCCTGCAGGCAGTGCTGCTGAGGATGGGCGAAATTATCGCCCGAAACATGTTGAGTTGATTGAAATTATTAATAAAATTATTATTTTTGCATCTAGTTGGCTGTTTATATTATTGTATCAATGAAGCACGGCCACACAAACGTCAAAGTATACACAAGAATACGTTCATACGAGTTTTTTTTTTTAAGAATTTAAAACTTGTTCTCTTTCTGTAAGGAAGACAAAAGACTAAGGATGTCAGAGGATAAGGTGCTGAGCGGAAAGAAAGGAAACAGAGACACGCAAACATATGTAGCTTAATAATTTGCAAAATTCGTCAACTGTTAAACCTAATATTACTGAAATCGACCAAGAACGGAGCACGTAGAACGCACTGGGCGGATGAGAAATGTAAGTAAGCAACGGCATGGAAGTTACAGGCATACTTGAACGAATGTATGAAATTTCATATTAATCTTCATACTTTCTTAAAAATAAAATAAAATAATCATTACATATAATGATCGAGTTACTCGCATCAGCTCTCAGACACACAGTGTTTCCCTCAGTAAGACCAATCGGTGACATCTGTATGGGGAAATATTTGCTGTTTATAGCAGGTTCATGCGTAAGACATGAATACATACACCGTGCGGGCAAACTGCAGAAATTCAATGTTAAACCTGACGTTATGTATACTAACCAAAGGGCTTTAAAGTTGGGTTGAATCGATGTTCCCTCAATGGCGGACTCTTGTGAAGAAAGTGATGAGCCTTCTGGTTAGGTAGAAGCTGAGAACTTGACCCAGTCATCGATTGTCAAAAGGGGTTGGAAGACTAAGCATGAGATGAGAAGATAAGATTAACATGGACAAAGGGCGACAGACTGTAAAGATGGCAGATCGATGAATTAGCTCAGGATCTTCTTAAATAGTTGGGCTTGGCATTAGCAGGGTTGAATATGGGGCTTCTAGAACCACGGTTGAAGTGTAGTGGCAATAACGCACCACCAGCGGAGGGAAATCTTTAAAGCCAAGGGATTACTTTAGGGACCACCGGGGTTAACATGCATTCTGCGTTCAGCCCACGTTGTGCATTGTTATGTTTTGTACGGTTCTCAGAAAAATCAGTGATTATTTCCCTACAGAGTATTAAATTATATAAAATTTAACCGAGAGACAAATTGTTTACTGCACCTTAGGAAATGAATCTGTCAATATATTGGCAGTAAATCTTGGTTCCTCTGGTTAATTTCTTTAATCGATGTCCTACGGCTTTAGACAGCCCGACTGAATTGTAGATCATTGCGTACTTGTAACTGGATATTAGACAGTCTAACAGACATTCTTACAAAGGAGCTTCGACATTTATGTTTTCATCATCACTGTCTCCCGCACAATTTGCGGTTCTCTCAGATTCTTTTTTTTTTTTTGCGTGGTTTAGTCTCTCCACCGTATTCACAAACCATGTTATATTGCTAGGTTCCCATATGATATATGCACACATTACCGAACAATACACATACAACAGACAAGCGTATATACAGCGTATATACAGCGTAAATACGAGTATATACATATACCAGGTCACAGTGGAAACCTACCAGTACAACACGATTTGTAAATACAATGAACAGACTACACCATGCAAGAATGTGAACCTATGAAAACTACAAAGTTTGCAGGAGTCAGTGATGATGTCAAAACCCAAACATGGAAACGCGTTTGTCACAAGCAAAAGAACAAAAGTAAACGAAAACTGTTGGATTCTTCAACATTTAGTTACTAAGTTAATCCATACTACTTGCTGCACTTGAATTTTTTACTGTACTTGCAAGGGTATACTTCTACTACTACTACTATTGTTGCTAGAACCACAACAACAACAACAACAACTACTACTACTACTACTACTACTACTACTAGTACTACTACTACTACTACTACTACTATTACTAGCTGTAGTACTAGGAGGAAAAAGAGGAGGAGGGGGAAGAGCAGCTCAAGGAACGGTTTGTATAGATGAAGAACAGACTATCGCTTATCTCCAGCATCACATTATACTGTCTGCAAGAAAATTCATACAGAAGTAAAGAAATGGCTTGAGGACGAAGACGAAAACTCGCTTCTCTAAAGAACAGAAAGTAAGGAAAATGAAAAAGATGTAAGGGAGATAGATGCAGGTACGTAATTGAAGGAAGGAGCTTGGAAGTGATGGTACAGTCTGCACTGTGGTGTACAGCCTAGTCATGTGACAGTATACCAACAAAAAAATCCCAAACGAAGTGGACTGTCATGCATATCAAAGAAAGTATCATTGTGACATGTAGCCGGAAATGATAACTTTACAATAAAACAAGACTGTGCGCGGTTGCCCAATTCCTCCCATTATAAATGTGTTTCTATTCGTGAGGAAACACCGTGCCTGAGCACCAAGGGTCGCAGTGAACCGCTCTGAATCTAAATTTCGTTTGTCTGGAAAACGAAACCTCAATGCTTCTACAGCGGTAAAGATGGTTTCACTTAAGAACAAAGAAAAGTTCTGGGAAGAACTGAACTTCAAATACATCAATCTATAGGCCTGTAACGAATTACAGACCTCTTCACTACAAGATTTTCCCCATTCTGCCCTCGAGTAATCCGGATTTCCACAGCTGTGCAGCTGTTAACTTAATTTTGGTATTTACCTTAACACCCATATTTTAGACACTTTCTAAGCTGGAATCATGCAATACAGAGTGGCGCAGAGCCGACTGGCATTTTTTACACTCGATAATATTTACACGACAAGAAAGGAATAAATAAAATTCACCAGTTGTATGTAAGAAGCACGCATTTTATTATTCATGTATTATTTTTGATGGATAATATCTTGCAGATGGCCTCCGTTACTTGCAGCACATGGTCTTAAGCGATTCACAAAACTGTTGAAACTCGGCGCCATAGCTCTTGATTTGTGGTTGAAAGTTCATCCCGAAGAGTTCTTGCATTGTGTGTGGGCGATTCATATATGATATGTACATTTTATCAAGTATCCCCATAGGAAGAAATTCGGAGAAAGTACAGGTCATGGGATACCCGAAACATAAAAATGCTTCTGGTCGCACATAAACACGCTGAACTTTCCAGTGACCCACTGTAAATGAGTAAGTTCTGAAATGTTATATTTCTCAGTGTGAAAACTCTGCGCCCTACCAACCTCATAGGGCACATGTAAGTTCTGAAATGTGTTAGTCAAGTCTGCGCCGCCCTCTACAAAGCATGATGAGCAAATGAACATATTTGCAAAACATTAATGAAGGAAATATTATTAAATAAATCGATTGTTTAAAGCCTGCAGCAACTTTACGAACTTAAAGATAAGTTTCGTTGGTAGTATTGTCCACCCTTCCACGCCTAGATATCATAACTGATGCTGTCCTATTTCGGATTTTCAGACTAAAAGTGTGTATATATATATCCACTCACCTTCTGTATACGTGCTACATGTCCCGCCCAATTATCACCACGTGACCGTCACAGCTGTCGCACAACTAAATTCCACCAACCGTCGCGTCTGGTCTTTGATCTTACGACTCCTCTAGTTGTAGAAACGTAACGGTACGCGCACCCTCGACCACGTCGAAAGGTAGGCACTTTTCGCAAGAATGGGAATATTTGTACCGAGTACAATCAGCCATCAGATTTAGGACGCACGATCTGCCTTCAGTTCATTGCAGGTTGCTGATTAGTGGGTGCAGTCAGCATCTAGGAAGAAGAAATACTGACAGCTGAAGGTGAAGAAAAGAAGAAATAGGATGACGATTCTGGTTGCAACATATCTGCGAGAAAAGAATGAGACATGGGGAATTTCATTTTTTATGTCCAGATGTATCAGCACAGAAGGCATACAAAAATTTCATTGTTTTCGGATGACTTGGGGAACTTTAAGTGCTGTCTCTCCGGTATAATGTTGGACTTAACTTGCAGAGGCCGCAACCTACACAATACTTGACAAACACAAGAGACGTACATCTATTCCCTCAGTGGGATTCGAAATCGCAATCCCAGCAATCAAGCGACCTTAGACGTACGCCTTAGACCGCACAGCCAATGGGACTGGCAATGATTATTTTGTCTTGCTTTTGGGTTCAGTATTCCTTTCTAAACAAAGAATACACAATCGCACGACAATGAATGAACACCGCGTGTGTGTGTTTGTGTGTGTGTGTATATATATATATATATATATATATATATATATATATATCGCGATACATCGAAATTTTTAACGGTTACTCCTGGCATGCACCAAAAACTTGGACAGAGGGAGTGGAATAGGCTACGAAAGCGAATATACGAATACGAAGGGAAAGTAAAGCCAATAAATATGACGGACGACTATCCTGCACGAGAAGAATCGTTCCCAGTAGCATTACGGTCCACTTTCCATTACTTCGCCTATCAACTATCATACTATTATCATTTTTCATATAAATTTCATCTCAGTCAACGTCATTCATTCAGAATTACAACACTTCGAACGTTCTGTTTACACAGAGTTACACGACAGCGTGTTATACACATATCGTTTTTACTCCAACAAAAAAGGGGCTTGGAATCGACTCTCTCCTGTTACATTTGGTCACAAAATGAAATTCATTACGTATGTTGCTATCTACAACATGAAACTAGATTATGGCTTATTAACATAATGGCAGAAGATGTTTAGCGCGTTGCACGAGGACTAAAGAACTGTGCAAAGATAAAACTCTCGCTGTGCAATCCATAAAGTCATGTGCGAGTGGAGGTATAGCTCCATTCATTCATAACATCTGTTCTAGATAGAACTGAGTGGTAAGGTTCATGTCCTGGCCTATTTGTCCCGGGGGTAAAGCCAATGCCCACCCCTGGGTGGATTCCACTAAAGGTCTGTACGCTTTGGATAGGAGAAGTATCTTTTGCTCTACCACAAATCGCACCAGGAATCTTAGATGTTTTACCGTCTACATTACGCCGGCTCCTTATGAGAAATATATAAAAAATCATAGTCGGAACAAATAAAGAACAACACCCTCTAGACCATATAGACATAAACGAAAGGATATCGTAGAGAATAACAGATCAGTGTTCACCTTACGATCCGGTGGCCATGTATCCCAGAGCGTAACTCTGTTCGTACAACTAGGTGTAGACTGTGAGAGGTACAGTCAAAATAAGTCACTTAAGTCGAGCAGGTTAATGTAGCGACAAGCTACATACGTGTGCTCTGACGTCATTACTTCGAATTTATATGTGTACATACTAGCTATTTTGTATTTCGTGATATTCTTGTCTCTTCACCCGCAAGTCAAAATCACCTATTTAAAATACGCCACAACCGACTCCTTTAAAACCCTTACCCAAAAACAATTCAAGACCATCTTCTCAACTAATTCCATACTTCCGTTTCTACACCTGAAACTACACGGTTAACTGACCTAAGACACGTCGGAATTACTCATGTGTGTTTACTCAACAAGAGACAGAGATCCATGCCTTCAGCGGGATTCGAACCCACAATCCCAACAAACGAGCGGCCTTAAGACCCACGCATTAGACAGCGCGGCCACCGGTATCGGCAATCACAACTCTTACTTGCTTAAAATTCATGTTAATATTGTGTAAGAGAAATTTCCTTTTAGAGTTGCTACTGTTCGTTATTAACCGTCTGTGTATTCCCCCTTTATTGATAAATCTAATTAAGCAAAGATGTAGTCCAAACTCTCCAACTTTCTTGTAAGCAAAAGTATCAGTATCAATAACGAATGCAGTAACACGAGTGGCTCTGTCGCGTGCGCGAATTCTGTGACGTGCTGAAAGTCAAGAAACGGCGGTACGAAACGTCGAAAAGTCGAGAATCAATCAGCCCGCTAAGCAGCCTAACAACCCAGAAGATCAGAATCCTCAAGTTCAGCGATATTCAAACCTCAGACCTCAAACCTCGCAAACAGAAGCAAGTTGTTACATTTATCATGAAATGTTCTGTCTGGCTAACCACACTACATGTTTCTTTCGATTGTTTTGTTCTGTTATTTACCGAAAGCACCAGTGGTCCTCATAGCTTCAGTAGTTTCAGGCTTCAACGACCTGTAGTGAACACTTGCCGCTCACTGTGTAACAAGAATGACATAGCCAGCCATTTGCAGTTACAGACGTACTTTACACAGATGATAACGAGAAAGTCCAATAATACACGCACATTGCACGGCGTAAACAGCCAAAATACGGCCATCATTTGAACAAAACTGAAGAATGAAACAGGCTTCCACCACGGTGTATATGAGATCTTTGCTCGCCTGGGATAGTACAAAGCGTTGATTTGTATCTAGTTACCGAAGTGTCGGGACAACCTATCTGCCCTATCTTCAAGGGTAAAGCAGTCTATGACTTGACTTTTAGGCTGATTGGCCAAGAGAATGTCCATAAATGTGCGTAATTACCAATAAACACTGCATTACATCACAGACGAGCGCAGATTTCAGACTAGTAGAAGTCAGGGACATACAGATTTACCCTTAGAACTTGACACAGATGTGTACCATGTATGGGATCTGTACCGCTTTGCATCTTGTCTCCGTCTGTTAATGTGTTCTGAAATCCTATCTTCGAAAACAACACTGCGGCCAGTCAAGATAACTTCTGACGTGAAAAAATTACTTTCGCTCTCAAATTCCATGCAACAGAGTTGTTCTTTAGATAAGATCAGTCGCTCAATCCACCATAAATTTCCCGCTATTTATTGCAGTCGCGTATGCACGAGCCTCGATTTCATCTTCAGCCAGTTTATTCCAACTAACAAATTTATTTAAGGTCCACTTTAATATTACCCTCCTATCTAACATTTCCTCATTCTTCATGCATGCTGCAGGCCACATAAAACTTATCCTACTTCATTTAGCCAGCCAAATGAAAAGAACCCTGAAATTTTTTCAAGTGAAACACCTGCATTTTTGTGGAAAATTGAATACAACACGGTAATTACGTGAAATGTGTTTTTGGTTCGAGAATGATTGCCAGAGTACTGTGAAACGTAATACAACGACCAACAGATATATGCAAGGGAGCTGCATTTTTAAATTTCTTCTGCCTATACAATAGGCAATCTGCTGGTTTCTCCGACCTCCATACCATTAAATTCTCCTGTGAATACTACTTTGAACTTAGATAAAATTTACAGGTTTCCTCCTTCCGTAATTTTTCCTACTTCGCTAACGTTTACAAAGAGGGGAATACGCACAAAACAGCAGACAAGTTTTGATAATTTCTTTTTAGAGTACGGATCAACGTGAGGGAACGGAGAAAACCATATTTAGCATCCTGTTTGACGTCAATCAACTAATGAATCACTGAAAGCACGCATGCGAAATTTTGTATGGAGACAGATTATAACAACTTCTGTAGTTTCTGTATGAAACATTGCTTAAATGTCATCAGTCACAAGTATGAAGATGTTGATAATTTGGGCGGTTACACGCGATAAACTGGGCGCAAACGGAACGTGTACTAACGGAAATCAAGCACACAAAAAGAAGAGTAATTAGTAGCTACACTTGTCAATCTACAGTTTTACCAGGCCCACCTCGAAGCAAAGTACCTTCTTCCAGAATTATTTTCAAAACTACCACTACGCAATATAGGCTGATTCACATTAAAACAAAATAATTCGGCAGGAGGTAACCTAAAATCATAAGTAAATATTAATGCCCCTCCATATAACTTCGGCCCAAAACGACCCAACTTCCTTATTTCTCTTTGCTACCAGGGATCTTGCAGTGCATATGGATGTGTAGAGCGTATTCGAAATACACTTTTCAAACTACGTTGCCTTGACAACAAACAACTTCATCCAAGTCTAATTTCTTTTGTTTGCTGCGAAACAAAGGCAGCGGTTAGTGTTGGAGCGAGACAACACGGCGTAAATTTATCGTAAGAAAATGAAAAGAAACAAAGAACTCGTTAGACATTAGAAAGACAGGAAAGAAAAAGAAGCAAGCCATAATGTTCTGAAAGATCCCGCAGTTTTAAAAACTTTCAGGTCAACGTGTTTTTTTACTCTATTCTTCGAGACAAAACTTCAAGTAATGTTCGTACTTGCTAGACAATAGTTTCAAAAGAATAACTTTCTGAGTTTTGTGAGGTTCCAGTCTTTTGGGAAGTCTTGTACCTGTTGTATAGCTTGTTCCTAAAACATGTACACTAAAATTAATTAATTAGTAAACTACCATCACACATAACTACATATTGTGTAAAGAAAATCTACCTTTTCGGTCCTACGGACCATCAATAAGCTACACAACTAGTCTGATGAAGGTTTGGTAGGACCGAAACATGGAATATATAATTCCGTTTAATTGGGGTTCACTATTTAATTAATTAATTCATTCATAATTTAAATAGAAATAGATACCCAAAAAGTTACATATAAACTAAAATAACAACATAATGACGACCGGAAGGAGTCTAAGAAAAATTTGTCGTGGGGTCTCGATGATTTTGCGTATTTATAAGCAGTTTATTTAAATATGACATCAGTAACTCACAGTTATATAAGTTAACATGACACAATTTATAAACATTTAAAAATATTCAGCTCATAGGCAGAAGTGCTGGAAACATTTTTTGTCAAAATATTCCATACAAATTTCTAATTACATTACAACATGATCTGCATCAGGAACATGGCAATTTTTAAAATTCCTTCTTTAAAAATAATGCTATCTCATTCCTTTGTCGACCGTTATATTGGACATTATTTTCTTCAAAGCGTTTTTAAATTGTAGTACCTGATGATGGCCATGCAGGCCGAAACATGTTGTACTAAATACAGATTAGCTATAAAATTTGAGTCGTTAATGACCTGCGTATATTTTATTCCATTCAATAATAGTGAAATATGAACTGAAAAACATGTTATCAAAAACTGTGGATCCTGTTTTATTTTACAACGCTGTGAATATCTGAGACTGTTAGCATCGATGTTAGGTGTGAGATTAATACGAAAGAACTTGAAGGGACGCCGATGTGGCTTATTCGAAGCATTATGTGACATTTGCCTGCCGTCTGCAGTAATCCACGGGTGACATCAGTTAGGATAACAGGTGAAGCGACCGGGATTAAAACAGGACGCCTTCCGTAACACAGTCTAATACGTTATCACTGCACCAAACTGCTCGGTTCAAATGAAGAGATCGTGGCCCAGTATAAATTAGTATCCCAGCACTTTCGAAGTAAGCGAGGAAACACACAACAAATTCTTAACCCCAGACAGGGTAGTCGGTGTCTCGGCCGAGATTATAACCTTCTCCCACCTTAATATAAGTTACAAGTAACACGGCTGAAGTCAGAAACCTTTTACTTCAGATGCTGCAGTTCAACCAAATGACCAAAACATTGCACATGTTATTCTAAACCAAAGGCCAGCGTTCACGTCAGCCCGAACCTAGGTCACTTCGTGGTCCGGTTGAGCCCAGTCCACAAGCCCACATGCTATTTCTTAAAGAAAAATTTCAGTCCACTGTATCTTGTCACAGAGTACGAATGATTTATAGTATAGGAAGCCTGCATCCGACAGTAAATTAAGGAACGTAGAAACTCTTCTCCGAAATAAAGTAAAGTGAATTGCTAAGAAAACACGGACTCCAAATTACCGGGGATGTAGGCTTCCCATGCGAAAATACTTACGTCACGGCTGCCGTATTCAAGGACGCAATAAAATGGACAGTCTTGATGATACTCGTACCTGAACCAAAGCGTCCAAATAGCATAATTAGCAACTCGCACACTCCTATTCTTCACGTAATATTACTACGGTAACCAGATGAACAGGATTTGCAGCCCGCGTGAAAGACAGGAAAAATACTCGCGGAATTTTAACTGAGACAACCTGAAGAGAAAAGACAAGCTGGCAGCCTCAGGCCTAGATGGGATAATAATATTAAACTTGATCTTCAAGTAACAGCGTGTAATGGTGCAAGGTGTGCGAGAAGAGGATTAAATAAATTAAAATTTCTTGATCACTAGAGATATTGTCATCTTTTCAATAAGAAATCTGTTCCATCGAATCAGCTTTAGCTGCTCGATAAATAAAAACAAATATGCACTCAACGAGAGAGTGCCAGTGTAAATAGCATACTCGCATTCTGTTTTGTTTGTTTAGCGCTTGTAAAGATTGTATCAATTCCACAACATGATGTGCTCTGACGTAGAAGCGCATCGATCAATGCCACTTTGGCCACCATTCTCGGTGGATATGTACACGGACGTAATAGATGCTAACCTCAGAACAAATGTATCATTTTAAAACGTACACTCATTTTGCGCCGGTAAAGGGATGAGATTTATTCAGTTCTTCACAAACTTTCAATAATGCAAAACTGTCTAGCTGAAATATACACTTAAAAATAACAGAGAAAAAACAGCATTCACAGCTTTATTTAGTAGCACTTTACCCTATTATACTGCGACATGTTAAGACTTTTATCAAAAGCCATAATCAGGTATATATAAAATACTTGCAGAAAGAATGCCTACATAAAACGCAATAATTTTTTGTGTTGTAAAAAAAAATTTTTTCTGTTGTGTACTGACATTTTTTTTTGTGTGTGTATTTCATAGATGCCTAACGATGGTTTGGATAGAAGCCGAAATATGTCGCAATATCAATATAATATACAGAAGAACACTTATAAATATGGTTGTGATTGTTCCTTTCCCCCTATTTTTAACACGTCCGTCACAGCGAGATGCCACAAGTACCGAAAATATATGATAGCGGAACAGTCCCAAACGCAATATTTTGCGTCCCTGCATAAAGGGCAGCTTTAAAATTGGCATTTTTTGTCAGATATTCTTAGGAAAAGCGAATCAGACAAAAATATTTACGACATATGTAGCCCGTGCAATAGAGACGAGGAGATTTACAAATTAAATTATTAACTGGAATACCTTATGGAAAGAGTTTAGTTACAAGACCTAAACGTGAATGTCACGGTAAAGTGTAGATTAAATTTAATGGAGAATGGCGTGCACTGGATCAGGATACGGCCGAGCGGCGGTCTCACCTAAGCAACGTAACGAACCTTAGCGTTCCATAAAACGCATGGCTTTTTTTTTAAGATCTTAGCAACTAACACCTTATAAGGAAATATTCTATTCCATAAAATTAGTGAAATAAATAATCCAGCTACAAGTATAAGGGTCTTCAATATATTATAGCTTTTCTCATTTTTAAGTTTCTTGGAGAAGTCTGAACACAATAAATGAAGTAGCACCTGTAGCAACATAATCGCTTTCCGTCGATAAACACCCATTATTGCTTCTAATCAGTTACGTTTTTCGGCACAACTTATATACCATCAACACGCTATCACATAAAATTATGACGAAATATTTTCTTATTAAACGTAAGTATAGCATTTTAAAACTCCACCTATACCTACACTCCTCCAATATGCCATCAAGGTGTGTGCTGGAATAACCTCACTTTTTCAATATTTCTCTTTCGCCTTTAAGCGGACTCGTCCATATGAATGTAACGTACGAATTACGTAGGGTGGATAATACCCTATATCGAAAATTACATTGTTTATTTATTTTGTATTAATATAATATATGATCAAGTTTAACTTGCTGTCTTCTGTGACTTCACATTCTGTCTGCTGAATTAGTAATAGGTTCACCTTAATCTTAAGCCTACAGGTCATAAGTCCCTGAATTTGGAATCGTAATTCTTAACGTACCGACATTTATGTGAAAAGCAAACTGCATAAAATTGTCATATTGTACTTACTATAGCGAATTAAAGCACAACACATTTTCGTCCTCATTACACGAATTTCTGTAAAAGTCTGACAGTGGCACATGGCTCGTGTCGAAACGTGTGGCACATGGCGCGTGTCGAAACGAGTGGCACATGGCCCGTGTCGAAACGTGTGGCACATGGCTCGTGTCGAAACGTGTGGCACATGGCTCGTGTCGAAACGAGTGGCACATGGCTCGTGTCGAAACGTGTGACACATGGCTCGTGTCGAAACGTGTGGCACAAGGCTCGTGTCGAAAGAAGTGGCACATGGCTCGTGTCGAAACGTGTGGCACATGGCTCGTGTCGAAACGTGTGGCACATGGCCCGTGTCGAAACTTGTAACCAGTTGTATACGAAATAAAAAGAAGCTGTAGATGGAAAACAAGTAATTATTACAGTGACGAAGGACGAAATGGTGAGCCACAAATGAAACAAATATTTGCCCCAGCGTCTCATATTTACAACACCTATCACCATTCAAATAATAAGTCTGACGCCATATTCCCTAGAATTTAAGTTTGTTTTTATCAACACAATGTCTCTCTCTTACATTGTGCTACCTTCCGTGCATCCATTGAGAGGTGCACCGCTGTTCCTTACCTTGATTGTGAAGTTTAGTCAAGAAGCATGTAGATTATTAATCCCACATACAGGCAAGCACAAGTACTGTAAGAAGGGCTTCTTAAAGATGGGCAATATAACGTAAGAGCAAATGCATCATTTCAGTGGGCTGCGGTTTGGTTGAAAATAACACTGGTGTAGCTAGCGGCTACAGACACCCACGTATTACACCGTGCGGTCGCATTACGTGTGAAGGATACGTTCCTGAATATATCGCATAATTCAAGACTAATATTTCCATAGTAATATATATTAAGTTGGGTGTGTTCCAGGAGTACACGAATCTAAAACCTTTGTATGAATAGCATATTACTGTCAATAAATGTAATTTCAAATATACTTAGCAACAAAAAAATACAATGTAATAATTCAGATTATTTCGGATTTTCCCATCAATTTGGACTCTATCAGTACTTTTGTTTTGTACTGCACTTTTTCAAATTAGCACAAAGTGCGAGGGCACTGTATACCGTGTGTGTTTTCTTATAATAAAACCAAATAGATGCACTAATTTCTCAAATTTATTTTTGGAATAAAACTCTACATGTTTCGGACAGTTCCTCTGTCCATAATCAGGAGTTTTTCACTTTACACACAGCAATGGTATATGTCATACAGGTTTGCTTGTGAGCAAGCTGTCAGCAAACCTGTATGACATATACCATTGCTGTGTGTACAGTGAAAAACTCCTGATTATGGACAGAGGAACTGTCTGAACCATATAGAGTTTTATTCCCAAAAATATTTGAGGAATTAGTGCATCTAGTTGGTTTTATTATAAGAATTTATCGCGATGCACGGTCACCTGAAGGTCAAATTCGTGTGTTTTTTCTTTCAGTAAACTTTCACCTCATCGTTATTAGCCTTATATCAGCACATCCAACGGCCTTCGAAAATTTACAGCCGTAACAGGCCTCATGATTGAAATGTTAATGAAACTTCTCTCCGACAAGGATTCACGCTCGGCGGTGACTGAGTGGTGAGAGACATGACGACTCGTTCTGACACACGTTTCGTCAGAACGCTGTACAAAGAAGAAATGAGAAGGACCGACAATCACTGCAAACATCTTTCCCTGTCAGTCTGTCTGTTTCCTGTCACCGTAAATTTCTGTAACCACAATATTCATCAGAGTGTAACATTTGACACTGTAGGCATACCGTATGTCTTGAATCATCTTCCCTATGCCTGAGTTTCTGAAATAAAAGTTGGGAAACTGAACAGCGATATCTTACCATCTATAATGTTGATGTGGAACTCTTAATATTACGTAACGTGACTTCTGTCACGTGAAAATCAGTGCCCTATAGGCCCCCAAAACAGGAACACAATAAGGAAATGAACTTCTAAGCATATCTGATTTGTATTTGAGATATGTGCTGTATTTCTTCCTAAAAGAGTCGCAAAATTTGTGTCCTCGCTAGTACAAATCGCGTTTTGCACCCATTTATATTTGTGAAAATATTTACTGCATGCAGACATTTACAGAATATGTTGAAGGTTTTGTAAAATTTTCGGGACGTTACAAGGGTCCCTATCTTTTAAATTAAAATTGTGACGGAACTGCCCCGGGAATTTAAGCAAGAGACGGACTAAAATAAACCCCCAAACACCCAAAATCGAAATGTTACCCCCCCCCCCAACATCCCAAACAACCAAAAAACAAACATCAATACCACAAAAAACCCAAGAACTAGGGAAACCAATGCAGGTGAAAAAAGAAT
>Ga0123352_10007877_pt1 | contig 16515 bp, 5 predicted proteins | sample TergutLab28metaG_FD_89700 | JGI IMG/M metagenome (GOLD analysis project Ga0123352, IMG submission 89700) | Labiotermes labralis P1 segment gut microbial communities from Petit-Saut dam, French Guiana - Lab288 P1 | ecosystem: Host-associated > Arthropoda: Insects > Digestive system > Gut ... | reverse complement strand
GTGTTACACTAAGTCTGGGATTATTCCGGCTGGATACGAATATACTTCCAGCTAATATCCCCTTCCCCATCTCTGGACAAGTAGTGGTCGTTCGCCGCACCCAGTACGGAGGCGAAGAACCAGTTGTGCGCCGCTACGTCTGGGAAGGTCGCAGCATGCGCTTCCACATGTAGCACTTCGTCCACTTCGTCCAAGTTCGCATTGCTGTCAATCCGGCCTAACATCCGGTTCACCGCTGTTGCGACCTCTGCACGCATGATGTTCTCTACCGGGCGGAAGTTGTTGTTTGCGTCACCAATCATCCAGCCTTGGCGGAACGCATTGTACACGTAGACAGGTGCCCAGCTGCTGATGGTGCCGGCATCCGGGAAGTCCATCGTCGGGCCGACTGCTGTCTCTCTGTCCTCAACATCTAATGTACGCACCAGCATTGCGGCCAATTGCTCACGAGTGATGAGTGCATTCGGGGCGAATCTGCCGCCGCCTATACCCTGTACCAGACCTTCGTGGTAGGCCCATGCTACATAGTGATAGAACCAGTTGTTCGGGCCTACGTCACTAAACTCATCGAAGCTATCCATATCTTCTGGCAATTCGTAGTAGTTGGAGTGTACACTTGAGTCAAACTCGTCTATCATCGTACGGGCCAGTATCGCCGCTACTTGCGCACGGGTGATGTTGGCCGTCGGGTCGAAGTAGAGAGTACCTTCTCTGAGCACCCCGAACATGTACGCCGCGTGGAATTCACGCACAGGACGGACAAGCAAGTTGCCGCTATCCGCTGGATACTCTACGACTTCGTAGCCTTCCGGCGGTGTGATTACGACAATCACGTTGCCGTCTTCGTCTTCGGTCACATCGTAATCCCAATCGTCTGGCAGGTTGACTACAATCTCATCGCCCGGATTTGCATCCGGTAGCGTGATGACGATGTTGCCGTCTTCGTCTACGGTTACTTCGTAGTTATCGTCAGGGTCTACGGTGATGGTTAGTTCACCATCTTCGTCGTCTACCGTGATGTCGAAGCCAGGCTCCAGCTGTCCGTCCACTCTCCATCCAGCTGTTGCAGTAACCGGACCGGTCACTGTCTCCGGTAAGGCAGGTGTCCAGCCAGCAAAGGTAAAGCCGTCACGAACCGGGTATTGGATAGTCGGCATCGGAGCACCGTCCACGACTGTCGCAGGTGGTGCGAATCCGGTCGGCCATGTCCCACCAGCTAGGTTCAATGTGAGCGCATGGAGAACTGGTGCTGCTACCGTCAAGTTGCTTGTCTCCGCCGTTGCTTCACTTGCTGTATGCGTGATGGTGACATTGGTTCCGTTGTGCGCCAGTGTCAGCTCTGTGCCAGCTGCAGGACTCACTGTCAGCCCATTTGCCGCAAAGTCCGCAAACGCTACGGTTCTGGTGTCACCGTTATCGTATGTCAGCGTCACTACCAGACCAGATAAGTCTAGCGCATTGCCTACTGCGTATGCGAGTCTCGTCGGTTGGGCTGTGACTGCGATATCGGTTACCACTGGCACTGTCACTGTCACTGTTAGGTTGTTTGTCACCGCCGTTTCGCCGCTTGCAGTATGCGTGATGGTGACAGGTGTACCATTGTGCGTCAATGCCAACTCTGTACCAGCTGCCGGGTTCGCTGTCAACCCATTTGCCACAAAGTCCGCAAACGCTACGGTTCTGGTGTCACCGTTATCGTACGTCAACGTCACCACCAGACCAGATAAGTCTAGCGCATCGCCTACCGTGTACGTGAGAGCCGGCTGCGTTGTCACTGCAATACCGGTTACCACCGGGGCTGTCACTACAATTTCGAAGGTCTGCGTAAAGTTCGTGCCCACTGCCGTGCCGTCTACGACAGTCGCCGTGACCATTGCTGTACCGGCCGCCGTGGCTGTCAATACGCCATTCTCAACACCTGTACCACTCCAGACGATAGTGGTGTTCGTTGCATCCGTCGGGACCACCGTACCCGCCAGTGTTAGCGGTGTGTTCGCCGCTACCGTCAACGCTGATGTCTTGGTGATTGCCGTTACTGGTTCGAACTCTGACGGTGCTACCACCGTAACCGTGTCATTGCCACTGGGATGACTGCTCGGAATTATAACCGGATCCACACGGAACGAAGTTCCTTCAAGAACTGCGTAGTAGATTGACTCTACAATGTCAAAGCCAAAGTTAAGTGTGTCACCGACTTCCGCATCATCAGGTACGAGGAACTGAACCGTCACAAGGTGACCGGTGCCTGTTACGTTCACGTTGCCATTTGCATTTGATCCTGCTCGGAAACCGAGGACCATTCTGCCTTCCTGCACCTGCGGAATTTGGCCTTGAGAGAACGGAATGTGAGGCTCAGTCTCCGCAACTGCTCTAAGAATCGTCAGGTCTCCTTGCTCCAGAACTATCTGAAGGGTACCAATACCCGGATCTGGATTTCCTGTCAACGCAAAGTCAACCAAAATCTCCGCACCCGGAACCACTGGTGTCTCGTCCCGCACGGTCGCCGTTACCACAACCTCACGATCAACTTCTGTCAAGGTTGCCATGGTAGCTACCGCTGTCGGAGGCGTGATGCGAACCGGGAATCCTAGTACATACAGATTCAATAGTGATACATCGCCCAAGGTGAGATCCCCGTCATGGTTCACATCGCCGCGGTACATCCATGTATCAAGCACCGGGAACCCCAGTACGTACAGGTTCAACATTGACACGTCACCCAAGGTCACAGCATTGTCATTGTTCACGTCACCCCAGCGAATCGCATTCACTGTCAGGGTTGCCGTCGTTGCCGTCTCGCCGCTTTCTGTATGCGTGATGGTAACAACGGTGCCGTTATGCGCCAATGTCAACGCTGTGCCGTCTGCCGGGCTTGCGGTCAATCCGTTTGCCGCAAAGTCCGCAAACGCCACGGGTCTGGTGTCACCGTTATCGTACGTCAACGTCACTACTAGCCCTGATAGGTCTAGTGTATTGCGCTCTGTGTAGACCAGCCTCGTCGGCTGCGTTGTCACCGCAATGCTCGCTACTTCTGGGTCTAGCGCATTCACTGTCAAGTTGTCTGTTGTCGCCGTCTCGCTGCTTTCTGTATGCGTGATGGTGACAACCGTGCCGTCATGCGTCAATGCCAACATTGTACCGTCCACCGGGCTCGCTGTCAACCCGTTTGCCGCAAAGTCCGCAAACGCTACTGTTCTGGTGTCACCGTTATCGTACGTCAGCGTCACCACCATATCGGATAGGTCTAGTGCATCGCCGTCCGTGTACACCAAGGTCGGCTGAGTCGTCACCGCAATGCTCGCTACCACTGGAGCAGACGTTACATATATCCAACCGTCAACTTCCACGAACTCATTTAGCCGCACTGTAGTATCAACAACAAATTCGTATACTGATGAAACGGTAAGTTCGATCGGTACATATCCTTCCGCATCCAGTGATACATCAAACAGCACTGTAATCATCGCACCGTCGTCCACCACGTTCCAATCTCTTGGATCGACGGGAGGAATGGTAGAAGGAATGTGCGCCAATGAGAATATGGGAGCCGTATTAAACATCGGTGACGGGAACAGACCTCTTCGATCGCCCACAATCTCAATGTAGTCGTTGTAGTCCTCAAATCCTAGGTCCAAGCGAAGTGAGCTGATACCACTGTTGTTCTCTACTGATATCGCTACTTCCACTGCTCTGTCGCCAGGGGCCGCCGTTACCGTGTCTACCACGAATCTTATCGCATCAGGGTCAATCGGCTCTTCTTCACGGTATACGGTGAGCGTGTACGTGCTGACAATCTGTGGCCCTGCTGCTCCAAGAACTGGGCCGCCGGCTGTCGGGGTGACTTGCTGGAAGAAGTTGGTGCTCAGACCCACTCTATCCACTGAAACCCCAAGGTTGCCGCCTTGCTCAAATCTGTGGTACGCCACGAAGTGACGGCCATTGGATGTGACTACGATTTCAAATACATTGGTACCCACAACCAGAGGCAGATCAACCCCATCGCCTACAACTGTTGCCAGCGGACAAGTCGCCGCCGCCGCAATGGTGATTTCATCTACTTCGCCGGGAACAGTGATTTCAAAGTCGGTCTCACCGGCTCTCAGGTCGTCATTGAATTCGTATTCGACCACATCTGAATCATACTCATATTCTGCGGTCAGTGTGAACATGCTCGCATCATCTTGCAGGATGGACTGTCCACCCGGGCCGAAGAAGCCGCCGCTGCTGTTCATCAACTGGAACAGCGTACGCGCTGCGGTTGAGTTCCAAGCGGGGTTGTTGTGGTACGTGATCGGCCCAAACAGGCTGTCGGCCCAACCACGGCGGATGTGTTGCAGCTCAGAGCCGTCCACATCTACGGTCCATGTAAAGTTATATCTATCGCCCACACGGTTGACTTGGACACCGGCGGTCAACAGGGTCGGCCCTCTCAAGTGGCGGCCGTATCTGTGACCCTCTGGCGTCGGGTCATTGGTGAGTTGCGGACGGCCCCCCCAGTATGGGAATGATGACTGGTGGGTGGTCAGGTTTTGCATGGTGCCATCCACGATACCCATGAGGTCAGAAGTTAATTGTACCCCTGCCGCACTGCCGCTACCGAAGAACAGATAGCTCACACCATCTGGGTCGGTGTATACGAACGGTGCAATCACGTCACCTCTCCGTGTGGGGGAGATGCCGATGAACACGCCGTTGTCGAAGTCGGGGTGTGACAAGGTGTGATCGTTGGACAGAAGCGGTGTCGCTACCGCCGTAAACGGTCCCAGCGGGTTGTCTGCCGTGGCGACACCAATGGCTTTTGTGCCGTCATACGCTCTCGTTGCGCTGAAGAACAAGAGGAAATCGTCTTCACCACGTTGTACTGCGTGGGGGTGAGAGATATCGCCTGTTGCCCACGGCACGTCATTGACGCGTAGCGCAGAAACAGCCGCCTGCTCCCAATCCTCTAAATCATCAGAGGTAGAGACAACCAACTCGCTGCCGTCTGTGGCCGCATAGAGGTGGAATGCACCTTCAAATCTTGCGATATCCGGATGGTTCATGTCCGGCGCAGGGCCTCTGTTGCCCCAGATTTGGACGTTGTCGATGTGACCATAGAAATTCTCAGATACGGTGCCATAGTTAAAGCCACCGTTGCCCAGCATGATATATCCGCCAGTCGGGCCGAGAATATTAGGTAGTCTCCATGCATCGTTATCATCGTGAACACGCGTCTCCGCCAATTCACCATTGACATACAATGCGGTGCTATGTTGTCTGAACACGAGTGACATGTTGACCCACTGGCCGCCTGCTAATGAATCCGGCACCCCATTTAGGTTGAATCTGCCACCAAGTGCTGCTCCCCAATCCTGTCCCCGCTCCAAACGCGGCGTGGCAGGAGGGTTGCCGCCTCCGGGTGAGTAAAGTGCCCCGGAGATATAACGTCCAAGACTAGGCCAAGACTGAGCAACTGTATCGCTATTAACGACTTTGAATGCCCAGTGATGACCGGCCCATAACACTGTACGTCTTGCATCAAAGTTGACAACCAGCTCTTCCATCCCTGCAAGTAAGCCTGTACCGCTACCAACCGGGCCATCGGCACACTCGATGGAAATCCATCTGCCGGGCGTGTAGAAAGAACCGTCGGATCCGTCCATAGTAACGTTCCCTAAAGCCGGGCCAAGCGTGGCAAGGGGGGTAGCGTTTCCGAGTCGGGAACCGGTAGCTCCCGGCAGGGCGTGATGTCCTCCCATTACTCTGACACGCGCGTTGCCTGTTGCATCGTAGAACGTACCGGGAGAATCTTCAGTAAGACCTTCAAAGTCTAGGTCTACCAGATGAATCATGTCATCCACAGAAACATCATTAAAGTATTGCGGATGATAGTCTTCTACTGGGGGCACCTCTACAGGCCCTCTAATTCCAGCATAGCCGTAAATACGGACATTATCAATGTAGCCATTGAAGAACTCACCACCAGCACCCCAGTTGGATCTGCCTAAGTAGACATACCCACCATCTGAGCCGAGGATTTGAGGCATCCGCAGTCCATTCGCATTGTTGACATAGGTACCTACCAAATCGCCATTGACATAGAATGCCGTGCTACCCGGTCTGAGCACCATTGCCAGCGTGTTCCACTGTCCAACAGTATTCTCGGCACCTTGTACAGGTCCAAATAATATGGTTCCATCTCCACCGCCGCCTAGAGGTGGCGCACTAAAGCGCTCTACATTAAAGCGGTCAGGGCGGTTAAGCAGACCGATATAGTGTCTGCCGGGGCCCCAGCTATTGGCATCTTGGTTGCGATCAGCGTAGAATACCCAGTTATTATTACCCGCTCCTAGGTAGCGGTACGCATCCGCAACGACAACCAGTTCTTCCATATCTGCAAGCAACCCTGAGCCATCTTCAGCCGTTAGGCTAATCCAGCTAGTGGGTGTCAGGTTGAAAGATTGGCCACTACCATCTGGCGTGTTGTCAGAGACATTGATTGTAGTGGTCGGTGCTGCCGCCGCAGTGCCGGCACCTCTGACTCTCGCTTGTACATTATTACCGCTGATGTCGGTGAAGGTGCCCGGATCGCCTTGTACAAGACCGTCAAAGTCAAAGTATGCAAGCAAATCCATACCTGCGGTTACAGAAGGGCCAAAGGTCGCTGGATGGTGATCCATACCCGGCGGAAGCGGCTCCGGACGGGTCGGTCTGGGCGGGCTATCCGGGAACAAAAACTCACCAAATGCCGCAACCACTCTGTCGTGTTCTGCTCTTGTAATGGTCATCAAGCTACCGTGACGATAGCGGTGATGTCCACGGGGCCCGGTGTATGTGCCGTGGTCGAATCGCCAGTAGGGGCTACCCGGGACGACATCGTCCATGTTGTTGCTGAAGAATGGGATATAGCCTGTACCTGCGGCGAACGCATCTGCCCAGATGGCGTAGGTGGGTCTGCCGTCAATCCAGTCACGCTCTAAGTGTTGCAGGAACTGTACGCCCTCTACTTGATTGTGGTCTGCGGGTCTGAACATATCCCACAACTCGCCGCTACGTTCCCATCTGCCGGTGAGGGACGAGATTTTCTCTGTTCCGCCCGCTCCGTCTGGGACAAGCACAAAGTCCATGGCTCTGTCGATGATAGTTCTACCGACACCTTCTACCTTGGTCGTACGGTACCAGTATCCGGTGTGGCCCAAGATAGCGGCCGTGTCAATCACGCCACGGTAATATGAATCTTCACCAATCCAAAGCCGCGGCTCTGAGAAGGTACGGAAATCTCTGGTTCTGGTGTACCAGACAAAGGGGCCGTTATATCCGGTGGGGAAATGATGGGCGGTCATGGTGGCGGCGAATACGAAGAAGTCGCCTGTGACCGGATCATATACCATATCCGGCGCCCAGAAATGCCCGGCATCTAAAATACCGCCGTGTACGTCTACGGACCACGGTTCACTCCAGTTTACCAGGTCAGTAGACTCCCAAATAACCATGTGGGTCGAGCTGTTCGGCCAGTTGGCATTGCCCCAGCCGCCACGACGCCAGATGCTCAGGTCTGTGGCAATCATGTAGAACTTATCGCCGTAAGACCCTCTGATAATAAACGGATCACGAGTACCCCGGTCTCTCTCGTTCCACACGAGGGCAGGGTTGTTGGTGGGACGAGTCCGCACCCAGTGAAGCGCATCATCACTGACGGAGAAGAAGGCTTGCTCGTGGTACCACGCACCCTCACCACCTGTAAAGTATGCGAAAATGTATGCGTCTAACTCGTCTAATACCGGCGCGGCCAGCACGTCAAATACAAACTCTTTTTCTAAGTACTCACCGTTGTATTCAATCCGCGCTGTCGCCGTGATTGTTGTGTCTACGTCCGGGCGTGTCACAAATCCTTTGCGTCTCGGCGCATCATGGTTTCCGAGACCCACGCCAGCGGGATCATAATATGGGATGACAACATCTTCTGTCGCTACGATTCCGGGCACATCCATCTCCCAAGTGATGGTCGTTCCATGTAGCCCCTCAGCAGGCAGGTACATGTGACCGCGCACTTGGTTACCGGGGTGACCGAAATCACCATTCCCGTGACCGATGCGATTGGCAGTTAACTCAGCATCTGTGCGCTCAACTGCAGGCGTGGTACCGTAAGGTAGCTCAAGGGCATCATACGCCTCTTGCACTCTCTCTTGGTCTGTCCGATAATTAATCGGTGCCCACACTCTGATGTTGGCAACTTCGCCGTTGAAGTAGGATGCGCCGCCGCCGCCGCTGGGATTTGAGTGCGGAGGTCTTCTACCAATGCTGGCAAAGCCACCGGCTGCGGACATGATTTCTTCAATAGCGTAAGGTACATTATCTGCACCGTCTGGCAGTTGATTGATTACTGCGCGTGTTTCTTCATAGCTTTCTAACACACCATCAACATATAAGCGTGTCGCATAAGGTGTAAAGTGTACATCCACACGACGCCATTCGCCCGCATCCAAACCATCTGCCCGGGGCACGGGTGTCGGTGTCATTTGCCGCCAAGTGGCAGCGCTAGGGCTTGTTCCGCCAGGGTTAAATGACACTTCGTGATAGCCGCCCACATGGTGGAATCGGCGCACGTCTGTTCTGGTGCTGCTGTCAATAATTGCAATGTAGTTTTCATAATAAGGCTTGATTGCATAGCCATGGCGACCACTGAGGAAGGGGTTTTGGTCTACACGGGCGGCATAGAACAACCATTGGCCGCCTGCATGACGTCCGGCTGTATCGCTCTGCGGCCACGCCTCAGCACTAGCAGGGTCTGAGTTTGCAAGTACATAATAAGAAATGGCAAATTCATTTAAGCCTCGTAACAGCGGGCTACCGTCTCCACGCTCTAACTGGAGCCATCTTCCTGACCCCAATGCGAACGAACGGCTTGTCGCACCGGTGCTATCGGCTATTTCGCCGTACTGGACTGCACCGCGCACTCTGGCACGCCCAATGTTGTCGGGGCCGACAAAGTATTGGCCCCCACTGGCCCCGCCTACAGGTTCTCTGTCAAAGTCAATATGGGCAATTAGTTCCATGTCGCTTGTGAAGCCCGGATCACCCCATGTGACCGCTTCGTAAACCCGCACGACAAATACTTGCTCATGGGTTATACCGAAACGCTCAATCGCTACAGTCAGGGTTACTTCACCCGGAAGGGTTGCACCTGCAACAAGGGCACCGTCATGGCCCATAACCGCTAGATTATTTGATGTCCACGCAACCGGAACGCCTTCGATGCTCGTAGGCAAGTTCAGGGAATGGCGTGTTGTCGCCGGTAAGGTTATTGTCTCAAACGCTTCCAGAACCGGATCGGGAATCGTGACCAAAAATTCACGAGTCACTGTGTCACTGCCAATGGTCGCCGTTGCGGTGAAGGTGACATTCTGCGGAAGCGTAATGCCTTCTTGCATCACACCATCGTGACCAATCACAGCTGGATCACTGGAAGTCCATGTGAGCGGCAGTCCGTCAATTTGCGGAAGGGTGATGTCATTGCGATAGTAAACTCTATTCGGAAACTCCAGCAAGGCAAGGCGGTTTTCCGGTGTGTCTTCTACATAGAATTTCAGTTCGCGCAAACAAATGCTGGCCGTTCCGCCAGTTGTGCGTCCACGGAGACGATAGAAACGGAATGCTTCCGTGTTGTTAATCTCGTGGAACACAAAACTGGGATAAGCATCGGATGCCGGCGTTGCAAACAGATTTACCCATGTCTCACCATCGTGAGAACCTTGAACGTCTCTATTAGCAGTACGGCTTGGGCTTGTAGCCCAGCCTGCGTCCGTTCTAGCCATGATACCCATGCGGTTGATAACCATAGGCTCATGTAGCTCAAACCCGACCCACGCTTCAGCATGGATACTGAGATAGAGTGAAGAGCGCGTGTAATCGCCCCGCGCTGTTTGGAACGGTGCGCGGAAGTCACGAGCTGCCCCTGCGGCAGACTGCGGGAAACCGAACCCGGTGCCGCCCGCATAACCTGCACCACCAAATACCGTTCTGATGGCATCATGGTTGGCAAGCTCAACGCCTATGATCGGCATCTGTGAACCCACAGGGAAGCTTGTCAGACCATAACCACCACCCCGGTTACGGGTAAAGGTCTCGATCACTCCTAGGTCTACATTGTTGGGATCATTAAAATCAATGTTTCCTGTTACTTCTAAGAAGCCTGCCGCAGTTGTTGCTGCGGGTGCTTCATACTCCTCTGCTGCAAACGCAAAGGGCGCAGATGTCAATGCCATGACAACTGCAAGGATCAAACATAATATCCTTCTGGTAGATTTTGATCGCATCTTGTAAATGTCCTCCTAAAGATTTGTTATTAGAGTTGCACTCTATTTTGTACCGCAGCGTTGACAAGTCCCCCTTTCTTTATTAATCAACTGCATACAATTTAGAAGTGCGGCGTACATCATGGAACAAGGCTTTCACGATTTGTCTTATATATGATAACAATATAGTGGAGGTGTTTTGTAAGGCTTTCGTTTCGCCCACCCCACCCACTATATGATCATCCATTGCAATTATAACAAAAACTTCCCATAGACATATAGAGAATTTTTCTTAATAAACCATGATAATTTACGATGCCTTTCGTATCCTTTCGCAATGCCCTGCTGTTTTTGTTGACATTCCGGCAAATATGTGGTGTACTATTAGGAAAGATGCTTGTGGCACATACTACATGCCGTGTTCTGTATTGATTCTTCGCTTCCCGCTCACTCTGCTCTAATCTTCAAGTTTAATGCAAAAAATTGGCAGTCGAACTATATTATTGATGTAAGCATTTTTTAATATATAAGTTTCGCTAAATGTTTATGTGTATTTGCATGATTTAGATTAGCATATTTACCGTGGCGTGTCAAGCACATGTTCTTGAAAGCGTCGAGGTTTGTTGAAAACTCACAGAAAATAAAGGCCAGTTTTAGGCAGAAATCTTAAGCTTTTTAATGCATTGGACGATTTACAAGGAGAGCGCCGCATGAAAAAATTATGCATTGGAATCATTTGTTTGCTTGTGCTTTGCCTAAGCGGTTGCTCACGTGGAGCAGAAGACCCCAACATCCAAGAGAGGATTGTGCTGGGCTTTTCGCAGTTGGGCAGCGAAAGCGAATGGCGGATTGCGGCATCGAACGATATCCGGCGTGCAGCGGAAGAGGCGGATATTCAGCTCATCTTTGATAACGCACAACAGCAGCAATTCAATCAAATCAGAGCGATACGATCCTTCATCCTAAAAGGCGTGGATGTTATTGCGTTTAGTCCCATTGTAGAGGACGGCTGGGACAACATACTGGAAGAAGCACGAGTGGCCGGCATACCAGTCATCGTGGTAGACAGGAAAATAGAGACTGCACAAGAAGACCTCTACGCCGCCTTTATTGGGGCAGATTTCCATGGCGAGGGTGTCCGTGCCGGAGAATGGATGGTAGAACGGTTTGCCCGTGCAGAAGGGCCGATTCGGATCGCTGAGATCAGCGGAACACCGTATTCCTCGCCAACAATCGGCAGGTATGAAGGTCTGCGGGAAGTGCTCCGAGATTACCCGCAATTTGAGATCGTGATCTCCCACTCTGGGGATTTTATGCGCTCAAAAGGCAGAGAGAGCATGGAATTCATTCTGCAAGGGACACCGGACATTGATATCCTATTCTCCCATAACGATGACATGGCCCTAGGTGCGATTGAGATCATGAAAGAGCGTGGGATCAGGCCCGGCATTGATATTGCTGTTGTTTCTGTCGATGCACAGGCCTCCGGCTTAGTCGCACTCAGACAGGGCCAAATCAATTGCCTGATTGAATGCAGCCCCTATGCAGGGGATTTGTTGATGGAGTTGATTTCCAACATTGTAAATGGCAGGCCTTTTGTCACATATACTTACACTGAAACAAGAGTGTTTACAGACCGAGACGATTTCTACGCCTTGCCTGTACAGTACAGGTTGGAAGACATCATAGTCGCCGCAAGGATAGAGCCTCATTACACCATGAGAATGAGGTGATTGCTACGAAAAGCCATATATCAAAGTTATTAAACTTGAAAAATAGCATTGTCGGAAAAATCATGATCTTATTTGCCGTCATGTTTATCTTGTTGCTTACACCGATTGTTGTGCAAAGCTATACTTCTTTCCGTCAGGCACGGGCTTATGGTGAAATCATAGATAATATCATCTATGCAAATCAGCTCAACCACGATGTCAGCGAACGTATTGAGCCCATTGTCTGGAATATTGTCGCCGGAAAAGAGAGCTTTGGCGACAGCGGGATTATGCCCTTGATTGCAGATATCCGAATCAGAATGATCGAAATCCGAAACCACACGGACTCGGTGGAAAATCGTGGGGTCATGGATATTTCTCTCCGGGCACTTGCGATACTGGAAGATTATTTATTCAGGCTGAGAACGCAAGTCGCCGAACGATATCCCGTTGCAGAGAATGAACGACTGCTTGAAGAGATTCGGATTTGCATCGCAGGGATAAACGACCTGCTGTCGGAATTTTCGTCCGGGCAAGTGAATGAGGCCTCAATATTAAATCAAGCCATGTCACAACAGAGTAGCCGAGCGTTTATTATCAACATTTTATTGGCACTTGTCGCAATATTTGTCAGCGGGTTTGCGTTTTGGTATATCTCCAAAAGCCTTGCGCGCCCGATCGAGAGTCTTCTTACGATGTCGAATAAAATTTCCGAAGGGGATTTCAGTTTCGAGATTGCGCTGTCCGCCTCTGACGAATTTAACGATTTGGCCGTGGGCATGAATACCATGTCTAAAAAAATAGAGCTTCTACTGGAACAGGGCATTGAAGAGCAAAAGCAACTCCAAATCATGGAACATAAGCTTTTGCAAGCACAAATCAAGCCCCACTTTTTGTACAATACACTGGATGCCATTATCTGGGCGGCAGAAGCTGATAATGTACCCGATGTAGTCACCCTTGTCGCATCCTTGTCCTCTTTTTTCAGGATATCCCTCAGCCATGGGATCGACTTCATTCCCATTTCCAACGAAATTGAGCATGTGAAGCATTATCTGGTCATTCAGCAAATACGCTATAGCGATATTTTGACCTATGAAATTGACTTAGACGAAAACATCCCGGATAAAAAAATCCTAAAATTCTTGCTTCAACCCCTGGTTGAAAATGCGCTGTACCACGGGATCAAATACACCAGAGATCGAGGGAAAATCACGGTAAGCATTAAAAAAGAAGGTGAAAAACTTCGGTTTTCCGTCACGGATACCGGAATTGGCATGACACCAGAAACCTTGGAAACACTGAAACACAATATTCATTACGGCACAGGCGAGCAAGGGTACGGATTGTTCAATGTAAACAGAAGGCTCAAGCTATACTATGGTCTGCAAAAGGGCATAGAGATCAAATCAGAGTATAAAAAAGGCACTGAGGTCAGCTTCACATTAGACCTGTCACTATAGTCGAACAAATTTTATGTAGGGGTTTTTATTATGTACAAAGTCTTTTTTGTTGACGATGAGGCATCCATGCGCACAGGGATAAGAGAGAGCGTTGACTGGGATAATTCGGACTTCACGCTTTCCGGCGAAGCACCGGATGGCGAGTTGGCCTTGTCTTTCATGCAGGAGATCATGCCCGATATCCTCATCGCTGACATCAGAATGCCCTTTATGGATGGGCTTGAACTTTCCAAGCGCGCCAAAAAGGCGATGCCGTGGATCAAAATTATCATACTGAGTGGGCACGATGAGTTTGAATATGCAAAACAGGCAATCGAAATAGGGGTTGATGCCTATTTATTAAAGCCTGTTACGCCGAAAACACTAATGGAAACACTAAACGACGTAGCAACCAAGATTGATAAAGAACGAAGAAGCAATGTTGAAAAGCTGATAGACAGTGTGCAAGATGTTGGCACCATCGGTCTGATTCCGACTACTGAAATCAATAAGCTTCCCATGATAGACAAGTTGCGTTATGCCTCACAGGCGGATGTGCCCGGGTTTGTGTCAGATTATTTGGACAGCTTTGAAATCGAATCAATTACTTCGTTTATATTCATCTCCTATGTCGTGATGGATGTGTTGTTGAGCGCATCCAAGATTATTGACGAGCTGGGCGGTAACGCAAAAGAGGTGTTAGCAAAATATGCCGACATCAGCAATCTAATCAACGCCGACTCAGGCATTGAAACCATCAAAGCATTGTTATCTTCTATCTTAGAAAGCGTGATCGAATACCGAGACGACGTGACGGGTTCTAAAAACCATGAAGTCATCACCAAAGCACAGGAATACATCCAAAAAAATTATTCTGAAAAAGACATCTCCCTTCATTCGGTCGCCAAAGAGGTCAATGTTTCACCCAACCATTTTAGCACGATATTTAGCCAGAAAATAGGCGAAACATTCATTAGCTATATTACCAAGATAAGGCTTGAGCGCGCGAAAATATTACTTAAAACTACAAATAAGAGGATCTCGGACATCGGCTACGAAGTAGGCTATAACGATACCCAGTACTTTAGTTATGTATTTAAGAAAAATATAGGCATGACACCGAAAGCGTTTCGAAATAAATAAAAGCTTTCCCCCTATAACTTTGGCGGTTTCTTCCAAAGAACCGATGCGATTTTTTAGATGCTTGAAATGTCGTAAATTATCAGAACTAATTCAGAATATTTTCTCTATTTTTTTTTGAACCACTCTCTATAATAGAAGTAGCCGATTTTATCGGTAAAAAAATTAGGAGGAAGATATAAATGAAAAAGGTACTTTCGATCTTATTGGTTCTAGTGCTAGTGGCCGCATTGGCCGCTTGCGGCAATGGGGCGCAAGATACACCAGCACCCGTGGATGATCCGACCCCTACTCCAGACGTAGCACCACCGGTAGATGAGGACCCCCCAGCAGACGACACCCCCGCCAATGACGGCACCCTACGGATTGGTTTCTCACAAATCGGTTCCGAGTCTGACTGGCGTGTAGGTAACACAGAGTCTGTTCGTCAAGCTGTAGCAGACGCAGGTTGGGAACTCATCTTCAATGATGCCAACCAACAGCAACACAACCAAATCCAAGCTATTCAAGACTTCATCACCCAAGGCGTAGATTACATCGTATTGGCCCCCATCGTTGAAACCGGTTGGGATTCCATCATGATGGACGTTGCAGAAGCAGGCATTCCTCTGATTCTGATGGACAGAAGTATTGATATGCCGAACCAAGAAGACTACTTCGTATCTTGGGTCACCAACAACTTCGAAGATGAAGGCAGAAGAGCCGGTGAGTGGCTCCTCGACTTCCTAGAAGAAGAAGGTCGTCTGGGTGACGATATCAACATCGTTGAGTTGCAAGGTACTGTTGGTTCAGGCCCCGCAATTGACCGTGCTGCTGGCTTCAGAGAAATCATTGGCGGCCACGCAAACCTAGAAATTACCCAATCACAAACCGGTGACTTCACCACAGAGCTCGGAATGCAAGTCATGGAATCTTTCCTAGGCCGTGCGTCAGCCGAAGGCAGACCCATTGATGTTCTGTACGCACACAACGACGGCATGGCGCTAGGTGCCATCCAAGCGATTCGTGATGCTGGCTTGGTTCCCGGTGAAGACATCATCATCATCGGTGTAGATGCTGTTCTTCTTGCTTTCGAAGCTATCGTAGCTGGCGACATGAATGTTACCGTTGAGTGTAGCCCGTTACTCGGCCCGACAGTCGTTCAAGTTATTCGCGACATCGAAGCTGGTATCACTCCAGAGCAAATCATCTTCTCTGACGTTCGCGTATTCGACGAAACACTCAGCCTCATCTTCCCTGACAGATATTTGAGTGCTGCTGACGACCTGCCCAACAGAGTATACTAATTGTGAGCCTTGCGCTTACTCCATAGGAATTATCTGGGAGGCCGGCACAAATTGTTGTCGGCCTCCTCAGCCAATTATCAGGACAGTATTATCTCCAGCATATCGAGGTGATTGAAGTGTGTAATGATGTTATTTTAAAGATGACCAAAATAGAAAAAAGCTTTCCAGGTGTGAAGGCTTTGAAGGGCGTTGACCTCACTCTACGAGCAGGTGAGGTTCACTGCATTATGGGAGAGAATGGAGCAGGAAAATCAACACTGATTAAATGCTTAACCGGCGTTTATCAAATGGATGCCGGAGAAGTCATGTTAAACGGCGAAGAAGTCCGCCCCCAATCCGTAACGGAAGCCATGAAATTGGGAATTAGCAGCGTGTATCAAGAGGTAAACCTCTGCCCGAACCTAACAGTCGCTGAAAATATTTTTATTGGCCGACAGCCCATGCGTGCCGGCGTGTTCGTTGACTTGCCCAAAATGAACAAATTGTCCCAAAAGGCGCTAGAAAAGTTCAACCTAGACATTGATGTCACACGTAGTTTAGACTCCTATCCCATTGCGATCCAGCAAATGGTGGCAATTGCGAGAGCCGTTGATGTATCCGCCAAGGTACTGATTTTTGACGAACCGACCTCTTCTCTGGATCGGGGCGACGTAGAGCGGCT
>Ga0123352_10007870_pt1 | contig 16519 bp, 9 predicted proteins | sample TergutLab28metaG_FD_89700 | JGI IMG/M metagenome (GOLD analysis project Ga0123352, IMG submission 89700) | Labiotermes labralis P1 segment gut microbial communities from Petit-Saut dam, French Guiana - Lab288 P1 | ecosystem: Host-associated > Arthropoda: Insects > Digestive system > Gut ... | reverse complement strand
TTTTTTTTTTTTTTTTTTTTTTTTTTTTTTTTGTGTGTGTGTTTGTTTTTTTTTTTTTTTTTTTTTTTTTGTAAATGTGGCAGGCAAAGTTTAATATGGACACGACTTTGTATTTTCTGTTTCTTCAGCGCAGTGACGCGTAATAAACTTGACCACCGTTTTAGACGTGCTCTTTCTTCCGGTTTTATGAAAAACGCAACTTTTCGAAAACTGTCTCCATTTTCGGGGGGTGGGGTGGGAGGAGGACTGGGATTTTCTCTGTTCGGCCCACTAGAAAGAGCTGTCGCAGTGATACAGGTCGACTCTTTCTAAGTGGCGTAACAGACTAGGAGGAACCCATTCTGTCCTTCCCTCCTGAAGACGGGCAGATCCATTCTCCGATAAGTCGTGCTTTTAATAAACCTATACGATTGGTAATGTCGTGAAAATTAGTTATGTTCATGACACTATACCGTCGCCACAGTCCTTGATATAACGCCAAATCTGGGTTGCCATTGACAAAGGGTGCGTGGAGTTTTATTCTAGGGCTATGGGCTGCTTGGGGGGTTTTAAATTCTGTCTGACCGAGAAACGTACAGAAATGCGCGTTTGAAGTATTGTTTAATTCATGGTGCTGAGACGGAGCATGCCTGATTCGTGAAATAAGTGGAAGAGAGAGAGGACGAGAATTGTGGTGAGGCGTGTGGGACTAGAAAGGAGTGTGAGGAGATAGGTGCGATGATGAGGCGTGAGGGCAAGGAAGGAATATGATGAACGCAAGGTAAAGTTAGTTAAATGTTAAGAAGGGGCGTACGAGGAGTGGGGTTGCGGAGGAAGAGTCTTATAATGAGAACGAATAGGAGAGCAGGAAAGTATAAGGCAACTCTTAAGACGTTTCGGAGGTGAAATTAACGGACAGATGTCTCTTTATGGTTAATTTTTTTTACAGTCGGTACAGATGGCGTGCAAGATACTGGTTCTGTCCGTATTCGTGTCGGTCGAGGTTGTTACATTCCGTATTCTGTGAAGTTGGTAGGCCTACTCCAGTTTAGTAATTCGGGTTGTCGCGTATTTCGAGGTCACCGTCAGGCGTGTGTAAGGTGAACGACCTTCAATATATTCAGTGAATATGCCGACACAAAGCTCAGCTCAGGTCGGTGTGGGTGGTAGGAAATATGCTGAATCCATTTGCCCATCCTCCATTAGCATCAGCACACCCCCTTTCTTGTATGACATCATTTGTCACATGTCGGTGTGACTGATCGTGCCCTAAAGCCGGTGGTCTAGAAGACCTTTTCAAAATGAACATTCCAATTCTGACACGGACTCTGGTGGTCAGTCGTAGAACTAGGTGATACAAGCTAATGTTTTCCATGCTTGGCTGATGACAGAAAGTAGTTGTGTAGCTACAAGTTTGTGTTTATTTTGGAGTACGTGGCTGTTTACTTGGAACTCCTTCTTTGTCTAAATAATTAGTTGCTGAGCTTTGGAATCCCCCTCCCCCATATTGGAGGCTTTTCTTTGAAGTCGGGGATATACTATCAATTGTGACTGTACAACCCAATAATGCGCAGTGATTACTATATGTACCGCCCGTTTCGAATTGCATAAGTATTGCGTTTGTGGGTTACGTGTGATTGTCATAATTAATAAGGGTTATTTTCTTATTAAATAGCATTAACAGACTGATCGTTCAGGTGGAGATGGAGAGGGTTGTCTGTGAGGTGGAATCTGAAGTTTTATTTAATATGTAGATGGATTGCTTGCGTGGGAGGTTTAAAGGAAATGCAAAGGAAAGTGAAACTGTACAAGCTGCCGCTTCATTTCATACACGTGTCACTCACCAGCCCACCCCAAGACCAGTTCGTATCGACAGTAGGTAACACAAGTATCTGATACGTGGTCATTAAGAGAGGTGTAGTGATATTATAATTTTTGCGGGGTGGCGGAGTGTCCATTAGACATCCCGAGAGAGTTAAGCGGGAGCTATCTACATTCTTCCGAATTTATTCCACTACATTTTTAAAAAGCGGGAAGAACTGCTTCCTCACGTTAAGGAGGGGTTAAACAAGATAGTCGTGAATTCGACTGGCTGTTCTCCCGTAGAATTAATGTTTGGACAGAAAAAGCCTAGCACTTTCGAATGTTGCCATAACTTAAATAAAATACATTAGATGCTGAAGATTTAGGCACCAAATTGGAAAGGGCATTTGCAAGGTTAAAAAGGAAAGCCACGGTAAGAGGGAGAAGAAAGAAAGGATATGCAACTTGGAATCCACATATGAAGAACAGAGTTTTAGTTGAGAGTCAAAATCTGTCAGACGCTGTAGCAGGAGTGATTGTAAAATTTAAGAACGTGTACCAAGGACCGTATGTCATCAGTACAATATTGCCTCACTCAGCTTATGAAATAGTAGACGACAAGGGAAGATTAAGAGACGAATTCAGTAGAAAGCAAATGAAGCCGTACAGATCAGAAAATGGCTTCTGCAGTTAACAAGCTTAGAACTATGAAGGTGGAAGCAGTGGACCAGGTGAGGATTAAACAAGCTTGAGAGATGGAGGAGATGCAGAGCAGCATCTGTTGAGAAATGAAATTACGTGCATATCAGTTTTTAGCGCAATTTAGGTTAATTCCTTACAAACGCTTTGTTATTTCACCTTTCAGATGTGCACAGCAATTAGATATTGTGATGTTACAGAAAGGGCTAAGCACTAACTGACCGAACGTGCAAAAATAAAGAGTGGCAGATGACAGCAAGTTAATGTCAGTTAATGTCCTTTAAATTCGGATATGGGTTTGTTAAATAACACCGAATTAGTCCGACTGAAAAAAGGACTAGTGGTATGCTACAAAAGTTAAATTAACAAGTCAGCTAATTAAGAGTCATTCCACAGACTAGTACAAAGAAATTTGATGGAGAAGTAATTTGGCTTACCAGTGTGTGTTGTTTCGAAGAGGTTAATATGTCCTAATGTGCAAAATAATATTATAACTTTAATTGTGGAAAGGAAAGTGTCAAAACAGTTCACACAGAGCAGTGACGTGCGACAGTGTAGTACAGAGACACCAGTGATTGGTGTGCTGATGTGCAAAGCGCGTGTTTTTAAAAATACTCGGAAAGGGTCTTCGAGATAAGAATTCTTCCTTTAAATGATAGGCTCATTACAGACACAAATTGTCCATACAAGTGTATTCTGTGTTTTATATGTATTATGTTTATATATATATATATATATATATATATATGTGTGTGTATATAATATCAGACAATATAAAGATGCGTTTTAAATTTTATTCATACGATCACCATGTTAATTCTTTCGGAAAGCTGTATGTCCCGTTTTATTATGTTAATTTTTTATGTTGTTCAGTGCTCACTTGTCTCCCGCATTTGTATCTTGTAAAGTTTCATTTAGTCATGTGTTAAACGTGCTGTAGACTGTTATACTTCAGAGTATGTCAAGTTCAACCAAATATTCTGATAAACAAGGCCATAAAATGGGAAAGTTAGACTTTCCTTGGATGTTGGAGCGAAACTGAGGACAACCCACCCTGGTGTGCTCAAGACGTGCAGCAGCCATCTGACAGCTGATGAAATGAGGGATCTGTAGTAATGTTATGCTGTACTGCCTAATCTTATTTGTAAACACTTATGCCTAATCATATGGGCGTGCAGTTGTTATGTATGTTAACGTAACATGTAAGTTATTATGTAACGGCGGTGTTGGACTGATACATCAGCTGTGCTCCCGTTGTTAAATTATTCCACAGGGGATAAACTGTGACCGATTAGATTGGTTCTTGCGAGGGAGTATGGAAGTAGCGTGGTTAGAGTGAGAAGAGGCTTATAGCGTCGGCATCCCATATGAAAGGCAACTTGGGATATTGGGGTCGTGACGGTCAGACAAAAGGGAGTAAACAAGCCACCAGGCGAGCCGTGGGAAGGAAATGCAGAAAAGCGATGCGGTAACAACGACGTTTCAAGTCGTGCGGTCCAAGCGATCGTTTTGGGAGCAGGGACCAGGTAAGTAGCTCATCGTGTGTGCCTGGTGTAAGATTTGAACAGATAGTTTTTTTTGTATAGTTCGTCAAACATATCGGGGTTATCAATCGTCTGATTATTTTACTGACATGGTCGTCTCAGTGTGTTAAATGTACTGATGTAACTGCATGAACAATAACAGATGTACGTACGTCACCTGACACCTACTCCACGTCATATTCCCTGAGATAAGCCTTGCCCTCCAGTCTACAGACTAGCCAACTGACCCCTCTCCCCATATAGCGTTATTACAATAAGAATCACGGCAGCTACAAACCGCACGGAGAAGACAAGTGTCCAGATCAGTTGAGGACTGATGTAAATTGTCCAGTAGCAGCAGAGCTTTCTGCGGCTGGCATTACGGACTGGTGCCAACACAGACGTTGCGAATAGTAGTTCAGATGGATGTTGAGAAGTTGAAGTATAGTGCCGCCGTTCTTTGTTAAAGCCAATACGAACGGCAGACTTGCAACTTAATCTGTCCACCTGCTGTAATTTTTTTTGTACCTGTGCTTGTTCGACGCGATTGCATGTCGCGTCCTTCACTTAACGGTGCTTCGCGATCACACTCACTGGACACACCATACTCTGCTAACGATCGTATTTTTTTTTCGGCATAGATATCTGAGCTCCTAAGCAATGTCAATGAAGTTATTCGTCGAACTTTTATCTGCTACATTACTTCCTATAGTAGTTGAGCCGTGAGGTTTATTGCTGATGTCATGGGTCACGAGCTCTCTAGCCCCCACACCCCCCCCTATCTCTCTCTCCCTCTGTCAAACTATCGTAGCGTCATCTGTTGAAACATCTTAGTCTTTTAATGGAACGTTTCCTTATAAATTTCCTCACCAAAATTCTGTATGTATTCCTTTCCGCCACCATAATAGAGATGGACAACTTATTTATGTAGTAAAAGTCTAGATTTTGTTACCTGCTTTGAACGTTTTGTGTAACGATGCAACAGTAAATTGTGGTCTTGAGGTCTCCGTTGAACGTTTGTGTCGTTGCAACACCAGCTTGCGATAGACGTCGATGTTGGCATAGAATTAAACGTATAGACGTAAATTAGTCTGCTTTCTGATTATCCAGATCAATACGTTTCCACTGGCTGATTTAGTGCCTTGCTTTATCCAGTTTTTGCTTTGTGTACTTCTATTATTTGTTCACAGTGTTCTCTTCTTTGTCCTTGCAGCCAGTTTGCTTGTTGCGTGACTGACTAGCTCTCTGTCTCCCTCAGACCCTCATGTAGGCGCTTCGCTTCGTTGTTTGACCTATGCGAGCTGCTTAAGGTGTAACATTCCTGGTTCAAACGCCATGTGTAGCAAAGTTCAAGATCGTTTTGTATCGATATTAATGTTTATCAGTTGATGTAACGCTAAATTTAAATGTGTTATCCAGAAAAAAGTTTCTTTAACATCTGTTTTCTCTCTGATGCTGTATGGAACAAGATACGTGGTCATTTCCTTTGTGTTATTTAAGGTTTTAATTTGGTACTTCTCTGTACGTTGAGCGTAACAAGCACTGTACTTAACTTTAAGTCAGATATAACGCCATTTTGATATATAAAGGTCTCGAGTCAATTTATGCGCTTTGTAGCTGATTTGCAGTCCTTGCGACGCGCCGAAGATGCAACGGTTGTAATAAGCGACTCTAATAGACTGTCATTGTTTTGAAAATTTAATGCCAAGGAAGATTTAAAAATTGAAATAATGTGAACGAAATGACCTGTTGTAAAATTGCTACTAAGGAAATGTGTGCTGTTAAACTGTTCTGCACTCTACTTTCCCCAAACAAGAAGAGCAATGCCGGTATGTACAGGGTGATTCTGTCGCTAGAGGCCCCAAACTATTTGCAGACAATAGTTTGGGGCCTCTAGCGACAGAATCACTCTGTATGTATGAAATAGTAACTGTCCAAGTGGTAGCCGACGTAGCGTGGTCAGTCTAGCGATAAAGCTGTGGACTGGACGGCCGAGGATTCGAATCCGACAAGGATAGGAGATTTTCCTGGTCTTCAAAACGCCCGAACCGTCTCTGGGGCCCACCCGGCCTCCAATTCAAGTGGTACCGGCAACTCATTCCTCAGGGTTAAAACGACCGGGGCGTGAGGCTGGCCGCTCACCTCCGTCTAGTGACGTTGTTGAGGACGATTGGTGCTGTACTCCGCTCCTCCCATGTGCTGTCATGGCGGATGTATCAGTGTGAATGTTGATGTTTTACTGAGGAGGTAAAATTGCAAGTGTCTGTAAAGAAAGTTCACCCTAAAATGTGTGGATATGAAAGACATGAAACAAGCAGACAATGTAAGATTGACCCGTGATGCTGTACACATTGAAGGATCCTGTGGAAATTTGATATGATGGTGTGGGGTGGGTGGAGCTGCTGCAGTGCTGAGTCAGTTGGTGGGGGGGGGGGAAAGCTTTGTTTGGTGTTACGAGCGTTGACTGAAGATACTTTATTACAGAAGGTTAGTTACTTGTTTGGATGAACTAATTTACTTTATTTCCAGTACAGGTATTTACCGGTTATGGACAGGCAGTTGCGTGTAATCGTGCATAACTGATAATGATGGCGATGGATACATATGGAGTATCCCATGAAACGTGTACCAAACTACAGACGTATTCAGTACCTCATTTTGACTTAAACGTGTATCAACGTGGGCAGTAATTCGGCTATTGGGTAGTTACGTAATCACGTTTAAAGGAAAGTTGTGACATAACGCGCGTGCTTAAGTGGCGGGCTGTTTCAAATAACTTCCTGCAATGGCTGTACACAAGCGAACTGGTTCTTGTGGCACGTGTTCTGTCTGTATGCTTTCATGATTGTATAAGAGCAGCTTCGTCCATCATTTACTGTTAAGGGTCTGAGCAGCTGTGACTTGAGCAGCGCTGCTTAGAGATGCGTAAGTTTAAAAGGACGTACAGATATGCGTCGCTTAACGACAGGGATACGTTCTGAGAAATGCGTCGTTAAGCTTTCGTCGTTGTGCGAACATCATAGAGTGTACTTACACAAACATAGATAGTATGGCCTACTACACACCTAGGCTATATGGTATAGCCTATTGCTCCTAGGCTACAAACCTGTACAGCATGTTACTGTACTGAATGCTGTAGGCAGTTGTAACACAATGGTATTATAATCTTATGGGACCACATTCGGATATGCGAGCCGTCGTTGACCGAACGTCGTTATGCGGCGCATACGTGTATTTCACGAATGTACGCTGCTAGTTCCGCAGCGCTTCTGTCAAGTTCATGGCGCTTCTGCTTGAGAGTCGTGGGGAATAATCGTGTCTTTTCCACGATCGACTGTGTTAGGGTGCGTACCCACCATCAGAGTCGAGCCGAGTCCAGTCAGCGTGGCAAAGACGCGGCAGAGAATATTTGGCTTAACTTACTATGGTTGCGTGCAGGAATGCGTACACACCAGCAATGTCGAGTACCACGAGACCTGTCGAGTCAAGAGTCTGGATGCTGCGTGTTTCATTTTCGTCAGTAGGGATCCGTGATCGAGCATGACGAATGTTGTTTTGCTTTGGGAAATGAATGTAGAAAGATCGATTCCTTTAGTTAAGGACCACCAGGCTATGTATGATACCAGTCATTGTGAACATAGAAACAGAGACTACATAGTTTGGTAAGAATTATTCAGGATATGGGCTAGATAATCCGAATTCCAGTTTCTTCATGTTTATTTGGTGCACCCTCATGTTTCGTATTTTTTTTGACGCAAACCCATTCCGCACATAATTCTTTGCAAAAGAAGCAGGTTAAAATTTTCCACCGCTGTTGATTTCTTTACTTGTGCACTGTTCAAAAAGTATTAAAAAACCTACGGAATTCGCGCCAACTGGATTGGACTCGAATTGGCCGGTGTACACCTTTCCGCCTCAAGAGTCTGCACTGGACTCGATTCTGTTGGTAGGTACGCACCCTTAGTGGGCAATTGCTGATTGCGGGGGGGGGGGGGAGCAGCGAACGGCGGCTGACCGTGACAACAGCGCCGCCGAAAACCGCTCGTGGAAAAGCAATATAAGAGTTCACCTTGAATCTGCGATTTCTCCTGGTGCTCCAACCCCTTCATGTATCCTTACAAGCCGAAATCAAGGGACTTAACGTCTGACGGACGGGGAGCCTAGGCATGCGGACGTCCACAACTAGTCTACGGACTACCATAGCACCGATTTTACTGTGCGAACCGCATAAGTAATCTGTCATGGAGAGGGGCGCCTTCTTTAGGAATTTATAGGTCGTACTGCAGGAAATGTACGTAGTAGTCTGTTATTCCTTTCGTCAGAACAAGTGGCCAGATTAGTCATTCGTGGGTAAAACCGCACCCACGTTCACTGAAAAGCGACGTTGGAAAACTACGTGCGGTGGAGATGTGATGTGACGACTGGTGGTTGAAGGTACTTATGTGCTGTGGTAGGTGGTTACCATATCTCGCGTTAAATGGGCCACAAAACAACTTGTGTTTCACAAGCAGACACTGTTACGCTGGCCAAAAACCTTCAACGGGTTAGCAGCGGCATGCAGAACTCTAGATCTCCATAACCTGCATTTGAAGGGCATTTAGCCGTACATCATTTCTCTGACTGCGTTGGATGCTTCGCGGTCACTTTTTGTGGCCATGCAGGCCTAGACTAACGCTACGCTCCTTGGTACTAGCGAAAACGATTTCGTCTCGCAGCCACTGGTGCCAGCTTCTGAATATCGTATTGCGTGGGCGGTGACTGTCTCTGCACTACTACCAGCACTGTTCACTGCATTCCCTTCACACAACCCGTAAACGACGTGAATCGGTGCTGTCGCTTTAGGCGGTCTGTATTCGTTTACCAGCATTTCGGCCCGATTTGTTCAACACAGCGGGTCTGAGGACCCGAACCCTCTCTTGCCCTTTGTTCTTTATGTTAAGCTGAAGAAGCTATGGCCTGTCTCCTCCACGTCACCACGTCATCACGCCACTGTGTGTCCTAGCCATGCAGCTAAATTTGTTTGAAGCTGACCAGTGACTCTGACCTGGAAATCTCTTTGAGCCTGCAGTTGCAGCTGCCAATTCGAAGTCACGTGCGATTATTTTGCATCAGGTGTACGTTTAGGTTTGGCTGCTTTTGTGCCGTGCTGGTTTTTATTAACAGTGGAAACTAATATTTGAATATTTAATCCTTAAATATCGTATTTGACCACACAAACTCTTTTATACAAAATGATGAATGGTACGATGGGGTTTTAATAAGTTCGCTGGTGATTAACCTCTAGGGAGGTCTAATTGAAAGCAAGTTTCATGTAATTACAGGTTATATGAAAACGAGGTTCAGGCCTTACATCATAATGACCATATTAAAGAAAGGAGAGCAAGTGACATTGAAATCCATTGTTTATTGAAACATGGACGGGCCCACATATTGGCACAGTTTTAAAATTGTGAAAGTTTAGTTGTGTTGTTTCGACCAAAGCGTGAATTATGAACCAGAAGTTGCTGGACATTTCTGGCAGAAACGTGCAGCTGACTGCTTATCTTCGCCTAGCGCCGCGGTGCCTCCCCTGCGCACTTTTGGCGCTGTTATTACGAAGAGCGGCATGTGTTACTAATTCAGTGGTGCAGCTCTAGAAGCCGGTCAGAAATTCTCCATCTTTTATAACTGTCGAAACTTCATTGCCGCGTACCGAGGAGTAGGTTACTGGGACCATCCTGAGCTTATTGCATGCATCTCTCTCTCTCTCTCCCTCACACACACACACACACATACAACTGTTTAAATAAGTGAAAGTTCATCCTAGAAGAGGCCTTGAAGGCCCAGAGGCGGAGTAGAGGTATAGCTCTTCTCTTTCTTTAACGTCGGCCTTGGATTGGGGTGGTTGGTGACGGCCGCGCCCCTGCCGTTTTACCCCAGGCAAAGAGACACGGTACACATTGTGCAGGAGGCTGGGTGGTTGTGTTATTGTACCTACATTTTGGGTTCAAAGGCGAAAGTTTCCTTGAAGATTCGCGACTAAAATGTTGTGCTAGTTTCTCTTACTTATGCATATCTGGTTGGTCTCGTAGCCTGATTTTCTCATCCTCACGGCATTTTGTGAAGAACAGAATTATGGTGATCTTCTTTACTTGGTTTTTCTGTTAATTGTCGCGCTCCCTTGTCCATATAAAAGATTTGTTCTCAAATTATTGTTTCAAGCGAGTGTTTTTGTGCTCATAGGAAGCCTCCTCCCCGAACCCCGCACAGAATTGCTGGTGTAAACGCGTATGAGTCAGGACATGTCGGTGTATCGGTGAGTGTGTAGTGTGTATATCGTAGCAGCGCATTTCGGCATTGACTGAGGTGGTGTGGTAACGTAACACCAACACACATCGAACCAGAACAATACAACCCATGAAATAACTCATCAAATAAGTCGCAAGCTCCCGAGGATGGATGTTTTAACATCCGAAACACGTTGAGCAGTAAATAATGAAATAATAAAGCAAGTGACATCAAGTTGGTCTCTCTTTATTCAACTATCAAGATGATGCACTGTCCAATGAACATAAGTTAAGGAAATGGTACACGTTGGAGACCTAAACTTAGATGAAGTGTCTTAAAAACAACACCTTGCAAGTTTTAAGGCAGTGGACTACGTCGACCATTCTCAGCATAGTGCGTTTGTCGACTTCTGAAGGACGCTGCCGCGGTGACGCGTCGTTTCCGATATTAGTTTCGGACGATACGCTTTTTGTTACAAGAAATCGTAGTGTGTTGCAACTAGCTTAGTCGGTACAGTGACTATACTGCAGGTTGGACACCGGCGAATCGGGACTCACTTCCCGGCGTTGGTACTGGTTGTACAATTGCCCACATTGTGCGAACCCACCCATCCTCGTATGTGATAGGTACCGGATAGGCCATTTGGTAAGCTAATTATCGCTCGGATAGTCGAGAAGCTTGAGGAATCCGAATGTTTATTATAAGTACGCTGCTAGGTATATTTCCACAAGGGCTGCTAGTCCTACCAATAGTATCGCTACTAAATTTGTTTTTTTCAAACAAATGTCTCTGTAAACTTCATGACACAGTAATGTGTTCAGTCATTCAATTTAGGTGTGTCTTAATGAAGTCATTTATTATCATTGATCTTCCTTCACAAAGCGGACTTAATAATATCAGCTGAAATTTAAAATTATGTTTAAAATAGTCTGCTCATGTAACCTTTATGTTCTGACAGACTTTTACCATAATCGGGAGGCATCATTAGGGTAAAGAATTGTAAAATTTTACGTTTAAAAGTGACCCTTATTTCAGTTTGTTAAGATATTATTTCTTCTGGTTCTTGGTGTGTTTGTGTACATAAGAGGATATGAATCAGTGTAACATGCGAAGCGCTCAAACTCTGGTTGCCATGTTAAACTGTGACGAGTTCTGAGTGTATTTCTTGTCTGTTTTGTATAGTTTATTATGTTGCTTCCTGATGGCCGCCGTGCTGTATATCAGTGCTGCTGTTGTGATATGTGATTGAGTGCTTTCCGCCGAAACATGTGTTGCATGAGCAGTGTAATTAATAAATCTGGAATATCGTTGCATTGAGATGGTTTTATGGTGTTCGGCTGGTCAGTGTGGAAGCTTACTGGTTTGGATCTAATACGAACAAGGAACAGACGAGGGAGGTACATCAAATTGACCGGTGTTTTCATATTTTGTGCACTTCACCGGGTATTGATAGGGCGGTTGCAGTGAGCAGGTTGTTATGATCGGGAATGTAACCGGCATGATCGTAAGAAGAATGGGTGCAGGAATTTTGAAGTTAACGGACTCCTGTGGAGAAATGGACGTACATCAGAGGACAGTATTAAGGTAGATTTTTGAGGAATAACGAACGGATATGTGAAATCAATTCGATTGTCGCAGAAAAATCCCAAAGATGGCATTTCCTGGACGCGGTTCGGGTTCCAAAAAAGGGGGCTGAATTGTTTAATATCACTGGATTTGTGGACTTTGCTCGTTGATCTACATCGGGTTGAAACTTCTAACACGTCGACACTTTGTTATGAAAACGTAGGACTACCGGTGCATGTGAAAGGGATTATTTTTGTTGTGTGAGACTTTGATATATAGTTCTGTTGATGGGAAGTGCGATGGAGTACATAATATGAACAAAGCAGTAAGAGTACATATCAGTAAGAGTATATTCCGTATCGAATGTCTTCCGAGTGTGTGAACCTGGCTTTGTGATGTGTACTTGCAGTAGGCTCAACACATTATTTGTGCTGCTGATGACGCGTCAGTGGGGAGTCTGTTCTTCATGAGGGTACTGATGAGTTATAAATGCATGAGTACTAACATTGCAAGCCGTTGCACTTCACTTTGGTAACTTTGAACGAAAACATTTTGGCTCGGTCGCTAAAGTGCGAAAAGCGACTGTTAGCTTCGTCATGTCAGTCAGTCTGTCTGTCCTTCCGTCCGTCCGTCTGCATGTAACACCTCGGCTTCTACGGGACGGATTTTCATGAAATTTGATGTTTGTGTATTTTTCGAAAATCTGTTGAAAAATTCAGGTTCCATTAAAATCTGACAAGAATATACATTTTTGATCATACTCCGCTCAGCTCTTAGAATGAGAAATGTTTCAGACAAAAGTTGTAAACAAAATCAAAACACATATTTCATATTCAGTATTTTTTTTAAGTCGTCCTGTTTGTGAGATGATGTGGAGAAATATAGCAGAGCCGGGCAAGCCACAGATGACTATGGCGCATGCGCATTGCATGCTGGCTACAAATGTGTTCTCGGGGTTTGTAATAATTACTGCTCTTACACAGCAACAATGGTTGCACGAGCGCGCCTCAATGTTACGTTATACGTACATTGTCTGTCTGGTTGTTGCTAGAGTTTTAATGCATCGCCATCATTAAATGAAGACACGTTTGTAAAATGGTGACGTGTCTGGTGATTTAGTGTGTATCTTGATCATTCGCTTTCGCGTTTCGTGTCAAGGTGCTGTGCTGGTGTCTTGAAATTTAACATAGCCATTATCTGCAGTAATGGAAAGTGCATCTGTTATTACGTATTTCATTGCTGGTCAGTTTACTTGACGGCCCTGTCAGTTAGGAGCTGAGATCAGTCACTCTCTTGTTCACCCGCTGCCAGCCTGGGGAGGGTGAAAATGAAAAGTACGTAGGCCTTCAGAACTTAGAAAATTGCACCAATTCGTACGTGCCAAATTCGGAATTGATTTGCTTCCCGGAAGCATTTGATTGGTTTTTTTGGGGGGGCTGTACATAAAGTTTCGATTTAAATTATACCAACTTACCAACTTGTGACACCGCTTTTGTCGTAGGAAACGTGAATGGGTTTTAACTGTATAATTCTTGAGCTTTGAATGTTATCAGTTTTTAAAAGTCCGTGGAACCTATTTTTATGTTACTTTTTTTTTTATTTACCAGGATGTGTAAGTAGAGATGTGGGACAAAAGGGAATAGAATATTCGGGTGGTCTGGGATGTGACGCTGAGACGTTAGTCGAGTAGTTTCCGATGTTGCTAAGGACGGTAATGTCTATCATCTGAACCAAGCAACATACAGTCGCTGCGCAGAGGACTTGAATCATCAACAACGTCACTGCGAGAATCTCACATTAGCAAAAGGAGTAGATTATAGCCGGAATAGGTTATAACCATACAGTGCTTTGTAATATTATATAGGTATTACGTATATTCATCGATGGTTTCAGTGTTTTATGCATGCTCCTATACACCTTCATCAAATAAATATATTCTATGTATAGTTGCATATTCAGCATAGTTTCGTCCAGCTACCCGATACAAGAAATATTACTACATTTCTGCACAATACAATAAAGGTACTCCATATACTCCCGTTGCAGCGAATAGTGTTCAGCGAACTAGACTTTTAATTCCAGTTTTGGGAACAAAATGTCCTCAGCATAATAAGATGGCAAAATTATGCATCTTGTGGCTAGTCTTCGCAGGCGTGTAAGGGAGGAAGATACTCTAAAGCCGATACTTCTCATATTAAAGGTAAAGGTAAAGTGATCCCGTTACAGGCCCGGTGTGGCCCAGAGGGTGGGTAGAGGTATAGCTCTACTCTTCCATGACCGCGTTACTAGTTGGGGGTGAGTGGTCAGCAGCACGCCACGGCCGCACTTTACCCCCGGGAAAGATCCGGTACCCATTTTACAGGAGGCTGGGTGGGCCCCAGGGCCGGTCTGGACGGGCGGAAAATCTCGTCCCCACTGGCATTTTTTTTAAGTACACATTTTTTGATCCTTCAGTACACAAATACAACTGTTGCATGGAAGATCTCAGTAATGTATTGTTAACGGACTATTGTCCGTGTGTTTCGGATTGCATTGTTCGTTGTGTTACTCTAGGCCCTTAGGAAAAACGCCGTTATTGTGGTGACGTCATCGGTCGGTGGTATCCTTGTAGGTATGGTACTGTGGCTCAAGTATCCGGCAGTCAGGTGGATCACAGTTTCTCCAGTTGATATGTGTCGGAGATTATGGTATCTCCAAGTAGTTTCCAACCTTTTCCCGCCTGCGAGCCGTTTGATATCCTTACCATCTGGCACGCCTCATGAAGTCAGCACAGCCGATGTTCGATGCTTGATTACGGCAATGCACCATGTGGGCGAGGATCCACAAAATTGCCCTATGCCTCTGTGGTGGCCAAAAGTGAAAACTCGGACGGACAGTCTATTCCGGTAGAATATATTTCGGGTCCATGCGCAGGATGCTCGCTATTTTGGAATGGGTCCACCTCCAAATGTCGGCCCCTTCGCTACACTCAGTCAGCCTGTGAATCAGAGTGTCTGTTTGACCGCAGTGTTGGCAATTGTTCGTGGCACTTCGGTGTACACGTACAGGTAAGCTAGTTTAGTGGGGCACTTTGTGCCATGCGGTGGGTTTGCCTGCCTGCCACTGAGGTTCCAGGTCTGTAACCATGCTGCAGTCACCGTTCCATTCCGTTGGCCTTGCAGGTACATACGGTATAGGAGTAGCGCCGTACACTTCGCCTCAATATCCGGCGTCTCCCATCCTTCCATTTGTTTTGGTCGTTGTAGTGTTGATACAGACATTCGGAAGACTGTTCCTCTCCAGATATACCATGTAATGGCGGTTGTCAGTTGTTGTATATGTGTTTGGGACCGGCAAGATCTGCGCGGTATACGAGATTTTGGTCAGGAGAAAAGTGTTGACATAACGCATCCGTGTTGCCAGGCAAAGGACCCGAGTGTAAGCTCGCTTTGTCTGCGCACGCACCTTCCTTGTTAATCTTGCCCAGGCGTCTTTCATTGTTTGCTCGATTGTGCCCCAGAAAGTAACGCCTAATATGGTCACATGGGGATGATATGCGATCCCCGAGACGGTCTCTTATGTACATCAGCTTCCTACCTCAAGGGCCTTAGATTTTCGCGGGTTGAGGCGGGCACCTGATGCTCGTTCATATAGGCGGTTGGCTTCCTCTATAATGGCGAAGTCAGCAGCAGAGGTCACAAAAATGGTCACGTCATTGGCATAAGCCACCACCGATGTGGGGGATGTTGGTCCCGGACCGACCAGCCCGTAGTCAGTCGCTATAGTGACTGAGCTACCGGGCCCACACTTCTCATATTACTCATAAGACATTACGAAATGAGATGTGAGAAAGAGAACTGATAATCTGTAACTGACATCAAACCTTGTCGCATCGCAATAATCCGTCGTAATTAGAGCTGTTCAGCATACTAAATGACATCATTGAGACCTTTTTTTGGTACAGAAGACGAATTCACACTCCACTGTTGGCTGTTAATAGATACTTTGGCAGGGGTGGAATCGGGGTTTTCAGAACGAGACAGACGTTCAAACAACTGCTGAAAAGCCATCGGAATGATGAACACTTTTGTAACGGGAAAATTACATTGCAGGTTCGCGAGAAGTGCGTAGTCATTCAGATGCACACGTCGTTGTGTGGGGCGGCTCTTAATTTGGAAATACATAGCTTCCTCTTCTTCTTCTTCTTTTCTTCTTTTTTTTCTTCTGCTTAACAAAAAGGCGTTTATCTCCATTTCCAGCCCTTTGCATAGGCCGCTTTAAATTATTGAGAGTCAAAACTATGTACTGAATGATTAAACACGTGAACATAAAGATCTCGACTGTTGGTACAAACATTAAAGGAAAATTAAGCGTGTGTGTATGTATCTTGTAGTATGTGCTTAAAGATTCATAGTCTAATGGAGCATTGCTTTCGGAAGAGTGAAATGAAAAGAAACTTGTTATAGTCCGTTACAAACACAAACAAGTATTTATTTTGTTTTTCACGTGAGAGACTGGATGTATTTGGAAGACAGCTGTTAACTGTGCATTACACACGTTCAAAATTGTACGCAGAGCGTATCCGGATACCACACCACCCCAGCCAAACCACAACGTAACACCAACACACATCGAACCACAGCAATACAACCCATGAAATAACTCAACAAATAAGTCGCAAGCTCGTGAGGATGGATGTATTA